>BNJT01000783.1_pt1 | contig 16965 bp, 18 predicted proteins | sample 8540491 | NCBI WGS metagenome assembly BNJT01 (sample SAMD00202455, study PRJDB9452) | human saliva metagenome | host: Homo sapiens | reverse complement strand
AATTTAAAATATTTTCTTCATTATATTTTTCCTCTGGTTTGCTTTAATAAATTTAAACATCTAAGTAACGTACTTTTACCTACACCCTCTTACCTGATAGAAATAAACTCTCCTTTATTTACATCAAAGCTAATATCATCTAATATTAAGTCTTTATCGTAAGTCATTTTAAATTTTCTATTCTTAATTTTTCTCCACCTAATCACCACCAAAATATAATATTTAATTTTACCACAATTTTATTTTAATTCATTTTATTTTTGATTAAAGAACATTTATAAAATATTTTTAAATATATTTTAAAGTTAAATTTTTCCTTCATCATTTAATGTTTTATATTAAATATATAAAAATTATTTATATGATATTAAAAATAAATAGATGTATAAAACTTTTTAAAATTATTTAATAATACTAAAAAGCAATGCAAGTCGTCCATAAATAATTTTTCTGTATTATCTAAAGGCGTTAAAATAAAAAGCACTATGCCAAAAGACATAATGCTTTTTACTTAAAATATTTTATTATTTTACAGCATATACCCAACCGAATTTGTCTTCAACTTTTCCTGTTTTGGATACCTACTAACTCTTCGTATATTTTTCTTGACCATTCACCAGTTTCAAAATTATTTGACCATTTTTCTTTCCATCAAGCGATTCTCCAACAGGTGACGATTACTGCTGCTGTACCTGTTCCGAAAAACTTCTTCTAGTTTCCCGTTATGATAAGCATCGTATACTTCTTGAAGAGAGATAGTCTTCTCTCTTCTACTTTTCTCACCTAACTCTTTTATGTAATTTTTACCACTGTAGATCTCCTTGTAATACCTGGTAAGATAGAACCGTTTTAACTCTGGGTTACGAGACACCATCTATTTTAAAGAAGATGTTCATCGCCCTACTTCTTCAATATTTTTGCTCAACCCCATCATCAAAGTGTTTGAGAGTATCCAAGCTTTTCTGCTTTTTGTTGACCTTTTAATGAACTTGCGTGGTTTCCTGCTGTTTTAGCAAATCCAACACCACCACGAACTCCACGACGTAATGATCTTCTATAAAAATTTTGTTTTGGTTGTAATCCTGCTTTGAAATAACTTCCTGATGGAATAGAATAATTAAAAATTTAGCTTTTTCGTAGCTTTTAACCCTAAAGTTTCCTCTGTTCAAATAAGATTGGACGAACATATAAAAGATGTACCATCCGCAGTAGGTACCAACTTCTCTACTTTTAAAAAGTTCATTGAGCTGCAAGAACAAATTCCTCGTCAACTTTAGGCATCATGCCATTCTTTTCTGCTGGAATTATTTAAACGTTTAAAGTTATCTTATGGTCTGAGATAGAAACCACTTTCCCTACTTGCCAATACATATGCTTTTTAGTCCTTCTGTTATACTTTGTCCGTAGTGTAATTGAGCATACGCTGGAGATAGTGATATAAGTTTTTGTATTCAGTAGATTCTTGGATTATACCAACCCACGTCCTTCAACACCAGAAAATCCATCTCAAACATATGATCTGTAAACACTTGTCCAAAACCTAATTTATCTTCAGTGTCTCTTTCGGATTTTTAGTTAATTTCTAATTTAATATCTTTTACTTCTAATTTTGTCATAATCTTCTATTCTCCTAAATTTGTTTTTCTAATTATAATATATTATCTTTCTTTTTCAATATAAAGTTCTCTCAGTTCTTAAGATCTTTTATATGAATTTATACTTTAAATATACATAAGTGCTATCCTTTTACAAAGTTAACTCAATATGTGTGTGTGATTAACCCATATACAATGTGTTGCATACTGCATGTATACAATTAACTTTGAGGTTTTCTGTTTTCCATGAAGCATTATAACAAAATACCACTAATCACTTCAAACCTGACAGTAGCGATTGCTCTTGGGATTATTTTGGTAGCTTACTACCTACACCAGTTATTAGAGCGTTTGTAATCTCTCTAGTATCTCTCGGTTCGTTTTACAAATTTCACAATCCCGCTAATTATAATTGGGTTTATCGCACCAGGTATTAGCCACATCAGCGGTGAAACATTAGTAGAACTGCTACTAGCAGCCTTTGCCTGTTTCTACGCGGTATTGCTGGAACATTTGCTTATATGGTAGCTATAAACTATCTTACCAAGTATTTTCCAAAAACGTAACGACCACACAGTTTGAAAATCCTGAAGAGTCTTTATTAAAACCATTTATAGAGTTTTGCCAGAATCCGGTAATGACACATGCTGCTAGCAACCGTTTACGATCATTTGTTTTAGTAGGTGGCTGGGTATTACTGCTGTTTAGAATCTGAGTGCACAGGTGTTTGATGATTTTGCGTACTACTGAATTATTTGCCATTAAAACAATTATTCCGCCAGCTTCCTCGAGACATCTTTTGGCATTCTCAAACATTGCTGTTAGCTTCAGGGATGTAGCTGAAATAACCAGAAATCTTTCTGTCTTCGTATTCGCTAATAATAATTTCTACGTTCGGATAATACCTGTCTGCACATACAGTTGCAGGTACTTGTATTCTAAGAAAGTCCATTAAAATACACGCAAAATTCTTCCTGCATACACTACGACGGGTACACAATCATAAACAACAGCAACTATTCCAGTGTTTACTATGAGATTGTACTATGTAAGTTTAGTCCCTAGTAGCTAACTACTATTCCATTAGTTTGCACCTATCCATATCTGGTCAGGTACAATTACCTCTAACAACTTGTGCAACTGCTGTTTATTGGTTAAGCAAAATGGATTTACTTTTCCCATCAACTGTTGTAATTATTACAATCGGCAATTTCCTGGTTTAGGTGCTTACCAGCCTAGTGGCTGCACCTGGAGTCCCTGGTGGTGCTGTTATCGCTGCACTTGGTATTTACAATCTGTTTTAGGATTTAATGAGAATTATGCTATCGCTCTATGATTGCACTTTCATATCGACTCAAGATAGTTTCGGCAAATGCATGTAATATCTCAGGAGATGCTGCTTTATCTGCTATCGTTGATAAAATAAATAATGTTTTCTAAAAAGATAAAGAATAGAAGCTAACAAAATAAAAATAATGAGAATTCTTTCACATTTCTTTTTATTTTATTACACATATAAAACTACTGACCACTATCTTTCTCCCAATACTGATAGGTAAGTACACCCATCTGCGCATTAAATAATTTCCTTTGTCTGCTGCTCCGTAGAGATGCTCGAACATTTTATTAGATGTTAGTAAGGTATAGCGACCATCGTTACTACTCCCTAAGTGCTTTCTCCTGAAAATTTATGCATCTTTACTTCTCTCTCTCCCAAACGTTCTCCGTAAGGTGGGTTCACATTATTGCACCTTTTCATACTTTTTACATGAAGTCATAAACCGTCATTTGAGTGAAATTGTATAATTCCACCTAACCCTATTTCCATCAACATTATCTTTTGCAACTTCTATTATTTTAGTGGGTCAATATCAGAACCGTAAAGTTCTAATTTTTATCATAACGTCAATTTTCCGTTTTCATGAGCTCTTCTCTCTCACCAATTATTAGGCATCCAGTGCCATCAAAATCAATCTTTCTACCAGCTTTGCCTGGCGCCATATTTTGTGTTAACATCGTTGCTTTCGTATAAGAAGAGTCCCCTGAACGCCAAAACAAATCATAAAGGGTACTCTCTCCTGACCAATTTGTAAGTTTTTACCATGGCTGCTGCTAAAGTTTCTTTGCTAGTGCTGTTCTTTGTTTTGCCTCTGTAACCCTTTTATGTAAAGCATCTCCTGACGTATCTCATGCAAAATAGAAGCTTCGTTATTTAGCACAAATAATCTCTAATCCATATCTTGCAACACTTTTCTTTCTAGCCGCAACCAGCTGGGTGCTATAATCCTTTGTTTCCATCTTCTCAAACGATAGCTTTTTACCGCTGACGTTTGACAATCAGGAGACACTTAAAAGCTCTGACTCAGACTTCTACCATCAACAGTGAAATTTTGCATCAACTGGTACAACCCATCCAATCAATCTCTTTTAGTCATGTAAAGTTCTTCAAATGTGTATGCTGAATTTAGTAAACAACAATTTTCACCGATTCTAGCTGCACATCTTAACCAAAAGACTTTGAACGAACGATACCTCTTTTATTCCATGATATACTCACCACTTTTCCACTTTAGTTTCACATACCCTAACTCTAAAACTCTTTTGCAACAATAGACTCTATTCCATAGGTGTTGTCGTTGCTACTAAATTATAAATCATAACATTCTCCTACTACTACTTACTATCTTTTAAATTTTTGATTGTTATTTTTAAAATTCATTATCTATTAAATACCTTTTACCTTTCATAATAAAATGACTTAGCACTTATCATTTAATATTTGTATCACAAAAATTTACTACTATTTTTATAAACTAAAGATAACACTGTATTATATATATTTTACTTAACGTGTATGTAAAATATTTTCTATCCTAATAAAGCCTTTAACCAAATTACTTATAAAAATAAGTGCCGTGTATGAGCCTTTACCTAGCTTTATTTATCTCATCATAAGCTCATATTCTGCATCTATTCTTACTCCGACGAACAAGACTAGGATCTCGTCATAGTTGTGATCTATCCATCCAAATAATTAAATTATATGCCTAGAGTATTTATTTCTATAAATAAATAAGCTTCTACCAAAATTTCAATTGTTTGCCTCAGCTGATACACGTTCCACTGTTTAGTATTTCTATAAAGCTCCGTCACTGTTGCACCTTAGGGATACTTTTACCATATGTTAACACTCAGGTAAAATTTTCCGCCGTTGCCTTATATAGGTACTCAGTTTTATCAACCAGCATGAACACTACAAGCATCCAGCCAGTGCGAGTATGGACCTTTCCTCAACGTACTTTAATACGCAGCACCGATCAAAGATACAGCCTACTTATTACAGTATTATACGATTTAGCAATGAATTAGTAAAAGCATTTATTTTGAATAAAACCCTGAGTATAATGATTATTTTATTTAGTTACAAATATTAAGTGATATAATACCTATTTTTAGTACTTTATTTGATGAAATTAGAGAAAACACCGATATGTTTTATATCATATCGGTATTTCTTTATTTAGTAGCAAATTATAGATTTTACGTCTCGTAAGTAATCCTAATCCTACGCATAATGTTGTAAATCCCATGTTGTTGATGATGTATCTAGCCCTGTTTTTGGAAAGTTCTTTTTAACTTCATTTTTAGGTTGTATCAACTTTTATACGTTACAACACTTTCACTATCGGCATCATTATAAGTTACTGTTTTACCTTCAACTACTTCTTTAACACTTTGCCGCTTCGTATCCTCTTTGCGCTGAGTGTCTGGTGAGCGCACTGCGTCAAAGTTTCCGTTGTCCATCATGTCGTTCTCGGCAGTTGCTCATGTTTACTTTGTTTAAGTCACATTTCGCTGCTGTAAAGTAGTGTGTTACTGTTTGTGTGACTTCTTGGCGACACTTCTGCGTTTGTTTGTGCGTCTGGCTGCACGTATTTTATCTTTACGACTTGTGTGTGTTGTTAGCACGTTTGTGTTCCTTTTGTCCGTATGTTACCGTTTCTGTTTCGTCACTGCTGTTTTCGTCTCACCGCTTTTCTCCCACAGTTGCTTTGAGTTTGGCGCGTCGCATCCCTCTGCGCTTAGGTCTGCGTGAGGCTACTTCTGTGTACTTTCCCACTTTGTCCAGAAGCTTCCGTTACTTTACGATTTGGTTTGTTACTTATGTCTCGTCTGTTTGTTCTTCTCATTGGCACTGGTTGTGCGATCGCTGGCGCCACTTCCCGCCTCCTGCTACGGCGTTCACGTAATTGATTGTTCTGTTGTTGCTCTTCGTCGGTTCACTATTTGCGCGCGTATGTACTTTCTTCTTCGCTGTCGTCTGTAGTGTTTGTTACTCCTAGTGTTGGTAATCGTTTGTTACGCTTGCGCTTCTGTATCCTCTTCAGCGCTAGGTCGTGAGCTTACTGCGCTCAAAGTTTCCTGTTGTCCATTCTTCGTCTTTACAGCTGTTCCTGTTACTTTGTTTGTTACCACTGTGTGTGCTAGTGTTACTGTTTCAGTGACTTCTGGCGATACTTCTGCGTTTGTTTGTGCGTCTACGTGATTTTTGACTCTTTTCACGACTTGTCTTTTTGTGTTGTTGTCGTTTGTTCCTTTTGTCCGTATGTTACTGTTTCTCTTGTTTCAGTCCTGCTGTTTCGTCACCATCTGCTTTCTCCCACAGTTGCTTTTGCTGGTGCAGTCGTATCCTCTCGCAGGCTAGGTCTGGTGAGAGCTACTTCTGTGTATTCTCCACTTTGTCCAGTTTCCGCCACCCACGATTTGGTTTGTTACTTTGTCCTCGTCTGGTTTGTTCTTTCTATCGTTACCGGTTGTGTGACTCGCTGGCGCTACTTCGCTTCCCGTTACGGCGTCTACGTAATTGATTGTTCTTGTCGGTTGTCTTCTCGTCTACTATCTGGTGCGCGTCATGTTACTTCTTCTTCAAGCTGTCGTTTCTAGGTGTTTTGTTACCCTAGTGTTGGTACGTTTGCTACGCTTGGTGCTTCGTATCCTCTTGCGCTAGGGTCTGGTGAGCTTACTGCGTCAAAGTTTCCTGTTGTCCATTCGTCTTTTACAGCTGCTCCGTTATTTTGTTTGTTACCACGTGTGTGTTAGTGTTACCGTTTGTGTGACTCGCTGGCGGAGCATTTCTGCGTTTGTTTTGTGCGTCTCACGTGTTTTATCTCACCCACGACTTGTTTTTGTGTTGTTGTCAGTTTTGTGTTCCTTTGTCCTATGTTACTGTTTTTCTGTTTCGTCACTGCCGTGTCTTTCGTCTCACCGCTCTCCCACAGTTGCCGAGTCTGCGCGTCGCATCCTCTTGCGCTTAGTGTCTGGTGAGGCTCACTTCCTGTGCATATTCCACTTGTCCGCTTTCCGTTACTTCACGATTTGGTCGGTTACCTTTGTCTCTGTCTGTCGAGTCCTTTTCCTATTGTTACTGGCCGTGTAGCTGCTGGCGCTACTTCAGCATCCTGTTACGGCGTCTACGTAACTGATTCTCTGTTGTTGTTTTCTTCTTTCTTTCGTCCACTATTTGCGCGCGTATGTTACTTCTTCTTCGCTGCTCGCTCGTGGGTGCGTTTGCTGCTCCTAGTGTTGGCACGCTTTGCATACGCTTTGGTGCTTCTGCATTATCCACCTCTTGCGCTTAGGTCTGGTGAGCTTTTACCGCGTCAAAGTTTCCCGTTGTCCATTCTGTCTTTTACAGTAGCTCCTACCTTATCTTTTGTTTTGTCACTACTGTGTGATGATTAGTGTTACTGTTTGTGTGACTGTTGGCGATACTTCTGCGTTTTGTTTGTGCGTCTACGTATTTTATTTTTCTTGACTTGTTTTTGTGTTGTTGTCGTTTGTGTTCCTTGTCCGTATGTTACTGTTTTCCTGTTTCGTCACTGCTGTTTTTGCGTCTACTGCTTTCTCCCACAGTTGCTTTGCTTTGGTGCGTCGTATCCTCTTGCGCTTAGGTCTGGTGAGGCTACTTCTGTGTATTTCCCTTGTCCAGTTTCCGTGACTACGATTTGGTTTTGTTACTTTGTCTCGCTCTGTTTGTTCTTTCTATTGTTACTGGTTGTGTGACTCGCTGGCGCTACTTCGCTTCCTGTTACGGCGTCTACGTAATTGATTGTTCTTGTTGTTGTTTTCTTCTTTTTCGTCTCACTCATTTGCGCGCGTATGTTTACTTCTTCTTCGCTGTCGTCTTGTAGTGTTTGTTACTCCTAGTGTTGGTACGTTTGCCGCGCTTGGTGCTTCGTATCCTCTTGCGCTTAGGTCTGGTGAGCTTACTGCGTCAAAGTTTCCTGTTGTCCATTCGTCTTTTACAGTTGCTCCTGTTATTTTGTTTTGTTACTACGTGTGTGTTAGTGTTACTGTTTGTGTGACTGTTGGCGATACTTCTGCGTTGTTTGTGCGTCTACGTATTTTATTTTTCTTACGACTTGTTTTTGTGTTGTTGTCGTTTTGTGTTCCTTGTCCGTATGTTACTGTTTCTGTTTCGTCACTGCTGTTTTTCGTCTACTGCTTTTTCTCCCACAGTTGCTTTTGTTTGGTGCGTCGTATCCTCTTGCGCTTAGGTCTGGTGAGGCTACTTCTGTGTATTTCCACTTGTCCAGTTTCCGTTACTCACGATTTGGTTTGTTACTTTGTCTCGTCTGTTTGTTCTTTCTATTGTTACTGGTTGTGTGACTGCTGGCGCTACTTCGCTTCCTGTTACAGCGTCTCACGTAATTGATTGTTCTTGTTGTTGTTTTTCTTCTTTTCGTCTACTATTTGGTGCGCGTATGTTGCTTCTTCTTCGCTGTCGTTTGTAGTGTTGTGTTACTCCCTAGTGTTGGTACTGTTTGCTACGCTTGGTGCTTCGTATCCTCTTTGCGCCTGGGTCTGGTGAGCTTACTGCGTCAAGTTTCCTGTTGTCCATCTCGTCTTTTTACAGTTGCTCCTGTTATTTGTTTGTTACTACTGTGTGTGTTAGTGTTACTGTTGTGTGACTGTTGGCGATACTTCTCGCGTTCTGTTTGTGCGTCTACGTATTTTATTTTTCCTTGACTTGTTTTGTGTTGTTGTCGTTTGTGTTCCTTGTCCGTATGTTACTGTTTCTGTTTCGTCACTGCTGTTTTCGTCTACTCGCTTCTCTCCCACAGTTGCTTTGTTTGCGTGCGTCGTATCCTCTTGCGCTTAGGTCTGGTGAGGCTACTTCTGTGTATTTCCCACTTGTCCAGTTTCCGTTACTTACGATTTTGGTTTGTTACTTTGTCTCGTCTGTTTGTTCTTTTCTATTGTTACTGGTTGTGTGACTGCTGCGCTACTTCGCTTCCTGTTACAGCGTCTACGTAATTGATTGTTCTTGTTGTTGTTTTCTTCTTTTTTCGTCTCACTATTTGGTGCGCGTATGTTACTTCTTCTTCGCTGTCGTTTGTAGTGTTTGTTACTCTAGTGTTGGTACGTTTGCCACGCTTGGCGCTTCGTATCCTCTTGCGCTTAGGTCTGGTGAGCTTACTCGCGTCAAAAGTTTCCTGTTGTCCATTCGTCTTTACAGTTGCTCCTGTTGCTGTTTGTTACTACTGTGTGTGTAGTGTTACTGTTTGTGTGACTGTTGGCGATACTTCTGCGTTTGTTTGTGCGTCTCACGTATTTTTATTTTTCTTACGACTTGTTTTGTGTTGTTGTCGTTTGTGTTCCTTGTCCGTATAGTTACTGTTTCTGTTTCGTCACTGCTGTTTTCGTTCACTGCTTTTTCTCCCACAGTTGCTTTGAGTTTTGGTGCGTCGTATCCTCTTGCGCTTAGGTCTGGTGAGGCTACTCTGTGTATTTCCCACTTGTCCAGTTTCCGTTACTTACGATTTGGTTTGTTACTTTGTCTCGTCTGTTTGTTCTTTCTATTGTTACTGGTTGTGTGACTGCTGGCGCTACTTCGCTTCCCTGTTACGGCGTCTACGTAATTGATTGTTCTTGTTGTTGTTTTTCTTCTTTTTCGTCTACTATTTGGGCGCGTATGTTACTTCTTCTTCGCTGTCGTTTGTAGTGTTTGATTACTCCTAGTGTTGGTACGTTTGCTACGCTTGGTGCTTCGTATCCTCTTGCGCTTAGGTCTGGTGAGCTTACTGCGTCAAAGTTTCCTGTTGTCCATTCGTCTTTACAGTTGCTCCTGTTACTTTGTTTTGTTACTACTGTGTGTGTTAGTGTTACTGTTTGTGTGACTTCTGGCGATACTTCTGCGTTTGTTTGTGCGTCTACGTATTTTATTTTTCTTACGACTTGTTTTTGTGTTGTTGTCGTTTGTGTTCCTTGTCCGTATGTTACTGTTTCTGTTTCGTCACTGCTGTTTTCGTCTCACTGCTTTTTCTCCCACAGTTGCTTTTGTTTGGTGCGTCGTATCCTCTTGCGCTTAGGGTCTGGTGAGGCTACTCGTGTATTTCCCACTTTGTCCAGTTTCCGTTACTTACGATTTGGTTTGTTACTTTGTCTCGTCTGTTTGTTCTTTTCTATTGTTACTGGTTGTGTGACTGCTGGCGCTACTTCGCTTCCTGTTACGGCGTCTACGTAATTGATTGTTCTTGTTGTTGTTTTTTCTTCTTTTTCGTCTACTATTTGGTGCGCGTATGTTACTTCTTCTTCGCTGTCGTTTGTAGTGTTTGTTACTCCTAGTGTTGGTACGTTTGCTACGCTTGGTGCTTCTGTATCCTCTTGCGCTTAGGTCTGGTGAGCTTTCACTGCGTCAAAGTTTCCTGTTGTCCATTCTGTCTCTTACAGTTGCTCCTGTTACTTTTGTTTGTTACTACGTGTGTGTTAGTGTTACTGTTTGTGTGACTTCTGGCGATACTTCTGCGTTTGTTTGTGCGTCTACGTATTTTATTTTTCTTACGACTTGTTTTTTGTGTTGTTGTCGTTTGTGTCCCTTATGGATAACGTACTTCACAACACTATTTTCTGTTGTATCTGTTACATTTAATGAAGATACTGTCGCAATATTTATGTGCCATAATTATTAAAAAGTTGGAGAGACTCTTTCATCTAGACTTGCACTGCTCCAATCTCCACAACTACATTTCCACTACTATCTTTTTGTTACAGTTCTTGTAATAGTTGCTGATTGCTCTACTTTTTGTTGCAATTTCCGCTCCAGTTGCGTCGTCTAAATATTTAATTGTACGAGTAACTGTCTTAGTAGTTGGATACTCTACATCAGTAGTCGTCGCTGTATAAACATAATCAACTACACTTCCACCTTTTTCAACTTTTCCATTTTGGTTTGTAGGAGTTTCTTTTAAAGGATAAGTTGTTGTTCTTACTGTTACTTTACCATCTCCTTCTATAAGTTCAACCTTATTTGGAATTGTCGCACTTTGTAGTAGTATAATCACTTCTACTTGTAAATTATTTTTGAACAACGTTTGAGATAATTCACTCCATTTTCATCTTTGTGAGTAGCCGTAACAGTTGCATTAACTGGTGCATAAACGTAAGTTACAGTTACTTCATCAGAATTTATAACACCTCTCTCACTTGCAGACCCTGTCTTTTACTCTTGAGTAGCATAAAGTTTTCCATTATCTGCTGTAAGTTCATTTGGTCTAAAACTTTCAGTTCCTGTGTCATACTCTTTACCATACGTTCTACCTTCTGTAAATGTAACAGTAGGTTTTAGCGTATTACCTTGTTCATCTTCGTACGCTACTTTTTACAGCACCTTTTTAATATCTTCTACTTTAACAACAGCTGTAGCTCTGTTCGCTTCGTTAAAAGTTGATTGCCCGTCAGTTCTTGCTGCAGATGAAATAGTTGCACTTTGTAAGTTAGTTGCTGTACTTGGTATTTTTGTTGGAACTCAAAAATCTTACAGTTAAGTGTGGATCTACGATACACCATTATTTGATACAAACTTAATAGCAGTAACTGTACTCCAATCAGTTATTTGATCAGCAGTTAACGTAGTAGCACTTGCTACATCATTTGCGCTACCACTTACTGGGTGTTGTTGAGTATGCTGTCCATCCTGTTGGCGCTATCGCAGCTCTAACCATTGCTACGTCAAACTCAGATCCACGAGAGTTTGTATTTTCTACGATATTTTTATCATTAACGCGTGGAAGAGTTACTAACACTTCGTTATTATATAATTTTGAATTATCTTGGTTTGATAAGTCAAAACGATAAGTTACCTCATCATTAGGTGATAAGTTATAAAGTTTTGTAGTATAACTATCATCGTTATTAGGATTATCACTAACCATCGTCTCAAGACGTGTACTAGATGTATTACTTACAGGTATTTCATATATAAAACTTGTTGTATTAAGAAGCTCTTTATCTACTCCTTCATAATCATCATTTTGGATTAAAGACCAAGTAAAACTGGATTCTCATCCCATACAAGAGTATATTTTTAAGTTATATGTTCCTGTTGGCACCCATTCAGCAACGTTGAATTTCAATTTTGGAAATGCTTCTTCAGATCCTTCACCATATCTAACCCTATCATCTAATGTTTTTACATTTTGAAGCGTCAATAACAAGTACGTTTTTAGCAGTATTGTTATAGTTGATTTCAACTTGAACTCTTGAGTCATTTCCTGCATAAAGTAAATCCATCTGGTAACTCTACAATAACTTTTTCCGTTTTTAGCTTTTTAATTCGTTTTAATGTTTTTGTGTTGTTTCGTTTGTCCATAGACTATCGTGGTGCTTGTAAATTCTATCTCCTAACCCTCCTGGAGAATAGTTATACGCCATATATGCACTTTCTAAATCTTGTGTTTGTCCTCCAGAAAAACTGTTTCTATTTTCTTAGTAGTTCCAACAAGTTTCAACGCTGTTCTTGCATCAACTAAATGTAGTTGTAGACACAGTTTCATAAACGTCAGAATTGTAAAGCGAACTTGCTCTTGCTGTAACTGTGCTTGTTGGTGTTTCTCCCTAATTTAATCTTAGCTTCTGCTAATCCTTTTTAAATCTTGACGAACGATAAATACTATATTGATAGAAATTATTGCCAAACTCTGATAATAGCATTGGCTTAGGTTTTTAATACTACATGTTTTACATTATCAGGTAAATCAATAGAATATTTATTTTCTGCTAAAGTTATTTCACCAAGTAGTGTTTCTGTTCCATCATCAGCTACATTATAAACTTCAAAAGTTGTTGAATTAAATGCAGGGATTGCTTTCTCTGTAAGATGTTTCGTGGTGCATAATATGTTTCTCTTTTTGCCACTTATCATAGAATTAACCGTTGCAAATTCTATGCTACGTTTTTGATCAAAGTCACTCTCAAATATAAGATCAAGAGATTTTTACATAAGTAGATCTATAATTGTCATTATCATCAGCATATCTCGGCCAAATAGTTATATAACGTGTATCATCTGTTTTTATCTGTTACAGTTTCTAATCCAGTATTTATAACTAGTTTTTCTGTTCCTTCAACAGTTAAGTTACTATTTTTTTAATGTTTCATGTGCTGGATCATCAGTAGCTGGTCCAGGGTTACTACTATCTCCACCTCCTGGATTAGTGCCACTTCCTCCACTACCGTGATCTACATACGGATTAAATGCATAAATTTTTAATAGAAGTAGAACTTTCACTTGTATTTTTGAACCTGACTTATCTGTATATGTCGCAGTATCTGTAAATATAAAACTTTTACCTGCTAAATATTCATTAACAGTCCCTGCATTATCCATATCTAAATATAGTTTTTCACTGCTTGAATTATCGGCATTCGCTCCACCAAACTCCGCAACACCATCAGTTATATTTTTGTGAATTTATGCATCCCGTTTTCTAATACCCATCCCGCATTTAGCGATCTAGAAGCTATGGTAGCGCCTTGTGGTAATGGAATAGAGTGTTCAATTTTTAATACCTGCTAACCCATTATTTATTGTTTTTACATCTAATGTAAAGTAAGTACCTTTTAGCAAAAAGAAGTTCCTGTTGTTTCTGTTTCAAATAAAGTCTCTCTTCTTGCTCCACTATTATTTTTCTAATTTTACAGATGGTTCTGTTGTTTTTAGTTTGTTGTTGTAACATTTGCTTCTTTTTATTTTTCATCTTTAGAGTTAAATAACTCTGCTTTTTATTGTAGTATTAGAATCTTTTCCAGTATTGAATTTTTGCAATTTATAACTTAAATTAACACTAGCATAAGATCCACCTGCTACTTCACCTGTCATAATTTTTATATTGTGTATCTGATACTTTTTACCTTCTTAAGCCCTGTACCTATTTGAAGGTCAACAACTGGTTCATTTTCTGGTATTGTAATTAAAATATAAGAACCCTCTTCAAGTTTTTGATGGTGCAGACACGTTTAGTGAAAAAGTTGAGATAATTTGTTCACCTGGTGTATATTCTGTTTTTACCACCTTTTTACTTTACCTACTAAATTTACTTTTGAATAATCTGAGTGTCTTCTGTACTTCTAGTTACTCGTGGCTTTGCAACATTTGTTACTGATGATTCATTAGCTTGCACATCATTAGATGAAATCTCACCAGAAACGGCAAAAATACCCCAATAAGCACTGAGGCAACTCCTACTTTTTAAATTTTCTTAACGAATAATTTTTCTCCTATCCATAAACTTCTCCTTTGTCTTATTATAAAACTTTTTATATAAATACTTTCATTTTAATTGATAAATTTTTAGAGATAATTCGTATTTATTTTTATCACTTTTTAAATTATTTTTCAAATGATAAAATGAAAAATATTCAGATATATATATTCGTATATATATATATATATACGAATAAGAAATATAAAAAGATTTTTATATTTAACCGCATATTATTTAAAAATGAAAATTTATATTTATTTTTTTATCAAAAATAAATAATCAAATAAAATTGCATTTTTATTGTATAATTAAAATCTATGGGAGTGGATGAGTTCTGGTGTGCTCTCTAGTCTTCAAAACTAGTATGAGGGGTTAAGAGCCTCTTGGGTGGGTCTCGATTCCCACACATTCCCGCCAAATAAAATAAACAAAAAGCTAATTAGTTTTAACTAATTAGCTTTTTAAATTAAATATTTTATCTTCCGTTATATTTATTTATTATCTCAAATAATTTTTCTCTAATTACTTCAGAAGAGTCATTTAACACTTCTTTTAATTCTTCTAAATCTTCATTTAATCTTCTATGAATAATGTAGAGTTTTTAAAAATCATTTTATTATCTGTTTTCTCACTGTTCTCATAATCAAGAACTAACTCTTCATACATTTTTCTCCAGGTCTTAAACCTATTTCTTTTTATATCTATATCTTTGTATGGTTCGTAGCCAGATAGTTTTATAAGGTTGCGCTAAGTCTATTATTTTTACAGGTTCACCCATATCTAATAAAAATATTTCTCCACTACTTGCATAGTACCCTGCTTGCAGAACTAACTGCGATGCTTCTGGTATTGTCATAAAGTAACGAATTATATTTCTGTGCGTTATCGTTAGTGGTCCACCTATTTGCTCTTTAAATATTGGAATAACAGAACCGTTAGATCCTAAAACATTTCCGAATCTTACTGCTGCAAATTTTGTTTTGTATTTATTACCTTTTGCTTGGAGTATTATTTCTGTTAATCTTTTTGACGCTCCCATTGCATTAGTTGGATTTACTGCTTTATCTGTTGAAATCATAATAAATCTTTCAACTTCTTTTCTATTGCAAGCTCCATAACATTTTTGTTCCAAAAACATTATTTTTGATAGCCTCTTGTGGCCGGCGTTCCATAAGTGGTACATGCTTATGTGCTGCGGCGTGGAAAAATTACTTCTGGTTTATACTTATCAAAAATTTCTTCTAACGCTCTCTAATGCTTGCTATCTCTGAAATATAATTTATATTAGCAAATTTTTCGTTTTGAGATTTTTCAAAAATCTAATTCTCGCTCTAACATATAAAGAGAATTTTCATTCACATCTAACATTATTAAATTTTAGGTTTAAATTTAAAAACTTCTCAACAATTTGACTACCTATTGAGCCACCTGCACCAGTTATTAAAAACATTTTTCCCTTTTTAAATACGATTTAATCTCATCTTGTGAAAGTTTAACCTCTCACGCCCTAAAAAGATCTTCTATTGAAACATCTTTTAATATGTTTTGTTATACTCTCCCCATCTTCCAAAGAAACTCCAGAGTTCATAACTTTAACTTGAACGCTACACTCTTTTAAAAATATTTAATATTCTATTTTTATTTTCAGCAGATATTGACGGTATAGCTAAAAACACAAGCTTAATATTATTTTTGAAATAATGTTAACAAGTTCATAAGTAGTTCCTAAAACTTTTACACCATTTATTGTAGAATTTTTCTATTATCATCAATAAGTCCTACAACATAAGCTTTTATATTTATTATTTCTTGACAATTCTTTTTAACAAAACATATCCCGCATCTCCTGCCCCAATTATTAAAAGTATTTTTATAACTTTTTATAATTGTTTGAACTATCTACTAAAGCTCTATATAAAATTCTAAGAAACATAGTTCACCAATTATAAACAACGGTGATAAAAATCTTATTTTAGAAAACGAAGCAGGGGAATAATAAATTGTATATAACACCACAAACTAAAGACGAAATCAAAATAGCACTACATATATTTATAACCTCACGAACTCCATATAAGACCACAAAGACTTGTTTATTCTAAAAAGTAAATAAATAATAGTATATATAACAACAGATATAGTAGTAAAAATTAAAATTTTTCCAGCATATTCACGCACTAACTCATCTACATAAAAATTTCTCTCAAGCAAAATAGAAAGAAGCGTCCCAAAAACTACAACTAATAAATCTAATAGCAATACTAACTTAAATCTATGTTTTGAATATATTTTTAATTCAAATAACTTATTCATAATTCTCTCCAACTAATATATAATATCTAGTTAATTTTATCACAGTATTAGCTTTTTATTCAACGTTAGAAAATATAAACTAATATTTTTTTAAGAGAAACTTTTTATAATGTAAAAATAATTTAATGTATGTAATATCATTTTTAACAAAATATTTTTCTTTACTATCGTATTAGTATTAAATACATAAAAATAATTTATATAATACTAAAAGTAAAATATTAAAAATAAAAATTATACAAAATAAAAAAATTTAAAAAGATTTGTAAGACTATATTTACTTATATATAAAATATTTCTTCTAGGATAACCTATATCAACGATGATATTATACAATCAATATATATTTAATGTAGGTTTTTATCTTACCTACGCTAAATATTTTACACCCTTTTACAACACTGAATATTTTACACTCAATATTTTTATCTTAAATAATCTCATAATACATATACAAATAAAAAGTAAGCCTAAACACTTTTACTATATGACCCGTACGGGACTCAGACCCG
>BNJT01002169.1_pt1 | contig 16989 bp, 29 predicted proteins | sample 8540491 | NCBI WGS metagenome assembly BNJT01 (sample SAMD00202455, study PRJDB9452) | human saliva metagenome | host: Homo sapiens | reverse complement strand
AATCGTCATGCACTCATCCTATCGGCATCGAGCTTCCCGGATCGGAAAGGGACGAGGCCGGGGGCAGCTCCTGCCCGTGCCCCAGACTCTGGGGTGGGCGTGGCCGCGCCTGCTGCCGCGCAGACGAGGACGGAGATGACCATGAGTACACAACGGTGAGAAGCGCGAGACGGGTGCCGACGAGCAGGGCATGGCTACCCCAAGAAGCCGAGGCGTTTCCGGCGATGGGCGCTTCGTCGTCGTGCTCTCGGTTGCTGCGCTGGTGTGGAGCTGTGTTCCGGAGGGCACCTTCTCGAAAACTCCGGTTAGTAAGCTCGCGATCGGTGATGCTGTCATTGCTGTGCGCCTGAGTGGAGGACAGTCTAGGTCGGGCTTGTCAGCGCCGCTTCATGACAACTGGATCATACGCTTCTTGACGAGCAAGCGCGGCAAAAAGCATCTCCGTTGGAGAGGACGGGAGGGGACATCCTGTGGACGAAAAACAGGATTTCCTACGGTGGGCCAGAAGAAAATTTCTTGACGACGGATGCGGGAACGAGCGTCATTAAAGGCAAATTCTGGGACAGGTACGAGATTCAGCGCTATGGGCTCCCGGACGGACGAACCGTCGTGGTGACTTCCTCAGCGGCGGGAGGGCACCTCCTTGAAAGCATTGAACTCGATGGAAGCGTTGAGTACGCGGAAACGACCAGTACTGAAGGTGATATCGGGCTGTGTGGATCACGCATCCTACTGATCACCGAAACGGAAGAATCTCCGCGCATCAAGTCGGCAGCATTCGCAATGTATGCCGCCCAATCGGGAGGCGACAGCGATCAGCCGGAAGCGCTAGCGGCAGTTGCCCAGTTGGACGAGATTAATGACTATGAGCCTCAGCTCTTGGCAGTGGCACCGAAGATTGATGGCCTCTATTCGGGGCAGACGATGTTCGCCTGTGACGGAGATGTGATCACGATGCCGACCCATTCAGGCGGCCGACCCTGAGTCCGCGAAGAAGACGAATTTGCGCGATCTGAAGGGAACCTTGGTTCTCCAGCGGTGGGATCTAGCGACGGGGCAGCGCACTATTATTCCCGTGCGTGATGAGCAAGGAAATCCCATTGAATTGAATAGTGACCTCAATATCTTCGCTACAAGGGAGTTCAGGTGGGTCGCGAATACAGGTTCATCAGTGAGGATGGTCATGCATTTTCGGTTGACTTGGACAGTGGCCAGGGCCGTTACCTGTCTAAGTATGCCGGTCCAGGCACCGGCCAACGAACGGTGTACCAGGTGAGCGAGACTGGCGTCTATGCGCTTGAGGATCGCTGATGATCACCATGTCACCCTTGCCTACCGGCCGTGGGATGGGGGAGAGCGCCGGAGGTCTTCGACGGATAAGATGGCGGGCTACATCGAGCCGCGCGAAGTGGCCTTATCGAGGCGGGCTATTTGCGCGAGATTGAGTCCTTCGCGCTGCGCCCCGGGTGGGACGGCGGCGCGCAGTAACATCGTCTGTCGTTGTGGGCCGCGCGCCTCTTGGGATGTGGCTCCGTCTGTTGAGTCGATGTGACGAGGCCGGGGCCGCTCCGGCCTCGTGCCCTAGACTCTGGGTGGGCGTGGCCGCGCCCGCTGCCGCACAGACGAGGATGAATCGATGATGAACGCTAACGCCACCGGCTCGACGTCGAAGGGTATGCAGGCGCGACGACGCGCTCGTGTCTTCAGGTCACAGAGTGCGCGTCGGGGCGGAATCCTCGCAACCGCGTTGTCGGGCTCGCGGCGCTTGCGGCGAGCTGTATGCTCTACAGCCCCCGCCGAGCGTACCAATCGAGATGCTCAGCACGGGGGACGCTGTGTTGGCTGTGTGGATGCGTGAGGGTCGGTCGGTGTCGGGCATCGGAAAGCCAAGCTACGACAGTGGGATCGGGCCCTTGATGAGGAAGGCAACGTTGATCTGAGTTTTATCGATGAGAGGGACTGTGGGGGACTTGGCGTGGACTCAGCGTGGCCTCCTGCAGCGAAGAGAACAATGAGTTTCGACAACGGCGAGTGGAACGCAACGTATCCCGCGCCCGGCTGATCGATCATTGGAATATAGGCGTTATGAGCTCCCCGATGGGCGAATCGCGGTTCTCAGTGCGTCGCGGCAATGGGGGTATCGAATCGACACTATCGAGCTTGATGGAACGATGACGAGTGCGGAAACACGGGACACAGAAGGGGATGTTGGACTGTGGTTCGCGGGCTCATGGCGATCACCGACACTCAGGAATCCGAGAGCATTAAGGGATCTGCCCGCGAGGCCTATGCTGCCCAGTCCGGCAGTCAGACTGACATACCGGAGGAATTAGCGGCTGTCGTGCAATTGGATGATCCCGTCGGCGATGTGCCCAGAGTCCTCGCCACCGCACCGATGATTGATGGATTGAAATCAGGACAGTTCATGTTCGCCTGCGAGGGGGATGTCATTACGATGCCGAGCATGCTGCAGGATGATCCTGTCGCTGCACGTGACTTTGGCATGATGGCAACGACTGGCCCCATGGTTCTCCAGCGCTGGGACCCTGTCGACAGGGCAGCGCACGGTGATCCCTGTCCTCGATGAGAATGGCGACGAGATTACGCTGAGCAAAGATCTGACGATCTTCGGCTATCAGGCGATTCAGGTTGGAGACGAGTACAGGTTCATCAGTAGTAGGGGCTCGTGCCTTCACGGTCGACCTCAGGAGTGGTCAGACCCGTCACCTCTTCACCATCCCCGCGGAGACCGTGTCGCATCCGACTTTATTCCAGGTGACCGAAACCGGCGTCTACGTGCTCGAGGACCGCTACCGTGAGCACGTCGTCACGCTCTCCTACCGACCGTGGGATGGAGGAGACCTGCGCGAGGTCATCACGACAGGCCAACTCGAGAAGTATCTGAGGACGAACGCCGGAGGGATCCTGTCGTCGGGACAAGAACGAGAGATCGAGAACTTCGCCCTGCGCCCCGGCTGGGACGGCGGCGCGCAGTAACGCGTGCAGCCGCGCGGCACAGTGACGCAACGCGAGGGGGCGGCCTTCCAACGAAGACCGCCCCCACCTGTTACAGCGTGACGCCCACCTGGCCCAGCGCGAAGGCGAACTCCTCGCAGCGCGCCGCCCACCGGCCCTCGCGCCCGGAGGGGCCGGCGTGTCCGGCGACCATCTCGGTGCGCAGGATGATCGGACGCTCGAGCGGGTCGCGCGCGGGAACAGACCCAGCCCCGGCCTCGTCCGTGGAGGGAACCTGGCCGGTGGCCTCGCGCAGGCGCTGCACCCACTTGGTGGGCTCGATGAACTCGACGCGCGTGTCGTTGACCGACGTCGTCGCCATGATCGCGGGCAGGAGCACGCCGTCGGGCACGTTCTCGTACGGCGTGTAGCGGCTCATCGCGTCAAACACGGCGCGCGAGGTCAGCGGGTTGCCCCACTCCTCCCACTCGCCGACGGTGAGCGGCAGGGTCGGGTCCAGGATCGTCGTGAGCGCGTCCACGAAGGGCACGCCCGCCAGGATCGCGCGGAAACGGTCCGGGGCGGCGTTGGTGACCGCGCCCATGAGCAGGCCACCGGCGCTGCGCCCCTCCGCGACCAGGCGCCCGGGCGCCACCACCCGGAGTCGACCAGCCAGTCGGCTACGTCGATGAAGTCCGTGAACGTGTGCTCCTTGACCAGCTCCTTGCCGTCCTCGTACCAGGCGCGGCCCATCTCGCCGCCGCCGCGCATGCGCGATCGCGTAGACGACGCGGCGCAGGATTGGCAGACGCAGGGTCTCGAACTCGGGGTCGTAGCTGACCTCGTACGAGCCGTACCCGATCTGCCAGCCCGCGTGCGTCCCGTCCGGGCGCGCGTCGCGGTGGTGGATGAGGGTGACGGGGATGCGGGTCGCGCCGTCGCGCGCGAGCACCCACACGCGCTCCTCGACGTACTCGGCAGGGTCCCAGCCGGGCGCCTCGCGGGTGCGCAGGGTCCGCACGGTCAGGGTCGCGCCTTCGGGGTTTTTCAGGGTACGAGGCTGGGGCCGGGTTTGGCAGAGAAACCTCCGCGACTGCGGGCGGTACGGTCTGCGACTGGAACTCCACGCGCAGCGGATCGTTCCACGGGTCGGCACGGTCGCGATCGTACGCACCGGGGCGTCCACCTCACGCGCCGCCACGTGGGCGAGGGCTTCGCGGCGATCCCACACGTCGACCTGCGTCAGAGAGCCTGAACGAAGCGAGAGCGCCACGTAGTCCGCGTGGGCCTCGACGTCGGTGATGCGCTCGCCGGGGCCTGGGCTGCGCAGCGGCTCCCAGGACTCAAACGGCGTGAGGGGTGCGGGCTCGTCCTCCGGCAGGGGTGCCCGGCGTGCGATCCGCCAGGGAACCCGCGAGAACGCGGAGGAGGACGTGACGCCGAGGCGCGCCAAGGCCTCGGGCGACCCCTCTGCGGGCAGCATCGCCCTGAGCGAGCGAGCCCTCCTGCGTCAACCCCGTATGCACGATGAACAGGGCGATCGCCCGCCGAATCCGCCGACACCAGCGTGCGCGGGCGCACTGGCATCAGCGGCAGCGGGCGCACGGACGGGTGGGCGGGCAGCCACAGCCACGCGCGGCCCGCCGTCGACGATGAGGCATGAATGACGACGTGCCCCGGGAAACCCGAGGCGCGAGCCCATCTCGAAACCCTCGTCCGGCTCGACCAACAGCAGCTCGTCGGCCTCGCGCGGCGTGCCCACGCGGTGCAACCACATCGTCGCACGCGCGCCACGCGTCGTCCACGCCCATGTAGATAAAGGACGCGGAATCATCCGCCCACGCGAAGCCGTACCCGGCGTCCACCACGGCCTCGTCGATGATGCGCCCCGAGGCTTCCTGCACGACCCACGTGTAGCGCTCATCCCCGCTCGTGTCCCGCGCCCATGCGATCAGGCGCCCATCCGGGGAGGGGTACATGTCCGCCAGGCGGAAAAACTCCTGCCCGCGCGCCCACTCGTTCTCATCGACGAGGAGCTCCTCGCCCCGCGCGGGCACGCCCGGTTGGGGGACGAGCGGGACCGGGGCACCTGCCTCGTCGCGCTCCACCGGCGCGCGATGATGCGTCGCGTACGACTGGCCCTCCGCGAAACGCCGAAAATACCAGAACTCGCCCTCGCGGATCGGAACCGTCACGTCGGTGAGCGCCGTGGAAGCCTTAACCTCCCTCCACGAGGCGCGCCGCCGCCTCGCGCGTCGGCGCCGTCACCGTGTCCGCCCACGCGTTCTCCGCCTCCAAAATGAGCCCCTGACCTCGGGTTGTCTGCGTCGCGCAGCCAATCCCACGGGTCATCGAAATGCTGCCGAACTGGTCGCGCACCCGGTATCCGTAACGCTTCGGGGCAACCGGGAGTCGACGAGGCCTGGGGTGTCTCACGCATGGTGTCAGTCATGGGGACCATCTTAGAGGTGGGCCAACCGAAGAGGATCCACGAAACAGCGGTGCGAGCGTGCGAGACTATACGAGTGAATGACGAACAAGCTCCCTCGCGCGGAACCACTGCCGCACTCGAACCCGCGGCGCTCGCGGACGCGTCCGCGCCCCCTACCCAGCCCCAGACCCGAGGACAGGTTGACGGGGAGCGGCCCCGGCCTCGTCCCTGAGCCTCACGCAGCGACTCCTCGCCTGGGTGCGCGAGTTCATCCAATTCGGCATGGTCGGAGCCACCGCCTACATCGTCGACGCCGACCTGTTCAACCTGCTCCAGCACGGACCGCTCGGCTTCCTCGCCGGACACCCCAACACCGCGCAATTCATCGCCGCCGCGACCGCGACCCTGTACTCGTGGATCGCCAACCGCCTGTGGACCTACCGCGGACGCACGCGGGACAACGCTGCGCGAGGCCATCCTCTTCTTCTTCGCGAACGCCTGCGGCATCGGCATCTCCCAGTTCTGCCTGCTGTTTACCCACCACATCCTGGGTACACCTCGGCGCTGGCCGACAACATCGCCGTCTTCGTCGTTGGCTTCGCCCTGCGGTACCGCGTTCCGCTTCTTCTTCTACCACTACGTGGTCTTCACCGGGAATACGCGCGCGTAGGTTCGAGGGCGTGGCGGTAGGGGTCGAAACGTGAAGGAAACGCCAGAGCACTACCCGACCCCGAAGAATCCATCGCCACGATGGTCACCATCGACGATACCGCCCTCGTGTTCGAAGGCGGCGGCATGCGCAACGCTCTACACGGCAGCGCTCGTCAGCCGACCCATCGCCGAAGGCATCAACTTCCCCATATCTCCGGGGTTTCCGCAGGTTCCAGCCACCTGTGCAACTTCACGTCCCGCGATGCTCAGCGCTCCCACGACACCTTCGTCGACATCGTCGAAGACCCCGAGTTTGGTGGACTCAAGCACTTCCGCAAGGGCCACGGCTACTTCAACGCCGAGTACATCTACCAGCAGATCTGCTACCCCTGACGGCACCCTGCCCTTCAACATGGATGCGTTCCTGGCGAACCCGGCGACCACGCGCGTCGCGACCTTCAACGCGTCGCGCGGGCAGGTTCGCTGGTTTTCCAAGGAAGAAATGAGCACCCTGGACACGCTCGGACCCATCATCCGAGCCTCCACGCTGCCGATCCTCATGCCGCCCGTCGACATCGAGTGGCGACACCTACGCCGATGGTGCGCTCGGCCCCAACGGCGGCCTGCCCTTCGACCAGCCCCTGCGCGAGGGCTACCGCAAGCTCCTCGTCGTCCCTCACTCGCCCCGCGACTACGTCGGCCCCATGCCCGCCAGCGTTGGTGCCCCTTCTGCGTACCGCCCTACCGTTCTTTCCCGTCCGTGTTCGAGGGCGTGGCCCGGCGCCCCGACCGCTGCCAAACGCCGGACGCCGCCTCCTCTTCGACCTCGAGGAACGAGGTCAGGCCTACGTGTTCGCTCCCGACAACCTGTGGATCAACAACATCGAGTCGCGGCGCGAGCGCCTCGAGGCGACCTACCGTGCGGGCCTGGTGCAGGCCGTGCGCGAAATGCCCGCGATCAAGGCATTCCTGGGGCTGTGGGGTTTCTTTCTGCAGTTCTGGCGGCGGTGCTTGAGGCCCCGACAGATCTCCGGCCGCCGCGCCTGCCCGCCCGCGAGCCGTCCGCGCTGCGAGCTTCGCTCTGGCGCGTCGTCTCGAAGCCCGCCAGGCCCCGCGGCTCTCGCGGCGGCCTCCAATCGGTCGGGGTGTCTGTGTGTTGCCCGGCCAGGCTCTGCCGCCGCCCACCGGTACTGCGCCTCGATGCCCGCCGTGCCCTCCGGTGCCCTCCACACCGGCGGCGCTTGGTTGCTGATGTTGCTCGGTGCGTCGGCTCGAAGCCCGGCCAGGCCTCGCCCCACGGCCGCCGCCAGCCTGGCCCTCCTGTGCCCTGCGGTCCCTCCGGTGCCCTGCCCACCGGCGGCGTCTGGTCCGCATCAATTTCGCATGCAATTCCTTGGAGCTGCTTTTAGATTTTGAATTGTGATCGTTGGTATTTCAACGTTTCTGGTTGTTCTTGAAAGTTCGCGTCATCGAGATTGCATGCGAGTTTTCTGAGGAGTAGGGCACATAGGTACCTGCTGGTGTCGCGAGTCGGAGCCCGCAAAACCGGCCACGCGGTTGTCGGATACCGGCGTCGCCTTTGCTCGCCCATGCCGAGCCTCATCTGAAAACCGCCATCGCCTTTGCTCGCCCATGCCGGGGCCTCATCTGAAAACCGCCATCGCCTGCGGGGTGAGAAACGGGTGTTTTTGGCGCGTTTTCGGGCGCAGAGGTGTTGTCGGTTTCAACGAGTTGCTGTTCAGGGGGCGAGCAGTGGTGATGGCGGTTTCACAGTTGCCGAGTGCTGCGCCTCGTGCGCGAAAAAGTTCGCCCTGCGCGGCCTGATGGTGGGCGTGAGCGCGAGTGTTCGCCCTGCGTGCTCAAAATGGCCCAAAATGGGCGTTTTATGGCGTGCCGGGCGAAGTTTCTCGCGGAAGAGTCGCTGAAGGGGCCGTGCTGGGCGAAGTTTTTCGTGGAGCTGCTGCGGAACGGGCATGTCGGGCGAACTTTGTCGCGGGGCAGAGCCTACTGGAGCGCAGCGGCTGGGAGGTGCTGCCTGGATCTAGGGTGCACCACGCCCTAGATCAGGGCGTGCCACAGACACTAGATCTAGGTGTGTACCTTCCGTCGTGGTGCCCGTGGGAGCCTCAGGTGAGGCGACCCGCGATCGCGCTTTCCGCGGGATTTCAGCCATTTCGCCGAAAATGCCACTCACCCCTATATCTAGGGGGCGCTTGGTCACCAACGACCCCTAGATGTGCGGGTGCGACACGCCAAGGCCCTCTACAGAGTGTGACGCTCGACATCTTTTGGGTGGTTGGCAAGCGGTTATACACAGGGTGGTGATAGTGCTCGTCCACAGGGCACACGGTGTGTGTGAGGATGTTGGAGGCCCCTAGAGTGTGCCCTGTAGGTTAGTCGCAAACTCCCAATGTTTGCGCGCATCTGCGCGCGCCCGTGACGAGGGGCGACAAACCCTGAAAGGTCCCTCCCTTGATCCTGACCGCTCGCTCCATCCACAGACCCCTTTGGACCTCGTCCACAGTCGGGGCGGCGCACACAACATCTAGGGTCGCTTGCGTGGGCGGCCACGAGGTGTAGTGTTGTCGTGTTCGCGGCGAACGAGCCGCCAGAAAGACAACACAGGATGCCAACGTCCGGCCTTGCAGCCGCAAGGAGACACTGAACATGTCGATCACCGTCTACTCCAAGCCCCCCGCTGCCCCCAGTGCGACGCGACCTACCGCGCCCTCGACAAGCAGGGCGTCTCCTACGGAAGATCGACGTGACCCAGGACGCGGAATCCCTCGCCTTCATTAAGGGCCTCGGCTACCAGCAGGCCCCCGTCGTCGTGGCCGGAGAGGATCACTGGTCCGGCTTCCGCCCCGACCGCATCAAGGCCGTCGCCGCCGCAGCCGCCCCCCTGGCGCTGCAGGCCTGAGTCGCGCCGATAAGTCCCGGCCGCGAGGCCGGGGCTCTGCATATCCGCACAGGGACGAGGCCGGGGCTCACACCTCGGAAAGGGCGCGTCAATCATCCCACATGGGACACGCGTGCGAGGCAACCCCACCGGGCCTCGGGGGTGAGACACTGAGGCTCAGCATCCCGCCAAGCAGGAAGGATCACCATGGGCAGCGTCGTCTACTTCTCGTCGGCGACGGGTAACACCCGCCGTTTCGTCGAAAAGCTCGGCCTCCCGGCGGCGCGAATCCCGTTGCTTCCCAAGGATGAACCTCTGCGCGTGACCGACGAGTACGTGCTGATCGTGCCCACCTACGGCGGCGGCAATCTCAAAGGGAGCGGTGCCCAAACAGGTCATCAAGTTCCTCAGATGACCCGACAACCGTGCCCTGTGCAGGGCGTCATCTCGTCGGGAAAACACCAACTTCGGCAAGGCCTACTGCATCGCGGGCGACATCATCGCGGCCAAGCTGGGGGTCCCCCACATGTATAAGTTCGAGCTCCTCGGTACGCCCGAGGACGTCTCCAGAGTTCGCGAAGGACTGGAACAGTTTTGGCAGAAAACTACACCGACACAGGCGTAGAGGAAGCTCCCTCCCGGAGCTTGACTACCACGCGCTGAACGCGCAGCTTAACCTGTACGACGCGAACGGACACATCCAGTTCGACGCGGATCGTGCGGCGGCTCGCCAGTACTTCCTCCAGCACGTCAACCAGAACACGGTGTTCTTCCACGACCTGGAAGAGAAGCTGAAGTACCTGGTGGACGAGGGCTACTACGAGAAGCACGTCCTGGATCAGTACGACTTCGCGGACATCAAGGAGCTGTACAAGCAGGCCTACGCCCACAAGTTCCGCTTCCCGACGTTCCTGGGCGCGTTCAAGTACTACACGTCGTACACGCTCAAGACCTTCGACGGTAAGCGCTACCTGGAGCGCTTCGAGGATCGCGTCGCCATGGTGTCCCTGTACCTGGCGCGCGGCGACATCGAGCTGGCCCGCGCCTTCGTCGATGAGATCATGACGGGCCGTTTCCAGCCGGCCACCCCGACCTTCCTCAACGCTGGCAAGGCGGCGCGCGGCGAGCTGGTGTCCTGCTTCCTGCTGCGCATCGAGGACAACATGGAGTCGATCGCGCGCGGCATCAACTCCGCGCTGCAGCTGTCCAAGCGCGGCGGCGGCGTCGCCCTGCAGCTGACGAACCTCCGCGAGTCGGGCGCCCCCATTAAGAAGATTCAGAACCAGTCCAGCGGCGTCGTGCCCGTCATGAAGCTGCTCGAGGACTCTTTCTCCTACGCGAACCAGCTGGGTGCGCGTCAGGGCGCGGGCGCCGTGTACCTGCACGCGCACCACCCGGACATCATGCAGTTCCTGGACACCAAGCGTGAGAACGCGGACGAGAAGATCCGCATCAAGACGCTGTCCCTGGGCGTCGTCATCCCGGACATCACGTTCGAGCTGGCCCGCAAGAACGAGGACATGTACCCTGTTCAGCCCCTACGACGTGGAGCGCGTGTACGGCGTGCCCTTCTCCGAGATTTCGGTGACGGAGAAGTACCACGAGATGGTGGACGATGGCCGTATCCACAAGCGCAAGATCAACGCTCGTCGCTTCTTCCAGACGATCGCGGAGATCCAGTTCGAGTCCAGCTATCCCCATTAGTCTTCGAGGACACGGTGAATAAGGCGAGACCCCGATCAAGGGACGCATCACCATGTCGAACCTGTGCTCGGAGATCCTGCGAGAGTGTCCGAGGCCTCGACCTACAAGGATGACCTGTCCTACGACCACGTCGGCAAGGACATCTCCTGCAACCTGGGCTCGCTCAACATCGCGAAGACCATGGATTCCCCGGACTTCTCGAAGTCGATCGAGATGGCGATCCGCGGCCTGACGGCGGTCTCGGACCTGTCGGACATCGGCTCGGTCCCGTCGATTGCCCGCGGCAACTGCGATGAGCCACGCGATCGGCCTGGGCCAGATGAACCTGCACGGGTACCTGGCGCGCGAGCACGTGCACTACGGGTCCGAGGAGGCCCTGGACTTCACGAACATGTACTTCATGACGGTCCTGTTCGAGGCCATCAAGGCCTCGTGCACAATCGCGCGCGAGCGCAGCGAGGACCTTCGAGGCTTCGAGAGGTCGAGTACGCCTCGGGCGAGTTCTTCCGCAAGTACATTGACGAGGAGTGGGCTCCCACCACGGACAAGTGCCGTGAGCTGCTCGCTGCCTCATCGATCAAGGTTCCGACCCAGGCGGACTGGGAGGCCCTGGCGGCCGACGTCGCGAAGTACGGCATGTACAACCAGAACCTGCAGGCCATGCCTCCGACGGGTTCCATCTCGTACATCAACAACTCGACGTCGTCGATCCACCCGATCGTGTCCCGCGTGGAGATCCGCAAGGAAGGCAAGATCGGCCGCGTCTACTACCCGGCGCCCTACATGTCGAACGAGAACCTGGAGTACTACCAGGACGCGTACGAGATCGGTCCGGAGAAGATCATCGACACCTACGCGGTGGCCACCCAGCACGTGGATCAGGGGCCTGCTCGCTCACGCTGTTCTACCCGGATACGGTGACGACGCGTGACCTGAACAAGTCCTACATCTACGCGTGGAAGAAGGGCATCAAGACCCTGTACTACATGCGCCTGCGCCAGATGGCCCCTGGAGGGCACGGAGGTCGAAGGCTGCGTGTCTTGCATGCTGTGATGTGATGCCCGTTTGTCGGGTGGTGCGGGGGTCGGGACACCGGCCCCCGCACCGTTTTATTGAGACGAGGCCTGGGCGGTCCGGGTGTTCCGGCTTGAGCTTGTGGCGGGTCGTGTCGGGTTGCTTCGGGTGCTCGGAGGGAAAAACGAGGTGAATGTTTTCCAGTTGTGGGGGATGCTCGTATGATGTGGGAGGATAAGATCCCACATTCTGACCGGAGCTATCGATGAGCGACCCACGAATCCCTACGGCGCGGGCGGAGGCACCCCCTCACGGCAACCAGCCCGCATACGGTGCGCAACCCACATACGGCACCCAGGCCTCGGCGCGGCACCCAGCCCGCCTACAGCCAGGCCCCCGCAGGCCGGCAGCCCGCATACGGTGGGCTAAGCCGCGTACAACGCGGGCGCCGCCTGCACGGGCAGCCGATGTACGGCCAGGGTCGTGTACGCCCTGAACCCCGCCATCGAGCGCGTGCGTTCGAACGCGTCCATGGTGCATCAGTGTCTCTCGTCAGCTTTGTGACGCTGGGAGCCGCTCGTGTCGTTCGGTGCGTGGTTCTGGAGCATGAGCCTCATTAGTGAGGCCGAGAGCCTGGGGTGCCCCCGAGGACGTGCTGAGGGACGTGCGCAGCGCGCGCGAACGACAGCTCTTATCTGCGGAATTATTGGGATCGTGCTGCTCGCCCTGATCGTTGCCCTCCCTTCTTCCTCGTCTGGCTCTCGGAATCATCGAAGTGATTGGTTGTGTGTATGAGTAACGAACAGATTCCCTTGATGGCCATGCAGTCCGGGTTGGGCTGGCCGCAGCAAGCCGACGGCCCCGTCGCGCCCGCCGGGCAGCAGTCGCCCTACGCTCCCGGGCACAGCGGGGTCACGGCCGCCGGGCGGCGCTTTAAGGTACGGCACCCCGTGCTGCGTATCCCCAGCAGGCGCCCCCGCCCAGCCGATGCAGTCCCTACGGCCAACCGAGTGCCTACCAGGCGCAGCCTGCGCCTGTCGCTCAGCCGATGCAGCCTGCGCCTGTCGCCCCGCATTACGGTGCGAACCCGCAGGCCGTGTACGCGTGCCAGCCCACGCAGCCGTCCACCGATCAGCTCCGGCAGCTGGCCTTCTCGAGGCTTAAGTCCAAGGCGACCGTCATCACCGTGCTGTCCTTCCTCTGGTGCTGCACGACGCCGGTCATCCTGCTGCTTGTCAACGTGATTTTTGCTCAGCGCCTGTGTACTCACGCCAAGGAGATTGACTCCCCGGCCGACGTCATGGGGAAGGTGAAGACTGCGCGCTTTCGCAATCGGCTTGTTCCTCTTGCAGACGAGCCTGATCGTCTTGGTGGTTGTCGCGGCGAACATGCGCTAGCGACCCAGAGGCGGCCGCTGTGTTCGTAGTAACTAATCGCGACATTGCTGATTGATCCACTCCCGCGTCGGCTACGATGACAGCCGTATCCGATCGACACAACCCATTTGGAGTCATTCGCGAGCGATCCGTCAACGCCTACCCGCCGCTTAGCCAGGAGCAGCAGGCTTACGGTCAGCCGCAGCAGGCTTACGGCCAGCCCACCTACGCCCTCAACCCCGAGATCGAGAAGATCCGTTCGAATGCGTCGACGGCTCGTATGCTCTCGTTCCTGAGCTTCCTGTTCGGCCACCTCCTGCTCGCAGGCGGTATGTGGATCTGGACCAACAAGCTGGCTGAGGAAGCCAAGATCCTGAGCGCCCCTGATGGATGTTGTGGCCGATGTGGAGAGCGCTCGCTCGGCTGCGAAGATTTGCTCGATCATCCAGATCGCGCTCGCCGCTGCGGGTTTGTTGTTCTTCATCATCTTGATGGTGATCATCGGCGGACTGCAGCCGCCAACAGCTGACGATCGTCACGTGTGGGGTCCGAGGAAACGGCGAGTTTCCTCGGCCCCCAACGCATAGCGGCTGACGTCCGCTGCTACGATAAGCCCTGACGTCGTCCGCAGAGAACAATTGGGAGTGCAACGTGAGCGATCCTGCTTACCCCTATGCCTCTAATCCTGTGAGTGCGCAGGATCCTACTCGCAGCAGTCGCCATACTGGCCAGGCCGCATCCGCGCCGTACGGCCAGCCTGAGGCGCCGTCACGGTCAGCCCGGAGGCGGCGTACGGCGTGCCGCAATGGGACGGTCTACGGCCAGCCCTCGCCGGTCTCATGCCCAGCCGTACTACGCGACCTCGAACCTCGTGGCCTACGCGGACCTGCGTTCCCAGGCGCAGATCGTCATGGTCTTGGCTGGCGTTAGTTTTTGACTCTCACGTCCTTCTCTCGATTCCCGCGATGGTGTGGTCCTTCACGCTGTGTACGAAGGCGAAGGACCTGGACGCGCCGCCGGAGATCGTGTCGCTGACGAACACCGCGAGGATCGTGACGAGCATATGTGCCGCGATCCAGACGCTAGTGCCTCTTGCCCTTCTCGTCGCCTATTTCCTCAGCGCGCTCGATAGGCCGTGTGCTGATACCACCTCGCTACCCGTGAGAGTCTCGCGATAGAGCCGACTCCTCACACCCCGGAGCCTGTAGGGACGGTGATGCCGTTTCCACAGGCTCCGCCTGATCTTGAGGGTATGACTCTCGATACGAAGCCCCCTCGCGCACCATCGCCGGAACCGACGCAGACCTCCTCGACCAGCTGCGATACGCGCGACGGGCGCCCCTACGGCTTCTACAAGAACGCCATCGGTGCCTGGGATTACGGGGACTTCACCCTCGCGATCGACCACGTGCAGGCCGACCCCACGCCCCGCCCTCGTCCCTGGCGCGCCTACGCGACCCCCGGAAGCGATGGGACTGCCCGAGGCCGCCCTGGCCTCGTCCGACGCGCGCCTGGCGGCCGCGGACTTCACTGCGCGCTCCTTCGACGAGGCCATCCGAGCCCGCGACACCCGCGACGTGTCCATCGCCCGCGCCGGCGCCCTGATCCTCCAGCGCTCCCGCGACCGTCCTGCCCGACCGCGTCGAGGTCCGCTTCCAGGTAAAGCTCCCGCCCGAGGCCGCACGATCCTCGGCAAGAGTGCCGCCCGCCTCTTCGACGTGGACGTGCCCAACATCGTCATGGACTGCTTCGACTCTCGTCTCCGAGGACCCGGGCACGACCCGCAAGCGCTCCCGCCTCCTCGGCCACATCGCCGCCTACGAGGACTACCGCGCCTCCAGGGATCCTCGAGGAACGCGGGTGGGTGTCCTTCGTCGCCGACGAAGCCCTGTTGGCGCGCCGATCCGGCGTGTCCGAGATGCCCTGACCGGCGACGGTGTCGTCGCCTTCGGCGCGCCTGAGTCCCTGCGCGCGCCACCGTCACCCCTGCCGCACGCCGGCGAGGTGTCTGGCATGGCAATCCCCCGGGCCTGACCTCATCGTGGGCGGCGGCTACCACGGCAAGTCCACGCTCCTCGAGGCCATCGCCCAGGGCGTGTACGCGCACATCCTCGGCGACGGCCGCGAACTCGTCGCCACCGATCCCACCGCCACGAAGGTGCGCGCGCCGCCGACGGGCGAGCCGTCACCGGCGTCGACATCTCGCCGTTCATCACCCACCTGCCCGGTGGCGCCGACACCGTCGTTCTCCACCGAGAACGCGCGTCCGGCTCCACCTCGCAGGCCGCCTCCATCATCGAATCCTCGAGCTGGGCGCGCGCACGCTCCTCATCGACGAGGACACCTCCGCCACCAACCTCCTCATCCGCGACACCCGCATGCGTGACCTCGTCGCCGCCGAGAAGGAACCGATCACACCCCTCGTCGACCGCGTCACCTCCCTCACCGAGGCCGGGTGTCCCTCATCATGGTCGTCGGCGGCTCCGGCGCGTTCCTCGACGCCGCCGACCGGGTCCCTCATGATGGACAACTACCGCTGCCTCGACGTCACCGCCCGCGCGCGCGAGGTCGTCGCCGACCTGCCGCGCCCCCCGCACCGACGCCCCCACCAGCTGGGAGGCGGCGCCCGCGTGCCCGCCGCAAAGGCCCGCGTGGACCGCCCGCGCACCAAGGCCTCGGGCACGTCCGTTCTGACCATCGACCGTTCGACCGTCGACATTTCCGACGTCGCCGCAGTCGTCGACCCCGGGCAGGCCGAGGCCATCGCCTGGTGCGTGCGCGGCGTCCTCGAGGAGATGGCTTAGCAAGCAGTCGATGCCCGAACTCATGGCGAAGCTCGGCAGCGCCCTGGCTTCCGAGGGCCTGACGCCGTCTGCAAGTTCGGCGCCCGCTCTACCCGGCATTCCTGGCGCGCCCGCGCCTCATCGACGTGGGTGCCGCCATCAACCGCTACCGCGGCCTGTCCCTGCGCGAGCCGCGCGGCGAGGTCTCCGAGTCGTAGTCGTTTTTGGGCGCCACAGGTGTTTCGCGCCGGAGGGCCCGCCGCCCGCGAGGGCCAGGGCGGCCTCACTTCGTTCGGCGCCGCGCCTCGAAGCCCGCCCGTGCCCTCCGGTCCCTCCGGCGCCCTTCCACACCAGTGGGGCCTGCTGTGCTGATGTTGCTCGGTGCGTCGTCTCGAAGCCCGGCCGGGCCCTGCTACCGCCCACCGGCACCGCGGCAGATCCCTCCGGCGCCCTCCACACCGGCGGCGCCGGGCTGCTTTTGTGCCCATGGGCGGCGGCTCGCCCGCGAGCCGTCCGCGCTGCGAGCTTTGCTCGGCGCGTCGTCTCGAAGCCCGGCCGGGCCCCGCCACCACCCATGGGTGCCGCCGCCTGGCCCTGTAGGACAGCAGGGCTGCTTTAGTCTGAAACCGTCGTCGCCTCTGCGGGTGTCGGCCGAGCCTTGACTGAAACCGTCATCGCCTTTGCGGGTGTCGGCCGAGCCTTTGACTGAAACCGCGATCGCCTTTGCGGGCGTGAAATGGGCGTTTTTGGTGCATTTTTCGGGCGCAGAGGCGATGCCGGTTTCAGAGTTCCCTGTTGTTGGGGGCGAGCAGTGGTGTTGTTGGTTTCAACGTCGCCACGTTGTCTCACCTCGTGCGCGAAAAAGTTCGCCCTACGTGGCCTGATGTGTGCGTGAGCGCGAAAAAGTTCGCCCTGCGCACTCAAAACACCCCAAAATCGGCGTTTTTAGCCGTGCTGGGCGAGTTTTTCGCGCCAACCGGTACTGCGCCGGTCTTGGATGTAGCGCGGTGCACTTCAGGCTGGCTGCGGTGGGGTTTTGCAGCATTAGAAGCTTGGCCTCGGCGTGTCGTCGGCGTGTCGGGGTCCTAATGATGCAATCCCCCGTGGGTGATGCCGGGCAGATTCTAGAGCCGGGCTGTATGTTGTGCGCCCAGCAATTTCGCACGTAATTCTCCC
>BNJT01001101.1_pt1 | contig 16997 bp, 18 predicted proteins | sample 8540491 | NCBI WGS metagenome assembly BNJT01 (sample SAMD00202455, study PRJDB9452) | human saliva metagenome | host: Homo sapiens | reverse complement strand
CACTTTTAAAATGGGATAGCTGTGTCCCTCTTTTTCAACTTTGAAAACACTGCGCATTAATATAAATCAATTTTACTTACTGAAACTTTACTTTTCTTTTCAAATTTTATGATTTTTTTACAAATCTAAAAGCTATACCTTTGCATCACTATTACAAACAAACAAGATACGAATGACTTGTTGAACATAAGCGAATGAACAAGGCATTTGGATTTAGAAAGCATACCAAGAAAAAAATAAAAAAATAACAGAAACAAAAAGACATGGTGAAGAAAAATTTATGTGCAACCACGTATTGTGGCTGTGCCATTGTGTGGCGAAAGCATAATGATTGAGTATTCAAAAGCTCAGAATGGCAGTGAAGAAACGATCAAAGGAATTAGAGAAGAAAACGAAACTACAGATATCGAACTGAACTAAAGAAGCGCTCTCTTTGTGAAAACTACACAAGAAAACACTTAAAAAACAGCTCTGTAAGTATATAAAAACTACTCGTTCTGGCATAGAACTGCACAAGTATCTATTACAAACACAATTAAAACAAACGAAAACAATGAAAATAAAACAACATCAAGGCACAGCTATTGCTAAGCAGTTGCTTGCTAAGTTGGGCTCGAAAATCAATGCTGTGGCATTGGTTGTGGCTCTGTTTGCATCTGCAATGCTCAATGCTCAAACGCAAAAGGTATATCCCACCTATTTCAAAGGTCACGATATTAGCGAGATTTTGGCTTCGTCTGACCCCGATATGAGACAGATATATCTTTACAATGTGGGCTTAAAAAAGTTCATAATACCTGGCGGTGCATGGGGAACTTCGCTCGATTTGGGCGACACGGGCTTGGCTTTTCATATCGTGAAAGACAACTCATTGCCTCTCAATAACGATGCTTATTATCTCTATTCACGTGGTGTTTTTGACCGAAGTGGGATCGGGTTTGGCTATGTATAAAGATGCTCCTGCGGCCAAACCACTTATGAATGTCGATAGAAATATCGATAATCCGCATGTAAAAGACCGCCCTCGCATCATGCTAAGAAAGATTCCTAACATCACTCATGCACACATTTATGTGATGAGTGGCTATGAGAATGGGGAACGAAAAAAGACTCTACGACGTGGAATGGAGCCTCTTATTGAATGGAAATATAGTCATGAATACTTTGCAGTGGCACGCAAAACGCCTACTGTAGACAATACTTATGTAGAATATTTAGACGACTTTGAGAAGGCAAAAGCATTGGGAGACTCGTTGGTTTTGTGGAAGATTGTGACCCTGAAAAGACCTTAAAGCGATTGTAACCGATGTGTATAGAGCCAACCAAGAAACGGCTAATGTGAGCTATGTGATGAAAGATCCATGGGTGATGCGCTCGCAAATACGTCATCAAAACTGAATATCACTCCTCAAAAACGCTCTTTTTAATGATGTAAGCATTATCAATAGAGCGCAAACAGGAATGTTAGCACATGCCGAGTTTCAAGGAAAAGTAGGTAGAATGAGTCAAACTGTGACGGTAACTCACCCCGGTTGGTATCTCATTACATGCGAAGGCTTTGTGTATAAGAGTGCTAATAGCGACATCAAAGCACAGCTTTTTGCCACCGATAACAGTCATCCTGACAAAGAAGGAGCAAGTCAATATCGTCCACTTTATAGCGTTTCGTCGCTAAGCAACATGCCCGATTATTTAGAAAGAGGTCGTAAGTTCTATCGAGGAGAATACGGAAACAACTCGGTAATGATTTATGTTTATGGCGATAAGAACGACAAGAACTTTAAAACAACCATCACTTTGGGTGTTGATGTCACTGGAAGCAAGGTGCAACCAAGCGATGTTGTGGCGTTTGATGACTTCAAAAATAGAATATACTGGCATTAATATGATTGTGTTAGATGAGGACAGAAGCGACAAAGAATATATCGAAAAGCAAGTGGCTCCCAACACTTCTCGCAACCTAATTATGCAGAGATCGTTGAAAGAAAACCAATGGAATAGTATCATTTTGCCCTTTGATTTAACGGGAGATCAAGTGGAAAAGGCTTTCGGTAGTAATGCTAAAGTGTCGAAATTCAAAGGTCCAAGCGCAGTGAAAGAAACGCTGATAGAATTTGAAAGCGTTGCCCTTGGTGCTGCAAACAAAAAAACAATGTGGTGATAGAAGCAGGTAAGTTGTATCTTATTTATCCCACTAAAACATTGGAATATGCCGAGAAAGAGAAGATAATGAATGTGTTTTCGCCCTCTTTTGGCAAGCAAGAAATAAGCATTAAAGGCACTTATATCACCCTGTCGGGCGTGAGTTTAACCCGTGTTCCATCGTTAGAAATGGTGGAAGAGCCTTACAAACACTCTACATTTGGTGCGTCGTCGTTGCGCTTCTATGGCACTTATGTGAGTCATTCAGATAACATCGTGCCTGCCAACTCATTCGTATTGAATAAAGACGGATATTGGTATCGCACCACAAAAGCACACAATGTAAAAGGCTTTCGTTGTTGGATTCAACCGCTTCATCCCGCTACTTCGCACATCAAACGATTGAATGTGTCGATTGATGGCGTTCTACTTAATGGCTCAAGCGATACCATTACGGGAATAGAAGAAATGGAGTTCGATGGCAAAGAGCCTCAACATAGCGTTGTTTACGATGCTTTTGGCAGGGTGATTGGTACGAGTGTAGACGATTTAAAGGACGACTTTAAGGGTGTTTACATCATCAATGGCAAGAAATATATAAAAACAATAATTTAGGGTTAGTTGAGTATTTACGTTCGTTCGGCAGTCCTTTTATAGAGCAAGATGCGCATCAATACTTATCGTCTTTGTTGTCTTCTGTAGCGATAGTGTGTGTCTTTGCAATGTAAAAGCGATTGCCGAACATTTTTATAGGGTTGTTATTATTGCCTAATGTCTTTATTCTTCTGCTCTTATTGGTGGCGTTTTTCTCTTGTTATTATTAATTCCTTTATCCTTTATATTTATCATTTTTAGTCTTTCTTCCTATTCTTTTTTTAGCCTTTACTCCTATCCTCTTTTCTCTTTATTTCTGTCATTTTATAGGTTGTTTTATTCTCTTTTATACTTCAATAGCACCCTCTTTTTGTTCTAATTTTTATTCCTTTTTATATCGATTTGTCCATAAAATTGCACACAAATTGGTGTCGTATTGATGCCCAAAGAATGGTGATTGGAGACTAATAGTGTACAATTTTACTAACAAACAAACCTTAAAAAACATTTAAAAGTGGTGCGAAATGGAAGGAAATCTTCTACTTTATTGATAAACAAAAGGCTTTGACCTTGTTTTTTTGATTTATTTGCTGTTTTCATAAAAATAACAATAGTCTCAAAAAAATGAGTTTTTCTAAAAAAATGCCCTAAAAATGGGCAATTATAACTATGTTATAGAGATTTAATGAAATTGAGTTTCAATTTCTTTAGACGTTAACTTAAACGAATTTTTAGTAGTTAAAAATTATTTCGGAAGTCTATTTATATTGTTTTGTGGGCGCAAACAATTAACTTTGCATCGATTTTAAAAACAGATTAGTGGAGAATAAACTTTTAGATTGTAGCCAGAAAACACAGGCATTATGATTTAGAAAGACACTAGGATAATTTATTAATAATACAAGTAAAACCAATAATGATTAAGAAAAATGTATGTGCAGCCCGTAACTATGGCTGTTCAAGTGCATTATGAATGCGCTCTAATGACATACTCTAAGATCCAAAAATAGCGAAGATGAAGCTATCGTAGGGATTAGAGATGAGGATGATTCTACAGAGATAGAAGTGAATTAAATAGATGTTCTTTTTAATAAGAATGACATGATAAAAACACAATTAAAATAAATCAAGAAGACATAAACCACATTCATTCTTAAATACTAAAAAGGACGAGTATTTATTACAAAAAAATATTTTTAACAAATTAAAACAAATGAAGTTCATAACAAATAAAGGCGCAGCTATAGCAAAAGCAATTGTTTGCTAAGTTGGGCTCGAAAAAGCAAAAACAATGGCAGTTGTTGCGGCTCTTTTTGCATCTGCAAATGTTAGCGCACAAACACCAAAAAAACATATCCTGCACATTTTAAAGGACACGATATTAACGAGCTATTAACAGCAACTAATGCTGACGATAAGCAGGTTTATCTTTATAATGTTGGTCTAAAGAAGTTTATAATGCCTGGTGGTTCCTTTGGAACATCACTTGATTTAGGTGATACAGGTCTACCTTTTTATGTAATGAGAGATGGAAATTTGCCTGCAGATCCAGATGGTTACCGTTTCTATTCGAAAGGAGTTCAAACTGAAGTTGGTTCAAGTTTGGCTATGACTACTAATGGAAAGATATTCGTAGACCGCCCTCTTAAGGCCCTTTCATACTTCGATCGCGCTCGAATTCGCCTCACTAAGGTAGACGGAACCGATGCAAATACGCACATGTACTATCTAAGTGCGTATCAAAATGGTACTCTTGTTGAGAAAACAGGAGCGGACAAAACGGGTACTTCGGCTGATTCTACATGGACATATAGCAAAGAATGGTATGTAGTAGCAAGTAAAACTCTTACAACAGACAATGCCAGTGTTGCTTATAACCAAGACTTCAATAAGGTGAAAGCTATGGCAGACTCTTTATCTTTGTGGAAGATTGTGACCCTAAAAAGACCTTAAGGGCATGATTAAAGATATGTATAGAGCCAACGAAGAGCCTGCAAACGTGAGCTATGTGATGAAAGATCCATGGATTATGCGTTCGACAATACGTTCAACTAACTGGGATATTACGCCTGAAGGATCGCTATATAATGACATAAACGACCTTAGATTAACAACAACAGGTATGCTTTCGCATGCAGAATTCCAAGGAAAAAGTGGGCAAAATGAGCCAAACTGTAACCGTGTATAACCCTGGTTGGTACATCATCTCATGCAAAAGGCTTTACTTATAAGAATGGAAGTAGCGACATAACAGCAAAACTTTTTCGCTAAAGATAACAACGGAACAAGGGATTATGCAAGTAAATCTGCTGAGCTTTATAGTGTTACCGACATCTCAAATATGGGAAGATACGTGGATAGAGGCCGTAAATTCCTTGAGGGAGAATATGCTAATAACAACGTAATGATTTATGTTGATGGTGATAAAAACGACAAAAAAACTTTAGCACAACCATCACATTCGGAGTTGAAGTTACAGGAAGTAACGTTCAATCGGGGGACATTGTTGCTTTCGATGACTTTAAGATTCAATACGCAGGAGTGAACATGATCATCTTAGATGAAGACCGTTCAGACCGTGAATACATCGAAAAGCAAGTTGATGCAACCACTGCAAGAACCTTAGTTATGCAGAGAGCGTTCAAGGAAAACCAATGGAATAGTATCATCTTCCCATTCGATTTAACTGGAGATCAAGTAGAAAAAGGCTTTCGGTAGCAATGCAAAGGTATCTAAATTTAAGGGTCCAAGTGCAGTGAAAAGAAACCTTGATCGAGTTTGAAAGTGTTGCTCTTGGTGCTGCAAATAAGCACAACAAGGTGATTGAGGCAGGTAAACTATACCTCATCTACCCTGCAAAGACATTCGAAAATGCAACAGAAGAAAAGATATTTACTGTGATTTCGCCTACAACAGGTAAGCAAGAAATATCGGTTACAGGCACTTATTTCACTATTCCAAACGTGAATTTAGATACTGCTCCATCAGCAGATAACATCGAAGAGCCTTACAAACACTCTACATTTGGTGCTACTTCATTGCGCTATCGTGGTACTTATGTGAACCATACCAATGCTATTATTCCTGCGAACTCATTCGTATTGAATAAAGACGGATACTGGTATCGCACCTCAAAAGCACACACCGTGAAAGGATTCCGTTGCTGGATTGAGCCAATTAACCCAACAGCTTCGGCTATCAAGCGCTTGAACATCTCTATCGATGGTGTTATACTTAACGGCACAAGCGACACTCTTACAGGAATAGAAGAGTTGGAATTGAGCAATGATGCAAACAAAAACAGCAACATCTACGACGCTTATGGTCGTGTGATTGGTAACACTGCAGAAGGTTTAAGCAAAAGACTTCAAGGGTGTTTACATCATCAATGGAAAGAAATACGTAAAATAATAATTATCCTTTAGTTGAATATTTACGTAAGTTCGGCAGCCCTTTACATTGGGCAAACACCTTAAAACACCTATCGATTCGGTAGTGACTATAGAACGATAGAACTATTTTTGTATGATTTAAAGGATTGCTGAACGCCCTTATATTAAGGTGAGAACAAAAACAGTTCTCACCTTTTCTTATATCCCCCTCGCTCCTCTTTATTTATAAGGCCTGCAAAAGTGACTTGCAAGAGCTATGCTTTTAGAGGCTAAAAGGATTGCTATTAGCGTGTAATAGCAGTGTTGTTAAGATGCAAAAAGCACTGACATAAGTTGTTGAGGATGACGAGGAAATAAAATAATATCTTTTTTTATTCGACGGCAATGTATCCCCAAAAAATGATGAGCAATACCTAAAAAGTAGGTAGGGATAAAATTACCCATTAATGAGTATTGCAAAAACAAGTGCATAGCCATTATCTTTGCATCACATAACAAGTCATAATCTTTCAAACATAAAAGCCCTTTAAAAGGCGAGCCAAAGAAGAAGTGCGTGGGTGATTGATCAACACAATCGTCAATTGCAATAGATAAAAAGATGTTTCTTATTTTGTTATCGTTGTGTTATTGGAGAATGGCGAACAATTGCGCTACTGCACTTCTTTTTATTTCAAAAAAATCTTCGTTATCGAGTACCTAAACATTGGCATTTTATAAAAAAATATACCAATTTTTTTAGGTATTGTGTGTATTGTCAAATGTCTGTAAGTTTGCATCCTAAAATTGAATAAAAAAACTAACATTCAAAAACGCAGATGAGAACAAGACGTATGGCACATTTAATGGCTCTTTTGGCCATTAGCACCACTATTAGTGCTCAGAATGTAACTACCGACAGTGTAGCACAACCAGAAAAGAAATCAAGACTCACGCTTGGTGGATATGGAGAAGCGGCTTTTTAGCCGTCATTTTTATAGCGATAACCAATATCGTTACTCACGAAAAGATGCTCATAAGAATGCTCCAAGCAATGGACGTTTCGACATTCCGCATGCCGTTATCTATCTTGGTTACGACTTTGGAAAGGGCTGGAGCATGGGAACAGAAATCGAATTCGAACATACAGGCACTGGTTCTGCCATTGAAATAGAAACAGATGAGGGGTGGAGAATACGAGCACGAAATTGAAAAAAAGGCGGTGAAGTTGAATTAGAACAATTTTGGATTCAAAAGACATTCCGTCCTTGGGCTAACCTCAGAATCGGTCATATTATTGTTCCAGTAGGCCTAAATAACTCGCATCACGAGCCCCTTAACTTCTTTACAGTGTATCGTCCTGAAGGCGAAAACACCATACTTCCAAGCACATGGCACGACACTGGCTTTAGCTTTTGGGGTAAAGTGAAGAACTGGAAGTATGAAGTTCAGATGATTGCAGGCCTCAATGCGCTTCAATTCTCACGCAACAAATGGGCGCATAACGCTGCTGGTTCGGCCTTTGAGTTTAAAACCTGCCAACAAATATGGATTCGTATTGCGACTCGATAACTATTCTATCGATGGATTAAGACTTGGTTTAAGCGGTTATTATGGATTGGCAATGCACAACACTTATCCTAATGAAATGGAAGGAAAGGGTAAGATTAACGACAAAGTGCGTGGTAATGTGTTTATTGGTTCGTTAGACTTTACCTATAAAAAATATAACTGGATTGTGCGAGGTCAAGCCGATTATGGAACCTTGAGCGGTGCAAGTGTCATCAGTAACATCAAAGCTAACACCCAAAAGCAATCTCCTTTCGATAAAACAGCAGTGGGAAAAGCCGCAACAGCCATTGGCATTGAAGCTGGATACGATGTCTTTTCTCAGATAGCTAAAATGAAAGCCGATAATCAAAAAAACTATATTTTTTTGGGCGATACGACTTCTACGACTCTTATATTCACGATAAAAAGCCAAAAGCAATTACGATTATACCCGAGTTCGAAAAAAATCACCTTTGGCTTGAATTATTTACCCATTCCACAAGTGGTTCTCAAAGCTAATTTCGCCGAACGACTATTCCTTGGCAAGTATAATAACGAGCCAAGTATCAACATAGGCATTGCTTATCAAGGCTTCTTCCTTTAAAGTAGTGTCGTGAAAAGAAACAAATTGAAATTGAATCAAATAACTCTTTTAAGACAATGAAAAAGATTTTTCAAGTATGCATTGTTGCTTGCTATAGCAGGAACAATGAGTTTTAGCTTCAGTTCTTGTAGTGAAAGCGATCCTAATTCGCCCACTAACGAAACCACAGAGGTGAACTTGAGAAAGTAACTCAGCAGTATGTTAACGACGTAGTGTTTGTAACCTATTCTAAATTAGCCGACCAATCAGAGCAATTGTTCAATAAGTTAGAAGCTTTAAGAGCCAAACTTAACGCAGGACAAGCCGTTAATCAGTCTGAAATTGATGCCCTTTGTGATAACTATAAAGAGGCAAGAAAGATATGGGAAGCAAGCGAAGCGTTCCTCTATGGTGCTGCAGATGAGAAGAATATCGACCCACATATCGACACATGGCCATTGGATGTGGAAACCTTAGCCAAAGACTTAGAGAAAGATGAGAAGATCAATAAGTTGAATAAAAACTTATGATTTAGTAACCGTTCGCAAAGAGATTACCGATAAAAACCTTGGTTTCCACGGAATAGAATTTGTGCTTTTCCGCAACGGAAAGAATCGTCCTGCATCGTTCTTCAATAACAACACCACCGAAGATTACGAGTTCTTTACAGGCAAGAACGTAACAGCTAAAGAAGAAGTGATTTATGCTTACAACGTAGCAGGTGACCTTCGAGACAAATGTTATCAGTTAGAAGTAGCGTGGTTAGGCGATAAAGCGAAGGCAGCACACATCGCTCGCATCAATGAATGTGCGAAATTGATGGACGATTTCGGCACACGTACAGCCAAAGGACTATTCTATGGCCAAGATCTTTTATTGGCTGGAAGCAAGGATAGTCAACATGCTACATGGCAAAAGGTGATGGAAACGATCTTAGAAAAGGGCTGTTCTAACATCTGTGGTGAAGTTGCTGACCAAAAAAATGGGTCAAGCTTACAGAGCAATTGACACCAATGGAAAAATCAACTCACAAAGATGAAGACACCGGAGAAGATGTTAATGACCGTGCAGACTGGATCGAATCGCCTTATAGCTACAATTCTTTCACCGACTTCTACGACAACATTATGAGTATTCAAAACAGTCTTTATGGTAATTATTACAAAGAAACTGCAGAGAAATACTCAATTATGAACTGGCTAACACTGCACAATGCCGACATGGCTAAACAGCTTCAAGCTAAGCTAAGTGCTGCTCTTTCTGCCCTAGATGCTTGCAAGAAGAGTGGAAAAAGCATTTGTTCAAGACCCTCACTCAAGCTATGTTAAAGAGGCAATGGATAAAGTTAGCGAGTTAGATGATTATCTTGGAGAGGTAAAAGACTGGATTCTTAAAAAAACTAATAGAATAGTAAGAGCTTTTTTTAATTGACTATTGTGTCGATGAGAAATAAATACTTGTCGGCACAATAGCCTTATTCAAAAATAACACATTACATTATGAATAAGAAACAAATAAGTGCCCTACTTCTTGGCATGAGTCTTAGCACTTCGATGCTCATCTCATGTAGTGAAGATGCGCCTTCGGTTGAGACTGAACCCAAACAGGTTAACGATTATGCCTATGTAGGAAAGCAAGTGGGAAACTTTTCGGCTGATGAATGGTTGCCAGGAGGTGAACTTGGAACCACAATGAGCACCGAATACGAATTAGAAACACCAGCTATTGAAAAAGTCAGACCTATCGAATGCCTTTTTAGTTGGTGAGGCAATGTTCGAACATGACTTTATGGGTAACAGCTCAAATCCCATCTTTGGCGGTTTAGGTCCAGCCTATGTTCGTTCGTCTTGCATACGATGTCACCCCAATTATGGACACGGACGCCGTGTAACAAGATTCGATTCAGACTTCAGAGGCAATGGTTATCTGCTCGTAGTGTACCATCCTGTAGACGGAAAGAACAGCAACGATGGTCCATTTGTTAGCGAACTAACAGGTATGCCACAAACAAAAAGCCTCGTCACCATTCCTTCCTCCGGTTGATGAAAGAGGCATAAACATAGCTTGGCACAATGTAACTGAGATGGAAAGTGGCCTTCCTTTGCGCTTTCCCGATGGCGAATCGTATGAGTTAATCTATCCTGAAATAACGATAAACGATAACGCTTTCAACACAGATCCAAAGCCTTCGAACATCGCAGTGCGCTTAGAAAGCACCATTGGACTATACGGAACGGGCTTATTAGACGCCATTACAGAAGCCGATATGCTTGAACAACACCGCAAAGAAGCTAAGTATGTTGAGCTAAATCCAGCGATGTGGGACAAGACTAACAACTATTGGGCAGGCGATAAAACCCTTAATAAGAGCAATGGAGCATGGTATAGATTGGCTGATGGCACCATGAAAAATACGCAAGTTCACATACGGAATGACCAGAGCATCATTGCAAGACGGACCTGGAGCCAATGCAATGTGGAACATAACCAACGTTAGTCGTAGCGATAGACCATTCCTCTACACCACCAGTGCGTGGGCTAATGCCATGTCGAAGAATAGCGATGTGATTGCAGCTATTAAGAAAAAAACCCTTCTTCTCCCTATTATGCTGACGGCACAGAGAGCGGTATTTCTGAAGCAGTGAAAAACCTTGTTAGACCCCAAAAACCAACCAGTTCACCAACTCGGTGCATCGTTTCAAACCCGAAATGACCGACAATAACTTCTGGCAATTTATGGTTTGGCATCGTGGTTTTGGCTGTTCCAAGAGCACGAGACCTTAACAATAAAGACGTGCAACAAGGCAAAAAGCTATTTATGGAGATGGGTTGTGCCACCTGTCACCGCCCTAAATGGGTTACAGGAGACGACAAATATTGGGCACCAGCATATATTGTGAACAACAATTTGAGCCTACCCACCTACCCAAAACAAACGATCTATCCTTATACCGATATGGTTCAGCACCGCTTGTTTATGAAAAACGATATTCATAATTCATGGTGTCGCACCACACCTTTATGGGGAAGAGGTTTAGTGGCAAGAATACTGGAGCTGAAGATCGCCTTCACGACTGCCGTGCTCGCAACGAAATAGAAGCTATTATGTGGCATGCTTATAGCAAAAACAGTGATGCTTATCGCTCAGCAGAGAAGTTCTACCACCTCAAAAAGAAAGATCGTGATGCCGTGGTAAAATTCTTACGCTCAATATAAGCCTATCCACTGCGAGCGAAAAGCAGTGCTATTGCGTTGTAAAAGCAATGACATTGCAGACTAAAAGCATTGCTATTGAAGGCTAATAGCAATCCTTTTATTTCGCAAGATAGATTTTTGCCCTAAAAACAATACAAGAAAGATAGACCAGAAAGAGCGAAACACTTTTGCTTTTTGAAAGTCTATCTCTCTTGTTTTTCTTTTAACGAGATTTTCTTAGATAGAAAAACGCAATCAGTAGATCCAAAAAACATTATGATGAAGATATTCTTTCTTTTCCTTTATGCACTCGTTATTGTGATAATGGGTGCTGCAACCATCATCGAAAAATATAACGGCACCGACTTTGTGTCGCAACACATCTACACCAGTTGGTGGTTCATTGCTCTTTGGGCAGTGTTAGGCGTGTTGAGTGGCGTGGCATTGTTGAAGAATAAAAGAAAGAATATAGTGATTATGGCACTTCATGCCTCGTTTCTTGTCATTCTTTTAGGGGCTTTTTGTAACCCATTGTTTTGCTCAAAAAGGAGTGATTTATTTAGAGAAAGGTAAGCCAACGAATGTGTTTGAGAGTGTAAACAACCACCAAGAGCAACAGAAATGCGTGTTGCCTTTTTATATTACGCTGAATAAATTTGAGACAAGTTTTCACGAAGGAACCGACTCAGAGAACGATTATACGTCGTATATCACCATTACCGATGGCGATAAAACGCAGTCTGTGCAAGTGTCTATGAACCATATTGCGCAATATAAGGGCGTGCGTTTGTATCAAACAGGCTATAGCGAGGTGAGCAATGTTTGTGCCTTTAACGGTGAATAGCGACCCCTATGGCATTGCTATTACTTATGTGGGCTATGGCATTTTGTTTGTTTCGCTCATTGCAATGCTCGTTCGTCGCAACGGAATGTTCCGTGCTCTACTTCGTAATCCGCTCTTAAAAAAAGAATCTCTTTGTAGTCTTTCTGCTCCTCTGCCCCACTCTTTCGCTCAGTAGCAAGGCGCAAAACACCATTCCAAAAAGATTGCGCAAAGCAGTTAGGGCGAGGTGTTGGTGTTGTATAATGGTAGAATATGTCCACTGCAAACACTTGCACTCGACCTCACAAAAAAAGGTGTATGGGGCACGCTCTTACCATGATCTTACGGCAGAACAGGTGCTTGCTGGCTTGATATTTTATGACAAAAAAATGGCGTGGTGAGCCTTTTTATTCACGTCAAAAAAACAAGAGATTCGCACCAAATTCTTTTTGCCCGAATATTGCACCATGAACGAGTTTTTTTACTATGATCAAGGTGGTTATATCTTAGGTCCTTATCTTCAACCCGACGATGGCACTCGAAAAAGATGCCCTACATCAGCAAATTAATGATGTAGACGAGAAGATTATGTTGGTGATGCAGGTGCGACAAGGCAGCCTGTTAAAGGTGTTTCCCGTTGAAATGAACGGCAAAATAAAGTGGTTTTCGCCTACCGAAGAACTGCCCAAAAAGTCTCTCTCCTAATGTAAAAGAATATATCTCGCAAGCTTTCGACTTGCTCTTTTCAATATACAAAAAGAAAGCAACTGGGGTGCTTTTCGTCACGAATTGAATAAAAATGATGGCTTTTTCAACGCACGCAAGCCGCCCGTGTTTTGCCCACAGATACAGCCATCGAGGCAGAGAAAATATACAACATGGTGCCCTTTGCAACCATTCTTTTTTATGGTGAACCTAACACTGGGCTTGTGCGCTTTGGCTTTGCTTATTGTGCGACTCACCAAGAACTATTCGTTAAAAGAATTGCCACGAAGTTTTAAAGTGGTGGATAGTGCGCTATCGGTGTTGCTCTTTTTGTCGTTCTTGGCATTGACCTTGTGTTTAACTTTGCGCTGGATAGTGAGCGGAACGGTGCCTATGAGCAACGGATATGAAACGATGTTGATAGTGGCTTGGTTTGTGATGTTGGTGGCATTGATTACTTATCGCAAAGTGAATATCGTGAAGATGTTTGCCTTTTTGTTGTCGGGTTTCTTCTTGTTAGTGAGTCACATCGCCCAAATGGACCCACAAATCACTCATGTTATGCCCGTGCTCAATTCGCCATTGTTGGCCATTCACGTTAGTATTATCATGATGGGCTATGCTCTTCTCGCCTTTACTTTTGTTTGTTCGCTCACTTCTTTGGTCTTATATCTGCTTCATCGCCAGTCGACCGACGTGCAACAGCAAAACATTAAGGCTTTGCAAATGTTGTCTATGCTATTCCTTTTGCCTGCATTGGTGGCGCTTTGCTATGGCATTTTTATTGGAGCTATATGGGCAAACATATCTTGGGGGGCAGTATTGGAGCTGGGATCCAAAAAGAAACTTGGGCGCTTATTACACTTATGGTCTATGCTGTTCCTGTGCATTTCTTCTATTCAAAGCATCAGCATGCGCCTCTCTTCTATCACATTTACATGCTTTTTGGCCTTCTTAACTGTGCTGATGACCTACTTTGGAGTGAACTATTTTTCTTGGCGGTATGCATAGCTATGCTTAGCAAATGGATAGAAAAAAACGCTTGCTTTGAGCATAAAAAGCACTATCTTTGTAGAGTCAAAAAAACAATTTTAAAGAGATATAAGATAGACATGAAGAAGACATTTTTAATGCTGCTATTCGCCCTTGTTAGTGTTTCGGTGAAAGCGCAGTTAGGGCACCATTGTGTCGTATAAAGACGGACAAGTGGAAGGTATCGACTCGTCGGGAGTAAAAGATATTTCGAGGCGTTCCCTTTGCTCAACCACCCGTAGGACAGCTCCGTTGGAAAGCACCTCAGCCCGTTATTCCTTGGAAAGGTGTGCTCAATGCAAAGCAGTTTGCACCCGATCCGATGCAACACAATGCCTATGGTGATATTGTTTTTTTAATGGATCTAAACAAAGTGAAGATTGCTTATACTTGAATATATGGACTCCTGCGAAGACAAAGAACGACAAATTGCCTGTGTTGATCTATTTTAATGGAGGCGGATTGGTGTGTGGAAGTGGCTCGGAAGCACGCTATCAAGGTTTAACTTTGGCTCGTAGAGGCGGTATAATCGTTGTTACTGCCAACTATCGTGAAGGCATATTTGGATTCTTTTCGCATCCACTCTTAACCCAAGAGGGCAACTGTAATGGTAATCAAGGATGGTTAGACCAAGCCGAAGCCATTAAGTGGGTGCATCAAAATATTAGTGCTTTTGGCGGTGATCCTAACAAAATAACTATCAATGGCGAATCGGCTGGGGCACAATCGGTGTGCGCTCAAACGGTATCTCCAATAGCAAAACATCTCATTTCGGGCTATATGTGCTCGAGTGGGTCTATTGTTTCGAACGCAACTCCTGTGACTTTAAAAGAAAGTGAGCGTTTAGGTGAAGAGTGGACTCGCAAGAATGGCTTGACAAGTATTGAGCAAATGAGAGCACTTTCGGCACAACAATTAGAGCAATTGAATGACGGACGCTTTGGAGAACCTACCAAATGTATTGATGGTATCTTCTTAACTGAAGACCCAAACATCACTATTCAAAAGGGAAAACAAGCACAGGTGCCTGCTCTTCTTGGTCATAATAACGCCGAATTAACCATCTCTGCCTTCAATGGAGGAAAGGTTCCAACACTCGAAAACGTTGCTCCTTTTGTGCAACATTATTTTGGTGTAGACGCAAGTAAGGTCTATCCTCTTTACAATATCCATTCAGATGCAGACCTACAAGGCCTTGCTGGGTACGAATTAGGTGGCGATTGCTTTATATCTTATGCCACATGGAAGTGGACAGACATGGTTGCTGGCTCGTCTAAGAAGTCGGTTTACCGATATGTTTATTGTCACCCACGTCCTAATATGATTTTAAAAGGCAAAGCGCCAGGTCTTGCTGGGGGCACAGTTGATGTGAAAGAAGAAGATAAACCCAAAGCAATAGCACCTGGAGCGATACACTCTGCGGACATAGAATATGCGATGGGAAACCTCTCTACCAATACTTCTTTCCCTTGGAGTGCTAAAGATTATGCTGTATCGGAAATCTTTCAACAAATCTATATCAACTTTGTTAAATATGGAAACCCAAATGGTTTGGGCGTTCCTACATGGCAACCATATTCTAAAAAAACGATGAGGCTCCTGCGGTGATGTATATCGATTTGAAAACGGAACAACGCAAAGACAAGGCGGTGATGCATCGATATAGAACGATTGATCAATATATTTTGAAGAAAATGAAATAGGCGTTTTATTGCTTTCTTGGTGTTTTAGGGGTGCGTTTGCATGGTTAAATAATTAGGAAAGCATATCGAAAAAGCACTCGTTTGGGTGAATTTATAAAGCATAGAGGGCGAGAATGAGACATAAGGTCTTGTTTTTGCCCTTTTATTTTGTGTCTGTGGGCAAATAAATAGCGTTGTGGGTATTTATCGGTTGATGAGCATTTGAGGGGCTGTAAGGGCGTTTATTGAGCGAAATGGCATTGCTCTGATGATGAAAAAAAGGCTTTTGGTTGCGATTGAAGTAGCTGTTTGTTGTGGTTAAAGAGGGTTCTGATTGCGGTTGATGAGGCTGTTTGTTGGGTTAAATAGACTGTTATTTGTGGTGCACTTGGATTGCTTTCGTAAGTATATAAAGAAAAACATGCAGATACAATCACTTGCATCTGCATGTCAAAGAATAATGTTAACGTATGTCTTCTATTACAAAGTTGTTATAGATGACATAACGATTGTTACAAAATCTAATAACATAATCTTTACCTTAATCTATCAAAAAAACTACTAACCTAATGAAAACTTATTGTAAGTATTCTCACGAATACGATGCAAAGTTATGAATAAATTTTGAATAAACATTCATGGAAAGTCGCTTTTTTTCTTCGTGTTTATATTATATTAACAAAAAAAGCAAATTGTTTTGATAATCCTATTTATTGTTGAATAATACCCTTGCTTTGGTGTGCTATGAGCTTTTCTTTTTCGCTGGAATTGTGGAGACGTGATGTGGCAAAAGGTGCGTGTATTGGGTCAATGGAGAATGGAATAGCACCTGAAAGACGTTGTGTTGTCGGCTCGATGTAGTCGTACTTCCTGCTTGTTACCTATTGGTTTGGGGTGCATAATCATTCACTTTATTCACTTATTGCATTGTCCCTCGCCTGCTTTGTGCATATCTTTGGGGTCGAAAGGTGGGTGTAATATGTTTTTAATAGGTATATAAAAGGGGGAGTAGTTACTTTACTTAGATGAGGAACAGTGATATGATATGTTTTAATAAGAATATAAAAAGGGCGAGAAGTTGCTCTACTTTGGGTTGGAATGATGATGTGGTGTGTTGTTGATAAGAATATAAAAGAAAAGGAAAAAAAGGCAGTTGTTACACTTGCTTTGCGCCTTATAACGTTCGTCTTTTACCCCTTTTATTGAGTAAAAGCAATAGGTTGCCCTCCCTTCTTTAGTGTTCGAGACCGAGGTGCAATCAAAAAAAGCAATAAAAATTTTTGTTATATCACAGAAAATGTATTACCTTTGCAACGCATTAA
>BNJT01000151.1_pt1 | contig 17008 bp, 40 predicted proteins | sample 8540491 | NCBI WGS metagenome assembly BNJT01 (sample SAMD00202455, study PRJDB9452) | human saliva metagenome | host: Homo sapiens | reverse complement strand
TAATATAAACAGATCATTCATACCTCAGTATATAAGCGGATAGTTAGTCCATTGTGATTAGCTATCCGCTTATTATTTTGGTTGATAACATTGCAAAAATTATTAATTTTTAAACTGGTTTAATATTACATGACATTAATGAATTAAACTCTATAGTAAATCTTGTATTGTGAGATATATTACAGATAATTATTGGTAAAATGCATATATGGCATGTTTAAAAATCATTAAATATATATTAAAATTAATGATTTTACAAATCAAATCAAAGTGGTATAATATAGAAATATAAAGATAAGATGAATTTTTAGTATATGTAATTCATCTTTGTATAATTTGTGAAATGGAGAACGATACAATGAACAAACGGAAACGTTTATTAACCTTGTTAATCAACGGTGTGTATTATTCAGCTTATGTATGGTAGCTAGTGCTGCAGATACAACGTCTGGTGGAGGCAGTGGTGTAGCATATGGTACTGGTAGTAATGCACCTAAAGCCAGAAAAACGTTGCTATTGGTAACAATGCGTCTATTAGCTATTCTAATGGTGCAAGTGCTTCTACTGGTGATATTGTTGTAGGTAGTGGTGCTAAAATTGATAACTATGCTAGCCAAGGTGGTAGTGTTGCTATTGGTAAGAATGCACAGATTGATAATATGGCTGGTGGACAAGAGGCCAATTTTGCCTTTGGACAAACTCACATATAGTGGTAGTATGTTCTCCTCATCAAGAATTCCAGCTGACCCAACAAAGGTAGTCGGTACTGTAGTTATTGGCGATAATACCTTTGCTCGTACTGGTGGTACAATGGTAGGTTCTCAACTATAAAGGTGCATTGGGGGATACCGATGTTGATAGTAGTGCAACAAGAAGCAGTGCTATTGGTGTTTATACTACCACTGTTGGTGCGAATAGCTTTTAGTAATGGTGCTTTTTACAACTAGTACCGGTACATACAATATTATCTCTAGCGAATACAATGGCGGTCGTTGGGCTGATTTGTCTTCTGCAGCTAAAAACTTAGGAGCCACTGTTACAGGTACATTAAACAGTATTGAATCTAAAACTGCTAGTAACTCTCAGTCTGGTGTTGCTAACGCTATTACAGGTGTTGCTAACCGCACGTTTAATTCAAATGGTTCCTTAATTTATGGTGCTGGTAATGAAATTTCTAATTCAGTAGGGGTCTTTATCTAATCTACCAACAAATAGCGCTACCTCTGCCAAGGATTTTTGCAGACAAATTAAGAAATGCCGTAACATCTTCTAATGGTGCTGGTGCTACAATGGCGTTTGGTGGCGGTAATAAAGCAGACTATACACTACGTACATCTATGATTGGTGTAAACAACACTGTAACCGGAGTACGTGGTAACCAAAAGTAAAGATAACTTGGCTATCGGCGTGGGTAATATAGGTACGAAAGTACAGCACATGACTGTTATCGGTTCTAAAAATACAGTATCCGATGCAAATAATACTCTTGTTTTAGGTGATAATCGTACTGTAACGAGTGCAAAACAATACAGTTATCTTAGGCTCTAGCGATAATAGTACAACAACGACTGTAAATGATGCAGTCGCTGTAGAGTCATAATACAGAAGTATCCGAAGTGGGTGGTGCTGCTATTGGTAGCAATTCCAAAGCAACAGTAGCAGCTGGTGCAGTTGGTTATGATATTCTTACCAACGCGCCATCCACTAATACATCAGCTACATGGAAATCTACAGCTTCCGCAGTATCTGTTGGTGACGCAGGAAATAATGTAACACGCCAAAATCACATCAGTTGCAGCTGGTACAAATGATACTGATGCGGTTAATGTGGCTCAACTAAACAATTGCGCAACAATATCGGGTGGCGATATTACAAACATCAATGGTACCGTATCCCGTCTAGACAAACGTGTTACCAAGGCCGTAGCTGGTTCTGCTGCATTGGCGGCCCTTCATCCGCTCGACTTTGACCCTGATGCTAAATGGGACTTTGCAGCTGGCTATGGTCATTACCACAATGGCAATGCTGCTGCACTCGGTGCATTCTATCGTCCTAATGAGGACGTGCAATTGAGCGTAGGTTCTACATTGGGTAATGGGGAAACTGTTGTGAATGCCGGCCTTTCTGTGAAAGTCGGCGCTCATAGCAATGTATCCCGTTCTCCCGCGTAGCGATTGGTAAAAGAAGTGTTAGAACTTAAAGAAAAACAGTAGCTATTCAAAATGCACAAACCAAAAAATTAACCGCTCTATTGAATGGTGTGGCTGGTACGAATATGAAAACCGATCGTACTCACACTATTCCCAGATGTAACTAACCATTGGGGCATATGAGGGCTGTTAGCGATTTGTCTCGTCGTGGCCTAGTAGAAGGATACCCAGATGGGACATTCGGTGCGATGCGTTTATAACACGCTACGAATTTGCTCAAATCGTATACCGTGCTCTTCAAAACTGGGCGTACAAGTGGACGAACAACTCGTAACAGAATTTAGCCCAGAAATGGCATTGTTCCGCGTAGATACAGTGGCAAGAAACAACCAAGGTCAACCGACAATTGAACGTGTTAGAGTGAATAAATAATACACATTATAGAAAAACCGATACGAACTCTCATTGACTATTAATAGCGTTAGTATCGGTTTTATATTTCTAGCATTACAAATGTAAATTAAAAATTATAAATCGTAATATAAAATATCGTTTTTGCAATTCGTTTAATATAAAGGACTATTGTAGTTACACTTAACACAATAGGAGGTATCTATGAGCACTAGCAAATATATTCGGTTAGTATCTATGACGATAGATAACCTAAAGAATATTGAACACGGGCGTATTAATTTCATAAATACCAGAAAGGACTACAAATCGAGTCTATTAGGGCATATATGGTCAAAATGGTTCCGGTAAAACTGCTCTTATAGATGCGATTAGCATTTTAAAAATTATTACTTACAGGCCAAAATTGCCTTCTACAATTTGTGACTATATCAATATATCCTCTGCCTGCATACTTGTGGAATTAAATTTTGAATTGCTAATAGAGGATAATCATAAAGCATATTTTAGTAGATTACGAGGTTGAATTAGGCATTACCTCATCGATTATGGGTGAAAGCAATATAACGGATGATACTAGCGATAGAGAAAATCAAATTTGTATTACAAAAGAACGCTTACAATATAAGATTGAAGGTGTAGATACCAATATTAGAAAAAGTATTTTAATTGATACTGATGTGCCTGCTAGCAAATCTTTAAAACCAAAAATCAAAAATTGGATCTATTAGTTGAGTCATGATATAGATGATATTACAGATTTAATCGTAAATAAGAAACAAGCGAAAGCGGAATCTCGGTCCTTTATTTTTTCTCCAGAGTTTATGAAACGTTTGTATATTCGCAATAATTTGATGAGTTCCAATAAAAATTTTGAGTTAATGTATTCGATTTTGACGGATTTAGTAAAATATGGTAATCATGATTTATTTGTTGTAACAACAGAACATAGTGGACTAATTAGCCTAGATGCACTACCTTTAGAGATAAATTATAGGGCTGATACGAGACATATTGTAGGTACAATTGGATTATCCCTAAATCAACCTAATGTATTTCCTGTAGCCGTTGTACAAGATATTAGAGATAGTATAGCTATGATGAATCTGGTATTAACTCAAATTGTCCCAGGATTAACTATTGGCGTAGAAACATTGGGTAAAGAGAAAACTACAGGATAATCAGGATGGAGAACGATTTGAGTTAGTATCTTATAAATCAAATACATATATTCCTTTAAAATATGAATCTGAAGGAATACGTAAAATTATTTCTGTTTTAGGCTTATTAATTTCTGTATATAATAGAAAATCTATTACTGTTGCCATAGATGAGCTAGACTCTGGTATCTTTGAATATCTACTCGGTGAGATTTTTACGTATTATTTCAGAGAAAGGTGAAGGTCAATTAATATTTACATCTCATAATTTAAGACCTTTAGAAACACTAGATAAAGGCTGTATTGCTTTTACCACAACTAACCCTAGCAATCGATATACACGAATGGTTAATGTAAAGACAAGTAATAATCTCCGTGACTTTTTATTATAGAGATATCATACTAGGAGAACAGAACGAAGAATTATATAAATCGACAAATAATGCCGAAATTTCTTATGCTTTTAGGAAAACTGGTGCATATAAATGGCACGACGAAAAATATGCTTGTTATTGTTGAAGGACCCTCTGATGCGGATTCATTAGAATTGTATTTTTCTAAATTTTTGATAGTAATACTGTCCATATAGAAAATTATGTACGGTGACATTACCTCCCAAAAAGGGATAAACCAGTCAAATATTAAAGCACGATTAGGTAATGAAATTAAGATATATGCTCAAAATAATCATTTTAAAGCTAGTGACGTTCAGCAAATTATACATTTAGTTGATATAGATGCATTTGTTAGGTTTATAAGAGAGTCTATATTTTCTCAGTGCACAGACTATAAAGATTCGTGGGATTATATAAAAACAAGATAAGCATTCATTAGAACGTAATTTTAATTTAGGATTATGTTTTATATAATGTGAATTGAAGAATAGAATAAAGAAGGAGCTACTGTGTTATAGCTTCTTCTTTATTTTTGTACGCCGAATAGGCATGACTCAAAACCCCCAGTTAAACTGGGGGCAGTGTGGCCTATCGAGGAACTCACCATTGATGCTGCACAAACGAGCTGTGTCGAGCGGTATCGACCACTCATCATCAGTTATGCCAATCGATACCAGTACGGCTTCCGTTACAGAAGATGTGGGAATCATTCCTGTGGGTTGTCTTTATCGAAGATATCTTCAGCTTTGATACTTCTAGGTAAGATGCCATTCTCTGGCTATGTGAAAGCCACCATTCGCTATGGATATCTCAACTCTTTACAAACAATCTGTTCATCAATGGCGGCATGAATTAATATTGCCCATGTGTACAGATGAGGACGTGTCTTCACCTGCGATGAATCAATTCCCTGATGATGTAGATTTGGAAGGAGCTATCGTTGGCACTGTTACAGATGATGAGCTGCGTAATTGTTTGTGGAGTGCATTTCTAAAGCTCCCAAGGGAGCAGCAAAAAGTTATTATATACTTTATATAAGGATGGAAAAAGCTGTTCTGATATTAGTTATGAGGAAAAAATAGTCTCGATAGGCTGTACAGCAACGTCATCAAAAAGCGATTGAGCAGCTACGATATTATATGGTATTGGCTCAAAACCAGCAGATATAAAATGAATAATTATCAATAATCTGTAAATAAATTAAAAATTAATTTAATTTATATATTTGCAGTTAGTTATTATAGGTATAGAATAAACTCGTAGGCGCTAAAGATGAACCGGTCCCCGATTCTCATACGACGTATATTATTATAGGTGATTTTTGATTCTATACTCGTATTCCACTCTCCTGATTATGTGCAACGGAAATTACGTGATGCTTTGTTGGAGCATATTGATTATATTAAACGAATACTTGCTAAAAATGATTGCCTGTGGGAAGCCTTATGTGGTTATGGAGATTTATGTTGCAGTGAGAGCATTGTCAGGTTTGTAATATGATGAATCAGAACATTGATATATGGAGGGTAAATAATAGAATAATTTAGAGAGATATATTAGAAAAATATCTAGTGAGTGCAGTTCATCTAGTTGTAGCTCTTTTTGTGTATTCATCATATAAATAAAAAACAAGGATATGGCATTTATAGATTATATAATATTAAAATATAACATACAACGATAAATTTAAAATAAATTTATATTTTGAAGTTTTTAATATAAAAATATAAATAGTTAAGCACATAGAGTTATATGCTTTTGCATACATTATATTGCATAGAATATAGAAAAATGCGTAAAAATATAAACGTCTACATATAATGTGTCAAAAATACCATATAAATATGTAAGAGTACTAAAATAATTATAAATGAATATAAAAATAAAAGATGTTTACTAAATTGATTGATATTATATAGGAGTCAGAAAAATGAAAATGAGATGAATTTTTAAAAAGGTATTGAAAAGCTAGAGGGAAGATTATGAATCGAATTTACAATGTAATCTGGAGTAAAACTAAAAAGTGTTATGTAGTTGTCTCCGAAATCGTAAAAAGCGGTGGTGGTAAAGTAAAATCCATCAATACTGATAAATCCCTATGCACGTGTAGGTACTGTTATGGCTGTAGCGGCATTATTAGTAGGGGCTAATGTGCACTACTGTAGTTGCGGCAGAGGATACATCAAAAGCAATGGTTATTAATGGTATTTATGGTACTTATATAACAGGTGAAGGTCAAGCCTCTATTGGTAGTACTTTATATAATTACGAAAACCCAGGTAATGATGGAGCATTAGATGGTACCAAGACTACTCAGGGTGGGTATCCACTATATACTAATCATAGATTAAACGGTCTTAGGATTGGTCGTAATTCTAGTATTCAAGATGGCACTTCTAATATTCATTCTGGTATGGCCATTGGGTGACTATACCAAAAGCTACAGGTGGTTTATCTATTGCAATGGGTAACTATGCACAGGCTACGAATGCGTCCTCCATGGCTATTGGTACAGCTACGTTGTCTAGTGGTTTTAACTCCTTGGCTATGATGCGCCAATCTGCAGCGAAAGGATTTCTACAGCTATTGGTACGGCCTCTTGGGCAAATGCAAAAAGGTAGTTTGCTATGGGTTACTCTGCTACAGCAAAAGGTGAGCAATCTATTGCCATTGGTGCTGCTGAAACTATTACTATTCCAGGTAGTTCAAGTATTAGTACTACACCAAGTGCTAAATATAATGCGGCTGGCAATACAGTAACAGAAGCGATCGCTTCTTGCTTTTTGGCACGAAAGCTCGTACAGGAGTTGATGCACATGACTCTATGGCATTTGGCTCTAACTCTATTACTGCTGGTGTTAATGCTGTAGCTATGGGTAATTCTGCTCAAGCTACAGATGCAGATGCATTTGCCTTTGGTAACACTTCACAAGCAAAAGGGAGTAGCTCTATCGCTATGGGTAAAACGGCAGAAGCATCTAAAGAGAATGCCATTGCATTAGGTGGCTTATCTAAAGCGAAGGATGTAAATGCCATTGCTATCGGCGGTAAGGCTGAGGCAAGTAAAGAGGGTACCATGGCAATTGGTACTGGCGCTAAAGCGGATAGTATAAGCGCAGTAGCTATTGGTATTGAGTCTGAAGTTACTGGTGAGAACTCCATGGCTATTGGTGCTAAGGCGTTGCGGAAACTAAGAACTCTTTGGCACTTGGTGCAGGTACAGAAATCAGAGGTACATTAGTAAATACGTATTCTGCTTTTACCAATGAAATGAATCCTGCAGCGTCAGGTGTTGTGGCAGTTGCGAATGTTGGTACAGAACGTCGTATTATTAATGTAGCTGGTGGTCAAAATGATACAGATGCAGCCAATGTAAAGCAATTACGTTATGTAAATAACAACTTGGCACAAACCATTGCAGGCTCTACGTATACAGGTTATGAAGCAAATGGTTCTACTTACAAAGCGCCTGATTTTGATATCAAAAACTACATACCATACGGTAAAAGAAGCTGTTGAAGCGGCGCAAACTAACTTCTTCAGCGCTAAGGCGTATCTACTGATGCAAAACTATGATAATAAAGGTGCTACAGGTACAAATTCTACGGCAGCGGGTGTGCGTGCGTCTGCAGCTGGTAACTATGGCACTGCACTTGGTGCGGATGCAACCGCTACAAACGAAAAAGGTACCGCATTAGGCTATAAAGCTAAAGTAACGGCAGATAATGGTGTTGCGTTAGGTTCTGGTTCTGTTGCTTTCTACTGCAGCTGGCGTGGCTGGTTGATGATGTAAGCGTAGCAGATAGCCGTGCTAATAAGTACACTGCTTTAACAGGTGCGGTGGCAACATCCACATTGGGTGCTGTATCTGTAGGTGAAACTAGCTCTACAGGGACACAAACTCGTCAAATTACGAATGTTGCAGCTGGTAAAAATGATTCTGATGCTGTTAACGTAGCGCAATTACGTAATATAAACTTAAAATTGCTGGTAATACTGGCACAAATGACGTATTGTTAGATAATCAAACATTGGCTGTAAAAGGGATAATAAATATGTAACTTCCTCTGTTACTGGTCAAACAATCACTGTAGGTTTAACAACTGATACTAAAAATAAAAATTGATAATGCAGCAGATAAAGATTTATCCAACATTACAAATGTTGCTAAAAAGAATATCACTGCATTAGGTACTATTGTAGCAGCTGGTAACAACGTAACTATTGGCGCACCTACAGTAGATGCTACAACAGGTCAAAAAAACATATACAATTAATGCAATGGATACAAAAGTAACTTTAGGCACTAGCGGTTTAATGACTCTTACAGGTGGCACTCCTGATGCGACTGGCGTACGCACATACACAGTTGACGTGGATCCTACTAAAGTTGCTAAATCTGATTTAACCAACATTACTAATGGTGGTAAAACTATCATTCAACAAGAAGCTCAAAAGGCTGTAAAAAGTTGTGGCTGGTCAAAAATACAACAGTTACAGAAGGTACAGATGGTACATATAAAAACATATGCAGTAAACGTAGATGCACCAGATTACCAATTGGTACAAAAACAGTACAGCTACTGATAAAGCGTACACTGTAACTAGCAATAAAGTAGATTTAACTGTTCAAGATTCTAAAAAATCCTGCAAATAAGAAGACTGTAACGATTAAAGATATTGCGTCCAAAAACGGAACTCGACAAATTGATGACCGCGCTGTTAAGTATGATTTAGATTCTGCTACAAAACAAAAGCAGACAAATCTAAAGTGACTTACGAAGGTCCTGCATACACTAACAAAACTGGTGGTACTCACGTAACTAACGTAGCGTACGCAACTGGTACTAACGGAAGCGAAGCAGTTAACGTAGATTACTTAACTGACAAAATTAAAGACAGTTCCGATGCTTTGATTAACAAAAGGTCTTAAATTCGACGCTAACGTTGGTGGTGTGAAAACTAATAAACTTGGTTCCACTGTGAAGGTTCAAGGCGAAGGCACAGAAGCTGATGCTAATTACAGCGGTAAAAACATCAAAACATTTATCGGTCAAGATACAGCTGGTAACACAACAATCGACGTTAAGATGAATAAAAATCTTGAGGTTGAAACAATTACTGCTACTGGCCCAGCTGGTAAAGACGGTAAAATCGGTATCAACGGTAAAGATGGTGTTACGACAAATATCTCCATTACACGTGATGGTCAACCTGGCGTAGATGGTGCAGCTGGTACAACTACAACTCGTATCGTATACGAAAAACCAGATGGTACTAAAGAAGAAGTAGCTACATTAAATGATGGCCTTAAATTCAAAGGCGATATGGGTGCTACATCCAACGTTAAACTTAACAAACAAGTTGATGTAAACGGTGGCGTAACTAACGCAGCTGACCTTGCAACAGGCAACAACATTGGTGTTACATCTGCAGCAGTTGATGCACAAGGCAATGCAAAACTTCAATTGCAATTGGCGAAAGATATTACAGGCCTTAAATCTGTAACAGCATCTGATACTGTAAAAAGCGGGTACTGCTACAGTTGGTAAACAAACTGTAAACGATAACAAAGGTACAGCTCAAACTGGTAGCTTTGTAACTGGTCTTAGTAATACAAGTTGGAATATGGCCGACCCTGCCTTCGTATCTGGTCGTGCTGCAACAGAACATCAATTGAAAACAGTGAGTGATGCTGTAAAGGGCAGCGAATGCTGGTGCAACAGATTACCGTTTGGTTGAAAAACGATGCAGCAACGGATAAAGCGTACACTGTAACTAGCAATAAAGTTGATTTGAATGTTAAAGACGAAAAATCTGGTACTACTAAAAACCGTTACTATTAAAGATATTGCGTCCAAAACTGAACTCGACAAATTAAAACGATCGTGCTGTTAAATACGATTTGGATAAATCTGGTGCAGTAGATAAAACAAAAGTTACATACGAAGGTCCTACATACAACAATAAAAACTGGTGGTACGCATGTAACTAACGTAGCATACGCAACTGGTACTGACGAGTAGCGAAGCAGTTAACGTAGATTACTTGACTGACAAAATTAAAGATAGCTCCGATGCTTTGATTAACAAAGGTCTTAAATTCGACGCTAACGTTGGTGGTGTGAAAACTAATAAACTTGGTTCCACTGTGAAGGTTCAAGGCGAAGGCGCAGAAGCTGATGCTAATTACAGCGGTAAAAACATCAAAACATTTATCGGTCAAGATACAGCTGGTAACACAACAATCGACGTTAAGATGAATAAAAATCTTGAGGTTGAAACAATTACTGCTACTGGTCCAGCTGGTAAAGACGGTAAAATCGGTATCAACGGTAAAGATGGTGTTACAACAAATATCTCCATCACACGTGATGGTCAACCTGGCGTAGATGGTGCAGCTGGTACAACTACAACTCGCATCGTATACGAAAAACCAGATGGTACTAAAGAAGAAGTAGCTACATTAAATGATGGCCTTAAATTCAAAGGCGATATGGGTGCTACATCCAACGTTAAACTTAACAAACAAGTTGATGCTAAATGGTGGCGTAACTAACGCAGCTGACCTTGCAACAGGCAACAACATCGGCGTTACATCTGCAGCAGTAGATGCTAATGGCAATGCAAAAACTTCAATTGCAATTGGCGAAAGATATTACAGGTCTTAAATCTGTAACAGCATCTGATACTGTAAAAGCAGGTACTGCAACAGTTGGTAAACAAACAGTTAACGATAACAAAGGTACGAGCTCAAACTGGTAGCTTTGTAACTGGTCTTGGTAATACAAGTTGGAATATGGCTGACCCTGCCTTCGTATCTGGTCGTGCAGCTACAGAAGATCGATTGAAAACTGTAAGCGATGCTGTAAAACAAGCAAGTGCAAGTGCAACAGACTACCGCTTAGTAGAAAATGATACTGCCACAGATAAAGCGTACACGGTAACTAGCAATAAAGTTGATTTAACAGTTAAAGATGAAAAATCTGGTACTACTAAAACAGTTACTATTAAAGATATTGCGTCCAAAAACTGAACTCGACAAATTAAATGATCGTGCTGTTAAATACGATTTGGATAAATCTGGTGCAGTAGATAAAACAAAAAGTTACATACGAAGGTCCTGCATACACTAACAAAACTGGTGGTACTCACGTAACTAACGTAGCATACGCAACTGGTACTGACGGTAGCGAAGCAGTTAACGTAGATTACTTTGACTGATAAAATTAAAGACAGCTCCGATGCTTTGATTAACAAAAGGTCTTAAATTCGATGCTAACGTCGGTGGTGTTCAAACTAACAAATTAGGCTCCACTGTAACTGTAAAAGGCGAAGGCACTGCAGCTGATGCTAAGTACAGCGGCGAAAACATCAAAAACATTCATCGATCGAGATAAATCTGGTAACACAACTATTAACGTGAAGATGAATAAAGACATCGTTGCTGATTCTATTAAAGTTAACAAAGATGGTAGAGATGGCAAAGATGGCGTATCCATTACAGGTCCTACTGGCGTAGCTGGTCAAGACAGACTAATAATGGTAAAGTAGGCATCGCTGGTGCTGACGGTAAAGACGCAGTTTCTATCTCTGGTAAAGACGGCGTAGGTCACATCGGTTTAACTGGCCCTGCTGGTACAAACGGTAAAGACGGTAAAGATGGTATCGACATCACCGTTAAAAATGGCTACGACGACGCAACTAAAGGCGTTAAAGGTGAAAAAGGTGTAGACGGCGTTGATGGTATTACACGCATTGTGTACACTGATAAAACTGGTGAACACCAAGTAGCTACTATGGACGATGGTATGTTGTACGGCGGCGACAGCGGTACTGTAATCAAGAAAAAACTTAACAACCAAGTCAATGTTAAGGGCGGTATTACAGATCCAACTAAATTCACTGCAGATGACAATATCGGTGTTGTATCCGATGGTACTGATACATTGAAAGTTCGCTTAGCGAAAAGACCTTAAAGGCCTTGATACTGTAACAGCAGCTAAAAACTGTAACAGCTGGTACAGCTACTGTAGGTAAACACGAAGTAACTAAAGCTGATGGCACTAAAGAGACTGGTAACTATGTAACAGGGTCTTGATAACAAAACTTGGGATGCTGACAATATCGTAACTGGTCGTGCAGCTACAGAAGACCAATTAAAAGAAGCTTTATCTAGCCAAGCGAATGCAGGTCTTAAATTCGATGCTAACGTGGGTGGAACTAAGACTAACAAATTAGGTTCCACTGTCATCGTAAAAAGGCGAAGGCACTGCAGCTGATGCTAAGTACAGCGGCGAAAACATCAAAACATTCATCGATCGAGATAAATCTGGTAACACAACTATTAACGTGAAGATGAATAAAGACATCGTTGCTGATTCCATCAAAGTTAATAAAGATGGTAGAGATGGCAAAGATGGTGTATCCATTACAGGTCCTACTGGTGCTGCTGGTACAGACGGTAACAATGGTAAAAGTAGGTATCACTGGTGCTGATGGTAAAGACGCAGTTTCTATCTCCGGTAAAGACGGTGTAGGCCATATCGGTTTAACTGGCCCTGCTGGTACAAACGGCAAGGACGGCTCCAACGGTATCGACATGTCCGTTAAGAATGGTTACGACGATCACTACTAAGGGCGTGAAAGGCGAAAAAGGTGTAGATGGTGTAGATGGTATTACGCGCATCGTGTATACTGATAAGACTGGTGAGCACCAAGTAGCTACAATGGACGATGGCATGTTGTACGGTGGCGATAGTGGTACTGTAATCAAGAAAAAAACTTAATAACCAAGTAAATGTTAAGGGTGGCGTTACAGATGCGACTAAACTTTCCGCAGAAGATAACATCGGTGTTATTTCTGATGGTACTGATACATTGATGCTTCGTTTAGCAAAAAGACCTTAAAGGCCTAAATTTGCTACTTTCAATAATGGTACAAATGGCAACACTGTTATCAACGGTGGTGGCATGACTATTAATAATGCAGCAGGTAACCCGTTGACATCCATCACGAAAGACGGCGTTACAATTACAGATGGTCCATCTATGACTAAAGATGGTATTGACGCTGGTAGTAAGAAAAATCACTAACGTAGCTGATGGTACAATTGGCGCAGGTAGTAAAGATGCTGTAAACGGTGGTCAATTACACTCCGCTGTAGAAGGTCTTAAAAACTAAAAGGTTTTGGTTTAACCGCTGAAGATGGCAACTCTGTTAAGAAGCCTCTTGGCGATACTGTAACTGTGAAAGGTGACGGTACAAACATTACTACATCTGTTGATAATGGTGCTGTAGAAAGTAGCTTTGAGCAGAGACCTTAATGTAGACACTGTAACTGCAAACACAGTAACAACAGGCGATACTAAGATGGATACAAATGGTGTAACTATCAAAGATGGCGCTAATGAAGCGGTTAAGTTGACTAAAGACGGCTTACAAATCAACGATGGTGCTGATAAAGCTGTTACAATCAACAAAGATGGTTTAACTATCGAAAACGGTCCTAAGGTAACTAAAAGACGGCATCGACGCTGGTGATAATAAAATCACTAACGTAGCTGATGGCACAATCGGCGCAGGCAGTAAAGACGCTGTAAACGGTGGTCAATTACACTCCGCTGTGGAAAATCTTAAAGCTAAAAGGCTTCGGTCTTAAAGCTGAAGATGGTCAATCTGTGAAGAAACCTCTTGGTGAAGTAATCGATCTCAAAGGTGATGGCAACATCAAAACATCTGTAGATGGCACTGCTATCAAGATGTCCTTGAACGATACAATCACTCTTGGTACAGATCCTGCTAAACAAGTTAAAATTGATGGTACTACTGGTACAATCTGCAGCGAATACTGTGAAAGCGGGTGATGCTGTTGTAGGTAAGCAAGAAGTAACTAAAGCTGACGGTACTAAAGAAACTGGTAACTACGTAACTGGTTTGGATAACAAAACATGGAATCCTAATGACCCTAAAGCTGTTTCCGGTCGTGCGGCTACAGAAGATCGATTAAAAGTTCTTAACGACGACTTTAATGAAAAGTTAAAAACGGTCGCGTATTCCAAGGTGACCAAGCTGGTAACGATGGTAAAGTAGTTAAGGGTTTAGGTGATACAGTAAACATTAAGGGTGGCGCTGATGTAACTCGTCTAAGCGACAACAACATCGCTGTGTTGAAAAAAATGCAGCTGGTGATGGCTACGATATCAAGTTGGCTAAAGATCTTAATCTAAAAGATGGTTCTACATCTTATACTAAAGTTGTACCCTGGTGCTGGTCCAACACCTGGATATACAGTAGATACTAGAGTAGATGGTGGCGGCATTACAATCACTCCATCCATCAATGGTACACCCTGTTCCAGGTCGTACAGTAACTCTTACAGAAAATGGTTTAAACAATGGTAATAACACTATTACTAATGTGGCACCTGGTGTAAATGGTACTGATGCAGTTAACGTAAATCAATTAGGTAATGCTATTAGCGATATTGGTAATAGCATTTCTGAAGTGGGCGCTGCAAGTGCTGCAAATGGCAGGTCTTAAACCATTACAATATGACCCATTAGAACCAACACAAGTAATGGCTGCTATAGGCAACTATAAAGGTAGCACGGCTGCTGCTATTGGTGTGGCTCATTATACAAATGAATCTACAATGCTTCATATGCGCTTATCCTTAGGTGCTCATGATAACATGGTTAATGCTGGTGTATCTTATAAATTCGGTACATCTGATGCCAAAAAAGCGATTCCAGAACGTTACAAAGCGGGTCCTATCAGCTCTGCATATGTAATGCAAGATGAAGTGACTGCATTGAAAGCAGAAAAACTTGCGCATGAAACAACGTGATGAAGAATTTATCCGCTAAGTACGAACAAGTACAACGTGATAATGAAGAAATGAAAGCTCAAATCGCAATGCTCATGAAACAAGCTGGTCTTACTAAATAATCACTTAATTGAGAGTGTACCGAGTATATAGTACATACGAAAGCCGCTCTATATAGAGCGGCTTCCTGATGAGGAGAATCTATGAAATTAATTAAATTATTACCATTGGTGGCAATTGCTGGCGCAGTGCTTAGTTGGCCAAGTTGATGCCGCTAAAGATGAGTTAATGATGCCTGAACCAGATGCAAGACCTTTAACTGTTAATCAAGTAGAACCATCTATCGTTGTTCCTGATGAAGAAGTTAGAGAAACTGTAGCTGAGTTTACAGCGTTCCATTAGCTCAACACAACAAAAATCATTCAAGACGACAATCGTATTATGATTGGTCAACAACGTTATCGCAATAACGTGTTGTACTATATGAATGTTCGTCGTAGCTGGTACATCGTAGTCATCGCTATAAAGAAGATAGCTATGCACGCTTGGCACTAGATCGCTTGTACAAAGATTACGAAACATTCTTTATGCACTAATATTATTGTAACTGAATCTAGCCAATTTAATTATTCTCAACGTATCTACAGATTCTTGAGGAAAAACGTAGAAACTATCAATAATGATGGATTGCGTTTCTACATGAATGAAATGGTTATTTATAGCTTGCAACAAGCAATGAAAGACGGTAATAACCGTGTAAAAGTACTTTAACTAGAAGTACAAATATTCTTAATTGAATACGTAAGGGCTGTAACAGAATGCGGTTTTTACCGCATTCTAGATGCACTTCCCTTTAAAATATAAGAAACACCAGAAACTTAGGCTCTCTGTCAAATGTTGGGGTGTTCACCCTACGAGCCTTCTTTTGGCACCAATCATATGTATGGTTGGTGCCATTCTTTTAACTCAAAAAGTAGAATACGTACTCTAAATCTACCAAAGTGGCGAAGTCCATAGCTTATTCGTTTTAATACCTTAATCTTGTTGTTAGTTCCTTCTGTGTATCCATTAGAATATGGGAGTAAGAATGCATTAGTTAATTTGCGTCATCCATGCAGAAACGATGTAAAGAAGTTATTAAATTCTTTCAAACCAGATGCTTTCACTAATTCTAACCAATGCTTTAAATGTGTAGCTATCCCTTGTTTACCATAGGTTGAAAAAGATTTTTCTAAAAAGATAGTTTTTAAAGCATATGCTTTTCGTAAATCTTCAGAAATTCGAAGTATTTCACAGAGCTTAATGTGTTCAGCTTCCGTTAAATGATCTGGATGTTTCATTAGCACACGTCGATTCTGTTTTTAACATACGTGAATAAGCAGCCAGTTTATGTTGCTCACGTTTTTCTAACTCTGCTCTACCGCCCAATCCACAAGTCGACACACATGGTATCGATGCAGATAATATGCGCATGTGGAAATAGCGCCTCCATGATGCATTTAAATTGTATGGACATATCCATTACAATAAACTTAACTTGTACGCGATCTTTGTGTTTAAATGATGCAAAAATAGCGGATTAATGCTTGCATATCACGTTTCATGTAAAATATCTAATATTTCATGTGTATCTGGATTGGTTAAATTAACTTGGTATTGATGACCTTCCGCATTTCCTTTGAATTCATCAATACCAATAACAGTAGGTAATGTTTTAGGCTTAGGTATAGTAATCATAGAGCAATAGCGTAATACTGTAGTAATAGAGGTATCACACTCGTTAGCGATAGCAGTATAGGTTACACTTTCAGTAAAGTTTATCAAATAACAAATTAATATTGGTTATACTTAGTTGCATATGTTTTCGTACAAATGGATTGTTCTCGGAAAAAGAGTGCTTACAATGAGGGCAAATATATCGACGTTGTCTGTATTTTCCAATTAATGGTCCTCGTTGTACTTTTCCAAATTTTACCGTACGTATGCGGTAATCTTTAATACGCTTTTTGTAGTTTCTCCGCATTTTGGGCAAATATGTGGTGTTATTGGTAATTCTATGTCAA
>BNJT01001005.1_pt1 | contig 17015 bp, 23 predicted proteins | sample 8540491 | NCBI WGS metagenome assembly BNJT01 (sample SAMD00202455, study PRJDB9452) | human saliva metagenome | host: Homo sapiens | reverse complement strand
AAACCGCGAGTTGTGGAGTTCAAGTCCTCTAGGCGCACCATTATAAAATGCAGTAGGCATAAGGGTTTTTGGTCCTTATGCCTTTTTGCTTTTTATGAAAATAGTTTCGTTATGCTAGCAAAAAGGGCTCCTAGCATAAAATTTTTGCTAGCAAAATGCAATCTTATGAGATTCATATGAATTGAATCATGCAAATAATTCTTTTGCAAAAATCTAATTCATCCTCTTTGCTTGTAATAGCATGGGTGTATACGTTAACAATCATATCAATTCGTAGTATGACCAGTCCATCAGTGCAATCGTAGCTAAAGGGACGCCTTTAGCTACTAAATGAGAAATATAGGTATGTCGAGCAACACTGAGATGTTGGGGAGTTGTAAAGCCGAGCTTTTTGACCTACATCTCGAAAAGTACCTATTACGAAAGTTATCGAGGATATCATTCGGTTGGTCTTGCTTTTATTTTCTACTACCCAACCCGTTTTATTTGACCTCTTTGCTGGACTTTTAATAATTCAACAAGGGTTTTACTATTAAAAGGCACTTTGCGTACGCTAGAAGGCGTTTTAGTAGCTTTTACACCATATCCCGATTCAGTACGACCAATTGCCCGTCGAATATGTATGCATAGCCTCGAGAATCATCAAGAAATTCAATATCTTCCCAGGTCAATGCTAATAATTCTTGTGATCGTAACCCTGTGTTGAAGACTGAGATACATTGCGTGTTCTAGCCAATGCCCTTAAAGTAATGAAGAAAAACGTGATACTTCATCTAGTTGTTAATGGGTGCTTGGGTTTGCTTTACAATCTATTCACATCCGGTTTTTATTAGCCGTTTGCAAAATCCTCATCTATAAGGTCTAGGCTGCAAAGTTTGCTTTAACGTAGCATTCAAGACAGTGAACATCTTCTTTTATATTAGTAGTGTATGTATCTACGAATGCTTGCAAGATACCTTTGTTAGCTCACCAATGGCCATGTTACCGAAATAAGGCTTTATACGGTCTTCTATAATTGTTACATACAATTGTTTAGTACCTACTTCAAAGGCACCTATGATTGTAATAATCAACACAAAAAGTCGTAGTAACTTTGTTGTAATTTTCTTGGCCTTTTTACGGTCAACCTTACTAGATGGCATCTGCGAATATTGTTGGAGATAATCAAACCTTAAACTTACCGGCATCACGTTCGCTGAATAATCAGTAAAACGTTTTGCCTCAGCCAAATCTTTTGATGTAAACCCTTCTGATTTATACATAAATGCTTCGCCATTTTCTTTATAAAAATAAAGGCAAGTCTCTTACGTAAAAATAGGTATTGCCACTACGTTGTTTTTATTTGGGTTATTCGACCTTTACCTTTGGGTATAGGATACATTGTAAGTGCCTCCTCATCGGATGCTTGTACGGTCGAATGACACTTTGCAAATTCATTGTACAAGCATGGATAAGAAGTCTGCAATAAATTTTTACAATTATCGAATGTTAGTACGATTTTTATTGCCTATATGATTAGCTGAAAGAAGTAAGCCCTGATTTGTTAGCTTGTTTCTTACAGTTTTTGAGTTGTAACGCCTATAAATTTGGCCAGTTCTTTTTAGAGTGAGGCCATTCTGATGTTGCTGCATGATCTAATGGCCTCCTTCCTAGTACTATAAAATGACCATTTTAGAAGCCAATAGCATAAAAGTAATATGTTTATCTCATCGGTATTGTCAGAATCAGTTGATTCGAACATACTTTCAGCGGTCTGTTCTGTAATATCGATAGTTATCATATCTGGTATACCTCTAGACCAATCTGGAGTTGCGTGGAGGCATTAACGTCATTACCTTTACTAGTTTATTTTGTGCGGGTAAATCATCATATATCTCTTGAGAGCCCAATGAGCGAATAGAATTGATCATATCGCAACGAGCCATTTCGGCATGTAGGTGCCTAATGAGCCTTTAGTGAGCATGATAGGCTCATAATCGGTCAATTCTTGTAAGGCCGTTGCCAGCTCCATTGGCGTTTCGTATATTTGAAGTTTGCTACGAGATATAATAAAGAATCCCATATCTTCTTCCAATTAGCGAGGTTAAATTTTTGTTCTGTTGTGTTGATAACCACGTCTTTCATGATTAGTTATGTCCTTTCATTACAAATAATGCATTATCGATTGTTAATTGAATTGATTGCGGTCTTCTACGTTTCCATGATTGCGAGGCGCAAAACGGAAGTAGTAGGGACGTTGATTGCCGCATGACATTCTATGACTTGTGCGACTGGTAGAGTCTAATAAACCCTGGTTGAAGAGTTTTTCGTACATAGCTACACAATCATTTTTGGTGTATCCATTCTGTCTTAGAATCTCCTCTAAACGAGCGATAATAATGCAATAATGACCTTTCATTATCGATGTAACCAGCCATATTTCTGCTATAGCTTTCTTTATTATCCGCAATAGGAAGCTGGCCACAGTTGATAGCATCTGCAATAAGTTCATGAAGTGCATCTGCATCAGAGATGTCTACGATATTCAGATGTCGTGCCTGAAGAATATTCAAGATATGCTGCTTGGCGCTTGTGAAGTCAATTGAAATTCCAAGTTCTTCACAAAACTGTACAAAAAAGTACAAGGTATTGAGCGCCATTGATCCATAAGCACATAATCGTGTATGGAGCTTTGTTTTTGCAATGCTTGATACAGTATGATGATGACGGTCTTTCAAGTCCATATGGGCTTTGTTTGAATTGGGCTTCCATAAATGAAATCCAACTCGATAAGAATGCGTCAAATAACTCTGGAGATGTTTGAAGAAGCGTTAAATCTTGATTGCTATTAAAGTCAATATGGGCGGCTCTATCAAATTTATTGATAATAAGACGACCTTGGGGAGATTCATTTTCTCAGGTGATAATTCTGCAGTGATGATGACACCACCATCAAAGGTTTTGCATCTTCAAGCCCATTACCAAAGCGTTTCATTTTCACTTGCTATAATTCCATCGCCAAGTATGCGCGCAATTGTATTGAGCTTCTCGACATCAGATCTACTATCATCAGCCTGAGCTTTTTCGATAAATATCGTCACATAAAGCCCTTGCCCATGTTTGCCTAAAATGTGGCTAATGGAAGCATTGGTACCATCAAACTTATAGAAGTAATCATTGTGGCATTTATTTTGGAGCCCACGACTAAGTAAATGCGCTAATACGCTCTTCCCATGCTGTGTTTCCCTTGAAAGACCATGGCACTTTTGTAATCTTTGTCCTGTGATTTTTGTAAGGTAGGGCTATGTGCGTTTGCAATGTATATAGCAATGCGGTTAATAACAGGTTTACATTTTTAGAAATCCGTAGATATGAATCTAAAAAGTCCTTGCCATACCAGGTGAACTTACTCTTTTTCTACGTCATTGATAACGTATGCTGTTCCCACTGGTATTTGCACATAAGTATTATTAAATGCGTATTGGCATGTATGGGTAGCAGAAGAATATATCCAGCCATGTATACTTAATTCGAGACTCTTTTTGTCCACCTTTGTGCCCAATATTAGTGCTACTACATCTGAAAGGTAACGATCGAACAAACTTTTTGTGAACTATATTGAAAAATAGGATTTATTGTTTCCAATTTTAGTTAATTCAGATTTGTAACGATTTTTCTGATATGCCTCTTAGAGTGCATCCTTGAGCATGGGTTATTTGAACTTGGTAGGTAGTTTCACCAGGGCTATCAAGTCTGTCACGAATTTCAATCTACTTTTGGATTGCAAGTGCAAAGTTAGCAATTTCAGTTCGTTTATCAGAACTTTTACGGTAATACAACGCACCACGGTTATAATCCCATTCGTAGTCCCTCAAAAATGAATGGTGATACCTGGATATTGAACATTAGCAACTCACCTTGTTGAGATGGAGGAATGAGAGCAACTGCTGTGGTAGTATTGGCTATACTATCAGTTGTAGTCGATAAAGGACTTGTTAAGCTAGTATTGGATGGCTTAATAAGATTCATTTTAGCTGTAGCATTTGTTGATGCTTTTTGAAAACTATCGAAATAGCCTTTGTGACCTTATGTTTGTTTTCTATATATGTTTTCACCACAGGATTATTAGCAGTTGGTAATCCTGTAGTATTAGGAACTATAGAAAAACGTGGTGTTCTTTTTGACCCGGTTGCAGTTGTTCAGCCGTCTTATTAGCCGAATCTCTTCTCCATTCCCTCTCAATACCTTTTTGAAGCATTTTAGTTAATAATGTTTCCAGACATTTTGCTACCTCCTTAAAAGGAATAATTTATGAGCAAATTCGCTCATGAATCATCCTAAATGATTTATGAGAATTACATAAGGAACGATTTATTTTTGATTTTTCAGACAGATAAAAAGCCAGGAACTCAGTAAGCTCCTGGCTTTTTACTTCTCATGAGGTTGTTTTTCGAGAGTTAGTGTTTCGCTTTTTGTATAAAAATCCACAAATTGTTTGTAACGATTAAGTTTAATCTTTAGGGAGATGTAGAAATAATCTTGTGGATTTAAATTGAATACTATACATGTAATTATGGGTTCGAATAGGAATTGTCTCTAGAATTTCGGTGTGGTTATTAGTTGGATTATGATTACTCTTACTCGGAAATAGAGTCTCTTTGGAATTATAGTTGCCTTTTGGAAGAATGCTTTGATTGTTGATAAACTTTGTAGAGTATTTTGAGTGCAATTAGGTAGGCATTTTTGGACAACAACTCCTTATTGTTATTATGGGGGCAATTGGATACAATCGCTCAATAATACTTGTTATATAATAATCGATATGCTGCTGATGTGAATTTAGCCAATTATTGCAGTCTTTTTATAGATTTTTCCTTTTGGGGAGTTAGTGATATATCTAGCTAGCTTTCTGCTATTACTTAATCTCATAGTGCTCGGTGTTGATATTTAATTGTAGGTAATAATATCAGTATCTATACTATGATATAGAGTATTGAAAAGGTCGAATGATTTGTCTATTAAATTTTGTAACTTTTTACCATGTTGATAAAGTTGATTTCTTGTTGATAGATGCGTGTCATTTCCAATTTAGTCAACTGCTGTAGGGAAACGGTTGAGAGACGACCAAAAATATATTATTATCGTTATTTTTTTGTCTCAACCACTTGATGAGATCGGGCATTACTTCTGAGGTTTGAAGTGGGTTGTATAGCGAGTAGTGTTATATAATCTGTCATTATATGAAATCGATTGGCAATATTTTTTAATGTCAATAGATATATCTGGTTCTATTAGGGTTTGAAGTTCCTTGTGGTAACCTTTTTCCATTAATAATGTAGTCCACTCCAGATCCAGTATATTGATTTCTTTATTTATCAATTCCTTAGCAAGATTTATATCGGGCCAGAGGATGAATTTTTGTTGACTCCAATCGTGGTGGGAAGATTTATTTGCCAAAATTCAATATTGAAAAAGCACTGTTGCTTGTTATATCTGTTGGTGTTGGTAATGGTAACTGCCGTCATGACAATAAAATATAAATCTTTTTATAATATCTAGTGTAATAAATGATGCTTCCATCCGAGCAAGCCATAAGATGATTTGCATTTCTTGGTCTTTAGTAATAGCAGTATTAAACAGTAAAATTGCATGGACTTGTTCTCCCAAATTCGTGTGTTTCTGTTGACTTTTGCCATGTATGCGTTAAGTAGTTTATCTAGGCTAATTTTACATGAGGATGCTTTGTCGGCATCATACTTACATAATTCAAAGTCGATGTGTTGTGAGTGTTGGAGTTTTTCGCTCAATATATTGGAGATGAAAAACGCTTTAGTAGAATTAAAATTGAAATTATTGCTCCTATTATACTGATGGTATCATTCGATTCAAAAATTAGTTTGAGGTCTTGTTACTGCTTCTATTAAGTCAGGTATTTCTCGCATTCCGTCAGTTAGGTTTTTGACGTTCTACTCGCTTAATCTCATTTTCTTTTCGTAATTTAGTTTTTATAATGACTTTCTCGTCTTTGAGTAAGCTCTTTTAATTCTAGATAAAAGGTCTAATGTTCTTCTTTTTGATACATATCCTGTAGAAATATTTTCATAAATCAATGTATAGAGTTCGTTTAGGTATGAGTTGATCTCTTTGCTTTTTCCTCCTTCAGGTTCCGCAAACAATGTTGAAAAAGAAGTCTCAAAAAAATTTTATTCATGGACTCGATGTTTGGTGATTTTAGTGCTTGCTCGATATCATAAGCTTTTAAATACACTTTTCTTTAATCGTTGATGATTATCATCAATTAATGTAATATTTTCAATAGACCAATTTGCTTCAAGAGAAGAGCGGGAACTTGTAGTGTTGTGATTGAATGCTTTGATTCTTCTCGTAAAATTAATAGTGCTATATTCAATCAGTAATACACATTTTAATGATTGGTACCAGATAACATGTCGATCTTTAATAGGTTCTATTATTCGTAAGTAAATGGTTACATCTTTTATAATTATAAATAGCAATATTATTTTCAATAGATTTTGTAGGTGATTTCATACTTGTCCTATGTCCTGTCTTAGAGGTAATTTGTTTAAAATTAATAAAAATACATGTGTTTTTACATGTTTTATATGGAGAAAACGTATTAAGACAAGACAAAAAGACGGCTTTTTAGTAAGACAGTATAGTTATAAGGCGACTTTGTCAGAAGGTTTATTGTATGCCGCAGAGGGGCGGCATACAATGCCAGCCCTCTTTGTTGCATACAATAAAGGTTATGACAAAAAAAGCCTTAGTAGTTAATACTATCTATATAGCAAAGCGCTTGAAAAACTTCGCGGTGTCTTGATTAATACAGTATATGTAGAATCTCTACTCATATTCGTTAAGATTTAATATTTCAATTATATAATATAATTTTGATGGCATATATAGCCATTCCTTAAGGTTAACCCCTAGGTGTCAATGCACCTAGGGGCATTTTTTTATGGGAGGATTTGTATGAACAAATATTACCAAAACACCTTCTTATTTATAAGTAGGTATCAGTCAACATTGCAACCATTCTTGGAAGTCTTACAGTGGGCGTGCAGAAAACAAATTGAACGTTTAGATGTGCCTCTTGTTCGTATGGGGATGTTTGCCAATATGCTTACAGACAGTCGAAAACATAGCATCATTGATTATGATCTCTATCAGCACAATCAGACAAAGGAATATATTCTACGTATTCATACAGAAAGCGAAGGTGATACACACCCTATTGATATGGAATATTGTAGAGTGTATTTGTCCCCTGATATTAAATTACATTACGTATCAGAAGAACGCTCTGAACTGACCTATATTAATACAGATACATCACATGTATACTTGCCTATTCGATTCAAGATTGAATTATACATTGATGAAACCTATGATATTAACTATTTTCTTAACTTAACTACTTTACAGCGATTTTTAGTGTCGACATTTCCTTCGCTACATATTGATATCTTCGACGGTATTAAAGCGATTCGCTCTAAAAATCAATCGTCATATTAAATCGCTAAATACTAATAATTGGTGTCAAATTTCCAGTTATGAATCTAAATAATTTATTTCTATACAAGGAGAATCTATTATGAATACAACAGTTGAAGCTATGTTAACAGAAATTTTGCCAAAGGCATCCGTACAAGAGTTAGTTGAACGTTATGGAGATCCGTATGATGCATTATTCCATGCAGAAGAATCTGAGTGGTATGATGCACCAGGCATGGGAAATCGTGGCATTGCCAAACTACGTGCCATTAAATCTATTATTAAAAATGTGCAAAACAGGCCTCGTAAAAGCCCCTATTAATGTAGGACGACCTATTGACATCTATAAGGCCATGTCGGATATGCAGTACTTTGAAACCGAACACGTACGAGTACTATATCTTAATGCTAGAAATAATCTAATAAAATCTGAAGATATCTCTATTGGTGATGTAACGACAGCCTCTTTAGACATTAAATGCATTTTCTCTTCTGCGGTCCGTTTAAAAAGCTTGTGGAATTGTCATTGTCCATAACCACCCTTCTGGCGATTCTCATCCAAGTGAATTAGATATTCAATGTACTAAACGAGTCGCTGAAGCGGGTAGACTATTTGATATTCCCGTACTAGACCACATTATTATCGGACATGGTGAATTTCATAGTATGAGTGAATGTGGACAAGTATAAGGAGGATATTATGCCAGCCAAACGATTTATTTGCCCCAACGGGGATGAAATTAATATGTATGAATGCCTATTACGATGCCCGCAAGATACGAGATGTATGTTTTTACCTACATTACGTGCGGTAGCTTCATCATTAGAACGCAATTTAACTAAGCCTTCTGTTACTGAACTACTAAGTGGTACTCGTGAATTATATCTAAAAAGATTACTGAATATGCCGTAGATCCGCAAAAACAACTATACGCTTTACATGGTTCCGCTGTGCATACCATTACAGAGCGTCATACAAGTGGCAATATGTTTTCAGAAGAGCGGTTAAAAAACACTACCACAACAGGACAGCTTGATTTATATGGACAAGTGTTGTCCAATACGGACACCACACTGGGGGATTTGAAAATTACGAGTTCCTATAAGTTGATGAGAGCATTAGGTTACTATAAAAAAGATGTTGAAACTGGTGAAGTGTATAAAAACAGGAGTAAAAAGGTCAACCTAAAACAAGAAAAAGAATTATTCACAGATGGAGTACGTCATATATTGGATTGGGCTTTGCAGTTGAACTATTATCGACTGCTGTTAGAGGAAGAAAACTATACGGTGTCATCTATGGTTATTCAGGCCCTTTGTCGTGATACAGGGCTGCGTATTGCCTCTGAACGAGGTATTACAAAGCCGTTATATCTTTATCCCTATCAATCCAATCAGCAATCATTGGTTAAAAACGATATATGGAAGCTAAAGCAAAAACGGTTACAACAAGCCATAGAAACGGGTGTAGTACCGAAGAAATGTAGCCAACGTGAAACTTGGCACGGTAAAAAATGTGAAGGTTATTGTGCTGTATCCGCTCAATGCAAAGCGATTGAAGAAGCACAACAAGTTAAGTCAGCATAATAGAAAGGAATCATTATGACACAATACTGCGGTATTATTATTACGGAGACAGATCTCTATGTATCTGTGGTAAAAAGAATACAAAAATAAAAATTAAAAGTACTAGACCGCTATGTATATAAACGTAGTAAATCGCTTATATCAGATTTATCTGCCATCCATAGTAAAAATAAGAATATACCTACGATTTACTCATTAGCATATACAGAAATTCCACAGCTTATATTTAATAAAAACTTGCTCTAGTAACCCTTTTGCGTGATGCTTGGAAACAACGAGATAAACTTGTTTCAGCAAAAAGATAATCGATATACGTATCAATTTATATTACCCACTATAGATAACCAAGAATGGTCATATATGGTGGGTATTTCTCAATCTAATATATCTCAATTACAATGTGCTGAAAAAACAAAATCATATGGAAATAGAAGTTGTTTCTTATTGGCCAGTACCATTATTGGATTTACATCAAAAAGCATAATAAACCTATTCTTTTACTAATTGAGAATAACAATATAGTTACTGGCTACCTTTGTATTGGAACGGTAATTGTCTCTACAATCAGCTGGAATAGAAATACAGAAACGCCAGAAAATATGCTTCAACGCTTACTAGAAGAATCTCCTATCAGATTAATTGATTCATTTGAAGTCCAAGCATACTTGTCTGATGAAACATATCTTTTGTGGAAAGATACAATCACCCAATATGGTGAGGTTAATACATCAAATATTAATGATGTTATAAATCACTTTACCTATCGTTGGAATAATGATGTATATATGGATGCAGCAGCAGGGACTAAGTTATTATCTAGCTCGATCTGGTGTGCAAGCGGAGGAAGAAAATGACAAATACAGCATTATATGAAAAGTTATCACTCGCTATGAAAAGTTGTAGCTACATTGAAAAACAGGTGAAAATACCTTTCATGGGTATTCTTACGTTACTAGTAGCGATGTATTAGAACGTGTAAACGATGCTCTTACAAGTGTTGGGCTTATTACCGCCGTTACACCTACGCTTCTTGACTTGCGTGAGGTACAAACCGCTAAAGGTAATGTCGATAAGCACGCTACGATTAGCGTTACAATTTCAATAATTGATGTAGAGACAGGTGAATCGGTACAAATAAGTGGTATTGGTTCAGGTCAAGATAGCGGTGATAAGGCTATCATGAAAGCCGAAACAGCAGCTATAAAAATATGCTTATATGCTGAGCTTCTGTATTGCTACAGGTGATGACCCTGAAGCTGATGATAATACAGACGTTAATACGCAAACTATGTCACGGTCTAAGGAATCTATTACTAGAAAGAAAATCACTTCCTCTCAAATTATGACGACTGATGATTTACATTGTACAGATTGTGGATGTGCTATATCCAGTAAAGTATCTAGTTATTCTAAACAACGTTATCATATGCCTTTGTGTATGAACTGCCAGAAGAATCATCAGTCTGTAGCATAACTCACTCCACTATAATTTGAAGGGGGTGAGATTATGGATCCAGTTATCACACGAATTATTATTGAAGCGGCCGCTACAGCTTTACTTTACTTAATTGCAGATGAATATATATGAGCCATGTCGATAATACGACATGGCTCAAATTTTCTTTTGTTTTTTTATAATAATATGCCTTGTGCCTATAGTATATTTTTTTCATATTATAGAAAGATTGGTAGTATTTTCGTATAATATAATAATATAAAAAGTAATAAATCGAAGAAAGTGGTAGTATAAGAATTTAATTTATAGAACCTGACCTAGTGGGGATTTGTAGATTTTAATTTTCTACTTAGGAAATATAGTTTCATTCGTGGGTATGTTGTTAACTTTATGTAGTTATTAAACATATTGCTGTAGAATTTGGAGGAAGTTTTGTGACTAAGTTTACGGTTATAGATTTATTTTTCCGGCGCAGGCGCCTATCTAAAGGTTTTTTTGGATGCCGGATATAATGTAGTACTAGGAATAGATTTTTAATGATAGTGCATTGAAAAGCTTTGAATGTAATCACGGTGATACTAAAGCATTAAAGTTAGATTTATTTGATATTAATAATGTAGATCTTATCGTGGATGAGTTTTCTAAAGCAATATAAAAGCCTAGATGTTTTGATTGGGGGACCACCATGTCAGGGTTTTTCGCTTGCGAGGAAAAACGAGAAGCTGATGATGAGCGAAATATGTTATATAAAGCAATGGTTAGACTAGCGGAAATTATGAAGCCTAGGGCTGTTGTATTAGAAAAATGTTCCTGGTATGTTGACTTTATATAATGGAGCTGGTAAAAACGTATTTTTACGGATTTTGAAAAGTTAGGTTATAAGATGTCTGTAAAGGTACTTTATGCTCCTGAGTATGGAGTTCCGCAAATTCGTAAAAAGGGCTTTTTGTGGGTATTTTAAATGCAGAAGCTCCTTTTGAGTTTCCGGCTCCAATACTTTCACAAGAGGAATTTATTACCTGTGAAGATGCAATTGGTGATTTACACGCTTTGAAGGTATTTATGGTGAAGATGTTCAAGAATATGAAGTAAAACCTAAGACAAAGTATCAAGAAGAAATGCGGAAAAATTCTAAGAAGATATATAACCATATAGGAACTATTCATTCTGAGAAAACCGTGAAAAATGATTTCTCTCTGTACCTGAAGGTAAAAATTATAAGGCATTACCAGAGGAATATAGAAGTTTATATAAATATAATGAGGCTCTTACAAGGTATCATAGTAAAAAGCCATCATTGACCATTAATACTGGACATCGATCACATTTTCATTATAAATATAATCGTATTCCCACAGTACGAGAAAGCGCACGATTGCAATCGTTCCCTGATGATTTTATTTTTTTATGGGAATAAATCTGAACAATATAAGCAAGTTGGAAATGCAGTCCCACCAAAGCTTGGATACGCACTGGCTAAGAAATTAAAAAGTTACCTAGAAAGGTAGATAGATATGAAAAAGTATAAGTTTATTGACTTATTTGCTGGCTGTGGGGGCTTGGAAGATGGTTTTTGCAAACCGGTTTTTTTGAATGTGTTGCATCTGTGGAATGGTTAAAACCTCAAGTTGAAACATTGAGGAAGCGCTTAATGGATAAGTATCAGATGAGAAAATGCAGATGAGAAAGTACTGCACTTTGATATTCAAAGAGAAAAAGAGTTATTTGAAGGCTGGGATGATAGCTCATTTGGCAAGTCTAAAGGGTTAGATTACCATGTAAATCAATCAAAATGGAATTGATTTGATTATAGGTGGACCTCCATGTCAAGCATACTCGGTTGCCGGAAGAGTTAGAGATGAAAATGGAATGCGTGATGATTATAGGAATTATCTTTTGAACATTACTTATCAGTAGTTAATCGCTATCAACCAAAGGTATTCATTTTTGAGAATGTGCCAGGAATTTTAAGTGCAAAACCAAGTGGTAAAAATCATTGATATTATTGAATCTGAATTTAGAAAAATGGATATATTATTAGCCATAATTTAGCTAAAAATAGGACTAATTGATTCTTCCTTGTATGGAGTACCACAAAAAAAGAAAGAGGGTTATTATCTTAGGGGTACGAGAAGATCTATTTAAAAAATGAAGATATACAACTTAGAATAGATAGATTTTATAATCATCTGCTACCGCAATATAAAAAGTCCTATAATTACGGTTGAAGATGCTATTGGTGATTTACCTATAATTTCCCCTATATGGGAGGAATCAAAACGAACTAGAAAAATCATACCATTATGAGCCTGGAGTTGATTGGCACATTCCTAGATATCATAATCTAAGGGATATGAAGATATATAAAATGTTAGCTGAAGATATTGAGACTGGAGAATGCAAATATACAAATGCGGAGGCTATAACAAAGGTTTATGAGGAAGCAGTTGGTTCTAAGTCACCAATACATAGATATCACGTATTGCGAAGGGATGAACCAAGTACGACAATTATTGCGCATTTGTATAAGGATGGTAATAGGTTTATTCACTATGACTCTAAGCAAGCTAGAAGCATAACTCCACGTGAGGCTGCTAGGCTACAATCGTTTGATGATGAGTTTAGTTTTATTGGCACACAAGGAAGTGTATATCAAATGATTGGAAACGCAGTTCCACCTAGACTAGCATATGCAATAGGTTTGGCTGTAAGAGATTTTTTTGGAGGAATATGATATGGGGGATGTAAGAGCACATTATTTGTTTACAAATGATATGAGAGACTCAGTGTTAGATTCAAAAAGCTCAAGAGTTTGCATGTATGTTTCTAAATAATACTGTACCATCTGCTAATGATAATAAAAAGTCTTAATAATAGTGCAAATACGATTGGTTTTTATCTTAATTTAATAAATAAAGGTAATGTTGCTTTAGTTGCTGCAAATGGAGATATAAGAAGCGTTGTTTTGAATTTTATAAAGACTTTTCAATACCCTAACCCTAGGACAAAAGATAGCTTTATCGCGACGGTAAGAGATGGTATCCAGTTAGCACCAATGAGAGAGATCATTAAGATATTATTCTTATATAATCAAATATTTCCGGATAAGGCATATCTGACTATTGATGAAATTAGGCATTTTGTGTTTTTTTAATGAAAAAAATAGCATTCTGTAAGACTCTAAATAGGGTTGAAGTTATAAATGATATTGAGACATATAGAGCATCTAATGAATTACCATCTTGTATTGTGCCAGAAGATGAACGAGACTGGAATTATGAGTCACGTCAATTAAGCTGTTTTTTAGGCATTATGGCTTGGTCAGGATTTATTGATATAGATAAGGATGGACTTGTAAAATTAGTAATCCCGAGACAAGATGATTTACAATATAAAGCTGCCTTATTAGAAGTTATTATGTTTAATGAATACTGGGAATATGGTGAAATAGATATAAATTATATTTCAACTGAAGCATTCAACGCATTAAGGACTAGCTATTTTAACTATTGTGACCAGTTTATTTTGAGAAATGATAAATTGAATGCAATAGCGACGAGTGATATACCAAGTACGCCTCGCCAACGTATTTTTTTTGGTGCACCAGGAACTGGTAAGTCTTATTCTCTCAATGAAGAAGCTAAATCTCTAGTTAGTAATAAAAGCAATCATATTGAACGTGTAACATTTCATCCGGATTATACGTATGCTAATTTTGTGGGTTCCTATAAACCAATTATGAAGCAAAGTGATATAGCATGTTTAGATGATGATTCTAAAAAGTTCTTTCAGTTTTAAATAATCGTACTATAACAACCCAAGAAAAAAATATGATGCGTTGTATGAAAGTTTTAAAAGCACTGATGGATTAACAAGATTGCCAATAATATTAGGATTATATTTTTGATGACAGTTTTGAGACTAAAAAGAGGATGGAACTAAAGCCTCTAATAATAATTCAGTTGAACGTAACCATGGACGGGCTATAAGAAAATATGTTCAGCTATTATCCGAAGAATCTTATAAAGAAAAGATTGCTTATGAGTATGTGCCAGGGCCATTTATACGACTTTTAGTCAAAGCATTACAAAATCCAGAGGCCCCTTATGTGTTGATTGTTGAAGAAATTAATCGTGCTAATGTTGCAGCTGTATTTGGTGATGTATTTCAATTATTAGATCGAAATAATGATGGAGAAAGTGAATATAGTATAACTACAACCGCTGATATGCGAGCCTACTTACAGCGTGAATTAGGCAAAAGATAAAGATGTTACTACTATAAAGATACCATCAAATCTGTTTATATGGGCTACTATGAACAGTGCAGACCAAGGTGTATATCCAATGGATACAGCATTTAAAACGACGTTGGACTTTTTCGTATTATGGCCTTGATGATGAAGAAAACAATCTATCTGCTGCTGCTATAAAAACCACGGTTTGAACTTGGGAAATCAAATAAATTAATTTCTTGGAATAGTTTGCGCAAAAGCAATTAATGATGAGTTGTCTACAGATACTTATAATATCAATGAAGATAAATTGATGGGACCTTTTTCTTGAAAGAAGAGGCATTGAAGGATAATACTAGCTTTAATGAAGCCTTTAAAAAAATAAAGTATTAATGTACTTATTTGATGATGTGGTTAAACAAAAAAACGTCGCTCATTCTTTAACTGTGAAAATAGTAATCGTTACTCGTCCATTTGTAATGCTTTCGATCGTGAGGGGAATTAAGATTTTTCCCGGATGGAGTTGTTAATTCTAAGTGGTTACAAGAAGATGAATCTACAATAAGTGAAGATGGTGAACCAAGGGTTACAGAGGTATGAAATCAGTTTATATCCGCGAATTACGACGTTATACAAAATTAGAGTTGTCAACTTTGTTTCCTGAAATAAATTCGAATCAATTAGCTGTATTTATTAGAAAGCTTAGGGCATATGGTATTTTAAAGTCAGTTAAACGAGACTCTGGAACTTTAGATTTGTCAGAACTTGTTTTACTTGATAATTCGATAATTGATGGTATTGATGATAGTAATTCCTCGTATTATATATTTAATTATGTAGGGGTTGCCTATATTGATGGGTATCTATTATGCTGTTATCCAAAGTATTTATTTGCGTATGACTCTATAGAGGATAAATCTAGTTGCAGAAATTTGCTTAAGCAAGTTCTTAAGGTTTTACATCGGTATAATACAAATAGTCAATCTATTCAGTTGTATAGTGAGCATAATCAATCTTCATCCGGTAGTAGAATATCGATGATTATGGCATTATTAGATGATTATTTTCAAAATGGCCTTTTACGTTAACACACAAAATATACATGAATTTAATGGTGATGGTGAAATTAATTGGAATCGAACAATTAATTTTATTCATCCATTATGGCAAGAAGAAGATCCTTATTATTTAAATTTTTGGACGCGACGGAATACAATTGATGACAAAAGTTTTATTCAACGTATTCATGAATGTTTACTAACGATATGTAGTTGTGAGCTTGAGGAAATTTCTCTGCTTGACCTATTGGATATCAATGGTGTTTATTTAACGGAGCTTTCTTTAAATGATTTAGGCACTCGTGATTATCTTCTTTCTTGTATTACTAATGAATTAAATTTAGAGTTTAATTCCGAAAACAATATGTATTAAAAGCTTATGGCTGCATTGTTAAAGGATTCTTTTTCTATGATTGGAGAGGACAATATTGATTTATTTGGCACAACTAGTTTTAACTTAGTTTGGGAGACTGTTTGTGCTGAAGTTTTTGATAATAAACTGACAAGCCCTTTATCTGACTTACCTTTATTATCAACAGTTAAAATACCTCCGAATATGTTAGGTATTAAGCCTAGAACATTAAAAAGATCTAATAGAACGTCCTAAGTGGACATCTATAGATGATGCTGTTGCCTTTTCTGATACATTAAAACCCGATTTAATATCTGTAGAACGAAATGAGAATGTATGCTCCTTTGTTATTTTAGATGCTAAGTATTATACAATGAGACTTGAAAGCAATAAAGTTGAGGGGCAACCTGGTGTTGGCGATGTGACTAAACAATATTTATATCAATTAGCATATAAAGAGTTTATTGAATTAAATGGGATTCAAGAGGTTAAAAATTGTTTTTGATGCCTACTGAAAAAGATGAGATTGTTAGTGTAGGTAATGTTCAAATGGAGATGCTTGGTAAATTGGGCTTGGAAAAATTCAAGTACGAGAACTTCCCCGCAGCTAGAATGTTTGAATGTTATCTTCAAAGACGAAAAGTTGCCTATTAGTATATTAAATTTATAACCATAGTTAAAACTAAAAAGCTCCATGATATATATCATGGAGCTGGTGCTAAAAGTGTCATTCGATGGCATCGTAAAATATAATGAATTATGCAATTATATATGCTAGCAAACTGAAGATGGTGCTTGGAACTAGCATAAATACTGGATAGTTGTGCAGTTTCC
>BNJT01001172.1_pt1 | contig 17022 bp, 27 predicted proteins | sample 8540491 | NCBI WGS metagenome assembly BNJT01 (sample SAMD00202455, study PRJDB9452) | human saliva metagenome | host: Homo sapiens | reverse complement strand
CAGTCAATTTTGCCATTTGAAAGACTCCTTTAATTTTTACGTGTTAATTATATCACAAAAATCAATAAAAAGAGATAGCAAAACCTTAAACTTTTATCTTGAAACAGGTCTCTCTAGTAAATTAAAACTCAATCTTTACTCTCTGTGAGAAAATTCCTCACTGTTTTTATCTTCATCTATGGTATGCTGCTCATCTATAAAGGAAGAGCTATTGTCTGGAGTTGTGTCTTTATTTTTTGAACTAACTCTTCAGAAACCGTTCAATTTTTAAAAATCTATTTTGAAAGTTTTGCATGGCGATAGAAAAACTCTCAGAAATATCAGCATCACATTTCTAAGAGTTCAATCACTTTTGTTCAGTTTAATTTCAGATTAAAGACTTATCTCCATCTCTAATTAAACCTGTCTTGATACTTTTTATTGAACAACCACTGCAGATTGATGAGGGGTTTACTCTGTACATCAAGTATGGGTTTAAGGGTCTCTCTAATCTCTCCTTTTATCTTTGTTTCATCAATTGTTGCAATATCAATTTTTTTATAATCTTTGTCGAGAGACCACTCAAGCTCAAAATTCTTATTAAACTTATAGGACACATCGTTTTTATCACTGTAGTGATAACCTCCATCAAACTCACCAAAAACTTGTAGGGATGACCACTTGAATCAATAGAATTTTCGATAAAATTCGCTCCATCATCATAGCGAACACCCTCAATTTTCGGGGTATAAATCGAACCCATATTTTCAATCAACATGACTAAGTCGGGTTCTGTTCCCTCCTTATGAGGCATCCGTTGTGCATAATAGACTGAGTTAGATAGCAAATTAATCGTAGTAACAGCATACATACTCGCTCCTATAAATACTACTAAGCCAATGCTCACTACTACAATGATTACAGCAATTACTACTTTTAATGCTTTCATCTTCTTTTTCCTTTCCTATTCCCAAACCAATTCTTGATGGGATTAACGATAAATAGCTTTTTAAAAACTCTACATACATAATCAATCTTCGAAGCAAAACATGCAGATATCTCACTACTACAATTCTTATGAAATAATAAAAATCTTAACATAAACATTCTAAGAATGCAAAAAGGCAGGAGCCAAAAATAGCTCTTGCCTTTTCATACTATTATCTTATCAGACAGTAATTTAGAAGTTCAACTTAATCTTCTTTTCTCTTTTGAGCGAGTAGTCCAAAACCACCTAGGACTCCAACCAATCCAAGAGCCAGAAGATTTGCATCTACTCCTTCACCCTGTACTTGGAAGTTGTTTTCCTTCAGGTTTTTCAGCTTGTGCTTCTGCTTTTAGCTGGTTCCTGCTTAGCTGCTTGTGCTACTGGAGCAGGTGCAAGAGGTTTGTCATCTTGGACATCCACTTTTGGCCCAATCTCAACAATCTCAGTAACAGTTTCTTTGATAAGCTCTGTTCCCTTAAGACTGCGGTTGCCTTCAGTATCAACTTCTACAAGATTTCGACGAAGTCCTTCAACTCCTGCTTGAACCAAGTGGCGTTCTCCTGCTTTAAGACTAGGATTTACTCGTTCTTCATGGCCGTATGCAACCTTTTCTTCCTCAACCACTAATGCTGGATTGCTAATAGTCAAATCTTTGACTCCGTCTAGTGGTTGAACACGGCTTTCTACCTTGGTACCAACTTCAGTAATCTCAGCCACTGCTTCCTTGACTACTTCTGTCTCAAGAAGACTGCGGTTGCCTTCAGTATCAACTTCTACAAGATTTCGACGAAGTCCTTCAACTCCTGCTTGAACCAAGCGACGTTCTCCTGCTTGAAGGCTAGGATTTACTCGTTCTTCATGGCCGTATGCAACTTTTTCTTCTTCAATCACCAATGCTGGATTGCTGATAGTCAAATCTTTGACTCCGTCTAGCGGTTGAACACGACTTTCTACCTTGGTACCAACTTCAGTGATTTCTGCAACTGCTTCCTTGACTACTTCTGTCTCAAGAAGAGTGCGGTTGCCTTTAGCATCCACTTCAATCAGACGACGAGTTTGACCTTCTACACCTGCCTGAACGATTCTACGTTCACCCAACAAGAGGTCTCCTGACGGACGTTCTTGGCGTTCGAAGGCTTGAGTTTCTGTTTCAACCACTAGCTCAGGTAGAGCTTCAACTGTTGGAGCAGTTTCACCTTCTTCTAAGCTACCTACATGGTGGCTTTCTTCTGCAGGAGCTAGTTTCTTATTCAGCTTTTCTTTCATGTCCGCAAATGCTTCTGGACTTGGATTTGTTGAGCCAATAAGAGTTTCTGCTTGAGCGATGATTGGATCGTCTGCATTTTTCTCACGAACTTTTCTTAGAAGAGTTTCAAGCTCTTCCTTAGCAGTTTGATAAACGTTGATTTACCATTCAAGTCTAGCACCTGCTTGTTTTAAATCGTTCAGGGCTTGGTTGACCGCTTCTTGACTAGCATCGTGGTTTTCTAAGATGGCTTTTGCTGCAGCAAGCTTCTCAACAAGAGCTGCTTGTTTTGCTGCATCAGCAAATGTATAAGCTAATGTTTCTTTGCGTCCTTGAGCAGATGTGATTTCTTGTTTCAGATATTCGTCGTTAATGGCTGCCTTAGGTGATACTAGAACATCAAATTCGACAGTTTGTCCTTGATAGTGCAACTCAAGTTTTTGACGGCCTGTTTTTTGAGGATCATAGCCTGTAATTTCGACTCCTTGGTCTGTAAAGCTATGTTCTGTCTCAGTTTCATCGTCATACAAGACCTTGAAGCGTCCTTCTGATAAAGTCAAGAGCATCGCCTACAAAGTAATCAATCTTTCGGTTGTTTGCTAATATACAAGGGCTGCGACTTCTTTTGGACCAGCTTCTTCACCAGTCACTTGAACCTTGAAGCTTCCTGCAACTGGAAGACCAAGATAGGTTACTGTTAACTCTTGTTCGCCATGATGGTGAGCATCGTAGCCGTTGACTACAACACCAGCATGACTAAGGTTGATGACTTCATCTGCTTCTTCACCTTCGTATTTGACACGGAGAAGACCACCTTTGAGATTCAATTCCTCACCATCTTGGTAAGTTGTCTTTTTTTAGGTGCTACTTCTAGACTGACAGACTTAATCTTTCTATCATCCTGAGGAATCGTTACAGCAAGAGTATTACTGATTTCTTTCCCTGGCAATTGTGTACGATAGTAAAGAAGGCTTGGACGTTTTTCAAAGCTCAATGGTTCTGTTGCCAAATCTCCTCCAACTACCGTATTTAAGGTAGCGATTGGAGTTTGTGAATCTGCCTTGTCATAGACTGTGATGGTTGCTCCCAGCAGGAACTTCTGAGAATCCAAGCTGAATCTTATTGTCTGTCAGAACACGCGCTGCAACTTTAGCCATTGGAATGTTTTTGGCTCTCCGTATCAAGAGTTTCATACATCTTCCAGTTGTAGATACGGATGGCTTTCCATGGTGTTCCATTGTCAGATGTAATAACGTGCAAACGCCAGTCTTGCGCTGTAATTGGGCTATCAAGGGTAATATCTGAAACATGGGCTCTATTGCCACGAACAGCCTTGGCTAGTTTCCATTCTCCAGCTTCATCCTTTGTAGTAGAGGTCAAAGTCCTTAGTATTCATCAAACCATCGTTGACGGATTCTCCACCAGCACCGGCATGGTCCATGACCCATCTAACGACACGGCGTGGTTGTGTCAAACGGATATCAACGCTACCACTCAACTGAGCAGAAGACCATTTATCAGATAAGCTGGTGATAGTTCCATTCAACATACCTTCGATACCTTCGCCACCTTCTGTGTCTGGGAAGGTACTTCCGATAACAGTCGCTCCTGGAACGATATTTTTCTGCTAATGGTCTTGGAAGACTTGTGTCTTGGACAGTCATTCCCCCACTCAAAGTTTGTAGTTGCAGCTTCAGAACGAAGGCCATTCTTACCAACTGCGACAACCTTCAACTCTTGACTAGTACCAGTTGCACTAGCTGAACGGCTAACTTTTGGTAGGTAGATCGTAGTGGCAGATGAGCCTGTCAATAGGCGCCAAGCATCGCCATCCTTCTCATAAACTTCATAGAAATCAGCATCTTTATTTCCAGTAAATTGGACAATGGCTTCTGCTTCTTGGGCATTTTTCAGAGATTGTTTAGCTACTTTAAGAGCTGTTGGTGCTTGAGGAGCCTCTTGATTATCTGTTACAGTCAACTCACCCAAGTTAAATTGATAGCCCTTAAGGGCAGCAGTATTTTCAAAAGTGAGCTTGATACCGTAAATGGTCTGACCTGCCAAGGCACTCAAGTCAAATTCGTCTTTTGTCCAATCGTCAGATAGAGTCAGTTCTTTACGAGCATTCTCGCCACCATAGGTATAGTTTTTCTGAGTCGCAAACTCTACATAGACCTTGCTTCCCTTACCACCTTTATGAGCAACACGAAGTTTTGTTTTATCTGTTACTTCCAGTTTTGTAGAGTAGAGACGAACATCTTGGTTGGTATTTTCAGCTAAATCACCCGCAAACTTAAGTGAGTTACCACCATTGTAGGCATCTTCAAAGTCATAGTCAGCTTGAAGTTTAGCACCTGATGAAGTTTGCCACCAGCGCCATGTAGGCAAGATACCTGATACAGAACGATAGTTCCATTCAGAATCCTTAGAAACTTTGCCGTCTACAAACCATTTTTTACCATGTCCTGTGTTAAAGGATGTTGTGAAGGTACGTCCCACTGCTGGTGTACGGTCAGCTACAAGGTTGGCAATTCCGTACCAGTCCTTGTCCTCTGGTTTTTGACCAGTTGGATCTCCTTGGTAACCTGTAAAGAAGATATTTTCATTCTTATGATAGTCTTCGCCTGTCTTACCAAGACTAGTAATTGTATCTGGAGCAAAGAGTCCAAGTGATAAGCGGAGCTTGCCTTTTTCATCAAAAAGAGCATCCCATTTCACTTTTGTCTTGTAGGAACCACCTTGTTGCAATTCCAAACCTGCAAACATCATACTGACTACGTCCAAGCCATTTTGCCATAGTTACAGAGTAATCATTTTTCTCTTTGGTCCAGTTAAAGTTGGCAAAGAAGTGATCTGCAGGAACCTTGTCTCCCTCTTTTTCCATGAATTGGTAATTGTATTCACCAAGTCCATCTTCATGATAACGACCATATTCATAGGTCATGGCATCATACCAAGAATATTTGACTGGGATGGTTGACTTGAGCTGCATATTCCTTGGTATAGAGCATGAAGTCACGCATTTTCTTACCAAGAGGCGTTACGATATCTCCTGTTGTTTCTTGGTTGATAAAATATCCATCAAATCCATAGTATTTAGCCAAATCAACCAACTTACGAGCGATAGGGAAAGTTCCGTCTTCGTCTTGTTTGAAGGGCTTCAGCAAATTTTTTTCTTGGTCTGCAATACTATTAGACCAGTTGAAGAAGAGTGTACCCAATACAGGGACACCATTACGGTGACCAGCATCAATCACGTCCGGAGTTGGAACGAGCCCTTCCCAGAAGACCATTGAATTCAAGTATTGCCAGTAGTCAAAAGCATAGGCTTTAAACTCTTCACCACCTACAGAAGCGTGGTCTTTAGCCTTAGAGTTGGTATTGGCAAGAGCTTCAACCTTGGCATCCTTATTGGCTTTTTCGTTGACTACATGCCCACGGTAACGTTTAGCCAATTCAACTGAAGAACGATTAATAGCGTCGTCTTCACGGGCACCCGGTTCCCATTTCAACAAATCTTCCCAAGTGTCAAACTTAATTTCTTTTGGTCGAAGACTTTTTTCTTCTTTCTTAGGAACGTCAGCGACAGTTGCTTTCTCTTCAGGCTTATTTTCTGTAGCTACAGGTGTTTCTTCAGCCTTAGGCGCTTCAGCAACCGGACTAGCTACTTCCTTATCAGTTGCAGTCAATTGGTCCAAGGTTGGTTTTTCTTCTGAAATAGGTTGTTCACTAACCTTGTTTTCTGTCTCTTCCAACTGCTTTAATACCTCTGGTGAAGCTGTAGTTGGTTGCTCTGAGTAGTGGCTGACGGTTGCTCTGTAGCCACAGCAGTAGTCTGTTTCATTTCGCTGGGATTGCAACTTCTTCTGCTAAGAGCTTGGTCTGGCAAATAGAAACTGAACCAATCATCAAAGAGCAGGCACCCACTGATAATTTTTCGAATACTATAGCGACAACGTTTTTCAAAAAAATGGATTCTTCATCTTTTTCTCCTTTTACTCTTCGAAAAAGTAAGCGCTTTATTTTTTTGTTTTAAAAAAAGTAACTGCTCTTAAAAATAGCAGAACTGTTCATTTTTATTTTTACGATATTTAGAAGAAGAGTCAACAGTCAGTCCCTAAGAATCTATAAAGGGAGTGAATAAATAATATAAATTAGACAATCAATCTCCATTTTTGAATACATTTCAATCATTTTTTTCTAAAAAAAGATGCATTTACTACTTGTTAGATTGCTTAGAATCCTTTAAAATAGAATGGGAGAAATTCCGCGATTAGTTTTCGGAGGAAAAAGAAAATGTCCATTAATTGGCAGGAAATTGCATTTCACTTTTTAGGTGGTCTGGGACTATTCTTATATAGTATCAAGACCATGGGGGACGGTTTGCAACAAGCAGCTGGAGATCGTCTTCGATTTTACATTGACAAATATACTAGCAATCCTTTCTTTGGAATTTTAGTTGGAATTGGGAATGACTGCCCTGATTCAATCGAGTTCAGGTGTTACAGTTATTACAGTTGGTCTGGTTAGTGCTGGACTATTGACCCTGCGTCAGGCTATTGGGATTGTTATGGGAGCCAATATTGGAACAACTGTCACATCCTTTATCATTGGTTTTAAATTGGGAGACTACGCATTACCTATGCTCTTTCTCGGAGCAGTCTGTCTCTTCTTCACAAAAAATAGAACCATCAATAACATCGGACGAATTGTCTTTGGTGTCGGTGGTATCTTCTTTGCCCTCAATCTTATGAGTGGCGCTATGGAACCCCTTAAGGATTTACAAGTCTTTAAAGACTACATGGTAGAACTTAGTAAAAATCCAATCTTGGGTGTTCTTGTCGGAACAGGTTTAACCCTTCTGATTCAAGCCTCCTCAGCGACCATCGGGATTCTACAAAATCTCTACGCTAGCAATCTGATTGACCTTCAGGGTGCCCTACCAGTGCTCTTTTGGAGATAACATCGGAACAACCATCACTGCTATCATCGCTTCCTTGGGTGCTAATATTGCAGCCAAACGTGTGGCAGCAGCCCATGTGGCCTTAACGTTATCGGGACTGTTATCTGTATTATCTTCCTCGTTCCATTTACAGGCTTAATCCAATGGTTTGAGAGTTTCTTAAATCTAGCTCCAGAAATGACCATTGCCTTCGCCCATGGAACCTTTAACATTACCAATACAATCATTCAGTTTCCATTCATCGGAGCTCTTGCCTTCTTGGTAACCAAACTTATCCCTGGAGAAGACGAAGTTGTCAAATACGAGCCACTTTACCTTGATGAACAACTGATCAAACAAGCTCCATCTATCGCTCTTGGAAATGCTAAAAAAGAACTTCTACACTTAGGTAATTATGCTGCGAAAGCCTTTGACCTCTCTTACGACTATATCATCAACTCTAATGAAAAAGTTGCAGAAAAGGGACATAAGACTGAAGAAGCTATCAATACCATTGATGAAAAATTGACTCGTTACCTCATTAGTTTATCTGGTGAAGCTTTGAGCCAAAAAGAGAGTGAAGTCTTAACAAATATCCTTGACTCTTCACGAGACTTGGAACGTATCGGAGATCACGCAGAAGCCCTACTCAATCTTAACGATTACTTGCAACGCAAGAACGTTCAATTCTCTGAGGCTGCCTTAGAAGAACTAGCAGAGATTTATCTTAAAACTAGTGAATCGTCAAAGATGCTCTTGAGAGTGTGGAAAATAACGACCTCGAGAAAGCTCAAGCTCTTATCGAGCGACACGAAGACATCAACAACATGGAACGTGTCCTTCGTAAGACTCACATCAAACGTCTAAATAACGGAGAATGTTCTACCCAAGCAGGTGTCAACTTTATCGATATCATTTCCCACTACACTCGTGTATCAGACCATGCTATGAACCTTGCTGAAAAAGTCATTGCTGAACAAATTTAATAGACAAAAGCCCCTTTTACATAGGGGCTTTTTCTTCTCCTTAGCAGTCAAGGCTATTTTTGATTTCTTAATAAAAAACTTTGATTCTAAAGAATCAAAGCATTTTAAATAACTCTCCAATCATAAAGGAAGAGGCAGCTGCACCCCTGTACCTAGCTTCTTCCTTTTTGATATAGCGCGCTAGATTAACTAACTCTGGCGCAGGGGTCTTGGGATTCTTGAGAAGTTCAAGAGTGACCAGACCTGATAACCGCACCGCTAGCAATCGCTCATTGGTACTGGACAATTGCTTAGCAGTCTCTACCAGTGCAAGCACTAGATCTTCACTCAGGTTTTGACGGGCATTATTGTAAAGATCCCGTATCAAGGTTTCTAGGTTTGGTTCTTCCATACCTATTACCTCCATTTTTTCTGTTTAATAGTTTTTAATCAAATCTACTGTAGAACGATCCAATTTTTTAACTAAGGCTTGTAAGAAAGCTTGAGCTTCAAGGAAGTCGTCCATAGCATAGAGTGTTTGGTGAGAGTGGATATAACGGGCACAAACACCGATTGTTGTTGATGGGACACCACCATTTTTCAGATGAGCTGCACCGGCGTCAGTTCCACCTTTTCCACAGTAGTATTGGTACTTGATTCCAACTTCTTCAGCAGTTGTCAAAAGGAAATCCTTCATGCCTGGGAGAAGCAAGTGACCTGGATCATAAAAACGAATCAAGGTTCCGTCACCAATCTTACCTTGACCACCATAAACGTCACCAGCTGGTGAGCAGTCAACTGCAAGAAATACTTCTGGATCAAATTTGGTTGTTGATGTATGTGCACCACGAAGTCCAACTTCTTCTTGGACGTTAGCCCCAAGGTAAAGTTCATTTCCTAGTTTGACCTGACAAGTTTTCAGCCAACTCACTAACCATGAGAACACCATAACGGTTATCCCAAGCTTTTGAGATGATATTTTTTTCATTAGCAGTTAGGATTGCGCTACTATCTGGAACAATTGTATCTCCTGGACGGATACCGAAACTTTCAGCTTCTGCCTTATCCGCAAAACCACCATCAAAAACGATATCTGAAATAGCTGGCATAGTTGGTCCACCTGTGCCACGAGTCAAATGTGGAGGAACTGAACCTGAAATTACTGGGATTTCACGTCCTTGGCGTGTAAAGAGTTTAAAACGTTGGCTGCTGACAACCATCGGGTTCCACCCACCGATTTCAACTACTCGGAAGGTTCCATCTGGTTTGATTTCACTCACCATAAAACCAACTTCATCCATGTGAGATGCTACCAAGACGCGAGGTGCTTTCGCAACTTCTGAATGTTTAATACCAAAAATACCACCTAAGCCATCTGTCACTACTTCATCCACGTGAGGAGTTATCTTCTCACGAAGATAAGCGCGTACAGGTGCTTCATGACCTGAGATAGCAGAAAGTTCTGTTACTTCTTTGATTTTAGAAAATAATGTTGTCATTTCTATCCCTTCTTTCTTTCAACCATTTTACCACTTTTTATAGGAGAAGGATAGTGAAAATCATCAATCTATACAACTATCTACACCAAAAAAGAATCACGACTGTGATTCTTGTTATTTTGAATTTCTCTTTAAAGTAAAGTGATCTGGTACAGGGTCCTTACCTATTTCAGACCAAGGATGACATCGCAATATCCGTGCCACTCCCATCAGAACCCCCTTAAATCCATGCTTTTCAATAGCCTGAATCATGTAGTTTGAACAAGTAGGCTCAAATCTACAAGAAGGTGGGAATGCAGGGGATATAAAGCGTTGGTAAAAGCGCACAGGCGCAATTAAAATTCTTTTCATTATTTCTTGGTTACAGCCATGGTATGTAGTTGGCTGATTTCTTTTTTGTTAAGACGACGGGATTCGCCTGGACGAAGACCCGTCAAGTCTAGATGGCCAAAACGTGTCCGCAACAACTTGTCCACTGGGAGACCCACAGCTTCAAACATCTTTTTAACCTGGTGGTTACGTCCTTCATGGATGGTCAACTGTACTACAGAGCGGTTTTTGACTGGGTCTACTTTAAGAATCTCATAAACCGCTGGCTTAATTTTCTTACCATCAATCTCAAGACCACGAGTTAAGGGGCGAAGATTTTCTTTGTTAGCCAAACCTTTAACACGCGCCACATAAACCTTATCGATTTCATTACGTGGGTGAATCATCTCATCTGTAAAGTCACCATCATTGGTCAAAATCAATACACCTGATGTATCCCAGTCCAAACGTCCCACAGGGTAGATACGCTCTTTAACATTCGGCAAGAGGTCGACAACCGTCTTACGTCCCTTATCATCTGTCACACTAGAAATCACTCCGCGGGGTTTATTGAGAAGATAGTAGACCTTTCTTCGTTGTAGATTGGTTGACCTTCAACTTCTACCTTATCGCCAGACTTAATGGTTGTCGCTAGTTCACGCACTACCTGACCGTTAACAGTCACCAAGCCTTGTTTGATCAACTCTTCTGCTTTTCTCCTACTGGCCACACCAGCGTGGGCAATATATTTATTGATTCTCATCTTCTTCTATCCTTTCACCAAATAATTGGCTTTCTTGCGCTTGAATTTCAAGCTCGTCAATCACAGGCAATTCTTCCAAATGGTTAATACCCATGTAATCAAGAAAATAATCTGTTGTTACATAAAGATTAGGTCGTCCAAGAACTTCTTTTTTCCCATCTTCTCTTATCAAATCGAAGGCCTGTAACTTAGCTAGCGCTCCGCTTGAATTAACTCCACGAATAGCATCAATCTCAATTCTTGTGATAGGCTGCTTGTAGGCAATGATGGACAAGGTTTCAAGGGCAGCCCGAGATAGGCTCTGGTTGATGGGTGCCTTAGAATATTCTTTCAAAACACCTGCAAATCGAGCCTTGGTTACCAATCTATAAGCACCTCCTGTCTCAATCAAGTCTAGACTAGAATCCTGATCTTTTTCATACTTTTTGGCTAATTTTTCTAAGCTTTGCTGAATTCCTGTTGGTGGAAGCGATAGAACCTCCGCCAGCTGGCGGACTCTAATGCCATCCTCTCCCGCTACAAACAGGAGCGCTTCTATTTTTGCTAAAGTACTCATACTTCCTCTCTATCAAGCCTGACTTTGCTCTACTTGATTTTCGTCTTTCTTTTTCATGAGATAGATATCTCCAAAACTCTCTTTTTGAATCAAGAGAATTTCTTGGGTTTTAATCAACTCCAGAGTCGCTAAAAAGAGTGTAATAACCTCTTGCAAATCCTTGGTTTCCTTAAACAAATCCTGCAAACATAATTGTTGACCTTCAACCAAGGCTTCCCGAACAATAATCATCATATTCTCAATTTTATACTCATCCCGTAAAATAGTTGTATGATTTTTCGAGAATTCTTCCTTTTTCTTGGTCAGTAAGGTTGAAAAGGCTAAGAAAAGATCGATCGTGGTCTTATCATGCACAAGTTCAGCATCCTCATAAATCAATTCAGTAGGTGCTTTTGAGTAATATTGAGCTCGTTCTTGGTGCTTGACTTCCAACTGCTCTCCCAAAAGTTTAAACTTACGGTATTCTTCGATCTGAGAAAGGAGATCCTGTTCTAGATCATCCTCTAAAGTCTGTCACTTCTGCGACCTTTTGGTAAGAGCTTTACGACTTTTGATCAGCATCAGTTGGCTAGCCATGACCATATATTCACCTGCCACTTCTAAACGCATGGCTTGTAAGGTTGATATGTAGGCTAGATACTGCTCAATAACTTCTGTAATCGGTACATCATAGATATCCATCTGGTACTTTGAAACCAAGTGTAAGAGCAAGTCTAAAGGCCCTTCAAAATCTTTTAATTTAATATCCATTATCTATATTTTTCTAAAGTCATGACTGTCTTTAATCCTAATTTTTTAGCGATTTCGTACAAGTCAACCTTTTCTTCGATTTGTCTTAATATAAACTGTTCTCTCAATCCTTGAGCTGATAATTCTGAAAAACCTTTTTCTTTTAAGAAAGCTTCTAGCTGACGGAAGGCCCACTGACGTGAGTATGGCTTCCCAGACTTCTCAAACAGATAGGTCTGACCCATAAAGGGCTCCAACTCTGTTATCAAGGTACTTGGCAAAGCTACAATTCTTTGTTGGGAAGACTTAGTAATTCTCAATACTTGAAAATCCAGATTGATATCAGCGATTTTTAAGGCTAGAATTTCACTTGGTAACAGTCCCAATTCCAGCATCAACAAAGCCAGTAACCGTCCTTCTGGGTAGTTACTTTCTTGCCAGAAAGAACTCAAATCTAATAATTCTGGTCTTTCTTCCCTTTTCTCAGCTTGTTTGGCTAATTCCAAACGGTAAAAACTATTAAGCTTCCCTTTTTGATAGAGAAAATATAGAAACTGGTTGCAGGCCGAAAATTTACGTTTCTGGGCACTCGGTTTTAAATCCGACAGTTGAGCCTGATAAATCTTGAGACTAGTCTCAGAAATTTGCTCTCCTATCATGTCTAAAAACTGCTCTAAATCATACTTATAAGACTGCTTAGAATTACTGGACAAATCCTGTTTTTCATCTAAAAATGTTAAAATCCATTCTCTCATTTACTTCGAATCTCATATTCCTTACTAAAGTCATGTAAGAGGGCATTGACAGCTTTTAGGATTGACTTACGTGTGATAATCCCCTGGAAGATGCCATCCTTATCTACGACAGGAAGGAAGGACTCATTCACTAGCTTGTGTAATACATCCGTGAGACGATAATCTGGCTCTACTACTGCAACATCCTTTTTAGTCATATGAACAATGTCTGTATCCGCCATGGCCTCTTGACTCAAGCCATTCTCCATTTGATAGGCCAGAATATCTCTAAGTCCAATTGTTCCGACAAATTTCCTCTTATCTGTTACTACTGGAACCCTACTATAGGTCATCTGACTAAGCAAGAGGATTGCATGATCTGCATTGTGAGTATCAATGAGTACAGCCAAATTTTCAGCAGGAGTCAAAAAGGTTTCCTCTTGTTCCAGCAAAAAGAGTTCAAATTCTTTGGCAATCATCGAGCAAACTCCTTGGATAAGCCAGGATAAACCTCATGATTACGTGTCAAAAAGTCCACTTTGAAATAGCTATCATCAATCTCTACACGAGCGTAAAGACATTCTCTGATGGTTCCACGTGGTTGGCTGATAGAACCTGGATTTAGAAAGAGGGTCTTCCCTTCCATCCAAGCATTTGGCACATGCAAGTGACCATAGAGACAGATATCAGCATCTTCCTCTTGGGCCCAGAAATCTAGTTTTTGGAAATTGAAGTTAATGTCAAATAAGTGTCCGTGAGTCTGGATAATCTTGGTAGGACCCAGTTGAGTCACTAAGCGTTCTGGATAATCTGAATAAAAATCCATGTTTCCTCTAACTACCTGAATCCCTTCCCAGAGTGGTGAATCTGGGCGAAGCTCCGAGTCACCATCGTGAAAAATGGCATCAACTTTCCCAAGATAGCGATCACGTATTTCTTCTACAATCAAGCTATCTCCGTGGGAATCGCTCATTACAATGATGGTTTGCTTTGCCATGATGGAAATACCTCCAAAAGTTTCTTAACGGCTAAGGCACGGTGAGATTGACTATTTTTTTCTTCAAGGGTTAATTCAGCTGATGACTTGCCTGTTTCTCCTACTAGGAAAAGAGGGTCATAGCCAAAACCATTTTCACCCTTAGGTTCAAAGTTAATGTAGCCTGGCCAATCAGCTTCGACCACCAAGCTTTCCTTACCTGGGCTAGCCACAACCAAAGTGGTGTGGAATTGCGCCGAACGGTCCTTGAGCTCAAAGACCATGGCTAATTCGTGTAAGAGTTTAGCATTGTTTTCCTGGTCAGTGGCTCCCACTCCTGCAAATCGAGCTGACCAAACGCCTGGCAATCCACCGAGGACATCGACTTTAAGACCTGAATCATCTGCTAGAACCATCTTGCCTGTTAACTGTGAAATAGTTTCTGCCTTAAGGCGAGCATTTTCTTCAAAGGTCATACCAGTTTCAGCAACTTCAGGCAGATCTGGGTAATCATTGAGATTCTCCACATCATATCCAAGTTTGTCAAAGATAGCACGAAATTCCTTGGTCTTCCCTTCATTACGAGTCGCTATCAACAAGGTTTCTCTGACTTTGCTAGTTTCAAAGAGGCTTCGACATCTACTCCTTCTTTAGGTAATTCCACATGCAAGAGTTGTCCATTTTCAACTAAGAGCAGAGATCCTTGTCTTTGAATGACTTCTAAATCTCGACCTGCCTCTTGGTTGAGTATATCTACCACAAAGGAGAGTAAGCGATAAAGAGAACCATAGCGTAAAACAGTGACTGAAAGCGGGAAGCCTCGCTCTTCATCTCCAAATATTTTGACGAATTGGAACATAGGAAAGTCTAACTCATCATCCGTCAAGGTCCGAATACCGCCAAAAACGCTATAAGAGCCTACATACCAGTCCTGGTCATCCTTGTATTCATAAATTTTGTTGGTCATAATGTTACATGCTCCACATGAATCTCTTTTTCTAGCCATTCCGCTCCAATCTGAGCAAAACTATGGCTATTTGCAGTCGTATAAAAACGGTGTTGTAGAGGCCCTGCATCGCGGCCACGATTAATCTCGAAATAATTGAGTAAGACAGAGATATCCCGTACACACTCTGCTCCACTATCAATTAGTTTTACTTCTGGTCCCATCACATTTTGGATAATAGGTCTGAGGAGCGGGTAGTGGGTGCAGCCCAAAATCAAGCTGTCCACCTTTTCCGACCATGGGACGCAGGGTTTCATAGACTACTTTCTTGGTCACACTGGTTGAAAGTGCACCTGACTCAACCAAAGGGAGCAAACTTAGGACAGGCTAAACTTTCCACCTGCAAAATCTGGATCTAGATCATGAATCTTTTGACGATAGATATCTGATTGATACAGTCATAGGTGTTCCAATTACACCGATTTTCCCACCCTTGGCTGGATTTGATAGCAGCTGATGCACCCGGTAAAGATCACACCCAGGACAGGGAATATCCAGCTTAGCTTTGACTTTCTTCCCAGACAACTGCTGTTGCAGTATTACAAGCAATGACAATCATCTTTGACATCCTTGGTCAAAAGAAAGTTGACCAGTTGCCAAGTGTATTCACGAATTTGCTCAGCAGGACGAGGGACCATAAGGGTGCCCGTGCTGAATCTCCAATATAGACGATTTCTTCATGAGGAAGCTGGCGCATGAGTTCACGTACAACAGTCAAGCCTCCAACGCCCGAATCCAAAAAACCAATTGGTCGATTATCCATACAGTCTTCTTTCTAGTCTTATTTTTCTGATTGATAGTTCATTATCATTACATTTCTTGCTGAAATTTCTGACAGACTGGTAAACTCCAGACTGTCTCCCTCTTAATCATAATCAAATATCAATAGAATGCAAGGAAAAAGTCTTATCCTTAAATATCAGTTGAACATAGTGAGAAGTCTGGAATTTTCATCCCAGACTTTTCCTATTTATTTCTTTTTATTGTTAGCAAGGGCTGCTTTTTGTTGGCGAATGATTTGGTGGTACACTTGTTGTACCTTAGCTTCGCTTGGTTTTTGACCATTTGCACTCAACAGAGTACGAACTGCTTCTGCATTCAAACGTGGGTTATCAGCAAATTCTTTTTCGATTTGCTTGCGCACCAAGTACATTCCTCCAAGAGCTCCACCTAGAAAAGCTAAAACAATCAAGACAATTGCTAAAATAAGGTCCATAATATTTCTCCTGTTTCTTTTTGAAAGTCTTCTATATTATACCATAAAGTCCCACTGCTGACTAGTTTGAGTTACGCTTTCAGATGGCTAATTCCTCATGATTTCATTTTCTATCTAATCATTTTTAAATTCATTTTATATATAGAAGCACTAAAATTTGGTAAAAATAAGTCCATTTTTCCTTGAAAGCCCTTGCATATCGATTTATTTGTTATATTAAGATTATCTGATCACATATATTTCTGCAAGACTTATTTTTACAAGAAAATGTATGCGCTTACAGATTTAAGAAAGGAGATTTTGTGGATAAAGAGATATTGGGAAAAATCCTGTAAGTATAGCATCCGCAAGCTAAGTGTCGGAGCTGCCTCTGTTTTACTTGGAGCTGTGTTTTTAGCGGCACAGGGGTGTGGCTGCTGATGGTGTCGAGATTACGGAAGAGTGAGGCAACAATTACAGAAACCTCTGCTAAACCGGATACGAAGGTAGAGGAAGTTGTTGCTTCTAACACAGAGACTCAACCTATAGCTGAATCAGCTGAAAAGCAAACAAACCCAGGGACAGAACTACCTCAAACTAGTAGTCAGTCAGAGACAAGTGCTACCACCGCTCACCTGCTGACAATAAGGAGAGCGAAGCCAGAACTTCCTGTGAACAAAGCAAGAACATTACGAATTACATTACAACTCAACCAACTGCTCCTTCCTATGATGGATGGGAAAAACAAGCCCTCCCAGTCGGAAATGAAATGGGTGCCAAGGTTTTTCGGACTCGATCGGTGAAGAAAAAGAATCCGAGTACAACGAAAAACACTTTGGTCTGGAGGCCCAGCAGCCAGATAGTCAAGACTCACAGCGGAGGGAAACTACAGGACCGCTACAAAGTCTTGAGCCGAAATTCTAGTAAGAGCCTTAGAGACGGTGACCGTCAAAAAGCCAAACAACTGAAAGAGAAATTTGGTTGAAAACAATGCCCAATACGGTCGCTACCCTAGCCTTCGGTGATATCTTCATGGTCTTCTAATAACCAAAAGAAGGGAACTTGGAAAATGTTACTGACTATCATCGTGGCTTGGATATTTCTGACTATCCACACACCTCCCCAAGACAGGACA
>BNJT01001466.1_pt1 | contig 17055 bp, 18 predicted proteins | sample 8540491 | NCBI WGS metagenome assembly BNJT01 (sample SAMD00202455, study PRJDB9452) | human saliva metagenome | host: Homo sapiens | reverse complement strand
CATTACGTACTGAACCAACTTATGACTATCCATAGAAGTGACTTAAGACAATTAAAATCTTGATGGAACAACGCTTGTGAAGCTCCCATAACAGACATTTTTCAGCGTATGTAACATGATTTATCACCTGATGAAATGGCCAAAACGATGCGAATACAGAGCCTTAAAATGCAAAAACTTCATCCTGACAGCTGAAGAAATCGAAATAAAGGAAGAACGTAAGCTTCCTATCAGGAGCAGAAGGAACTGAGTAAAAGATTTCAAAATTGAAAAGGGATGTAGCAAAACTGGAAGATGAAAAATTATGAAAAGGGAAGAAATTTATAAAACGTAATGACCCCAAAACTAATGGAAATAACAAATGACAACCTGAAGAGGAAGAAATGTCAAAATAAGAATGGGATGAAAGTTGAGAAAGAAATATATGGCAAAAAGAAAACTTTCTTATAACTAGACAAAATAACACAGATAAAACTATGGAAGAAAGAACAAAAACAGTCAAGGAAGAATTTGAAATAAAACTTTGTTTGACTGTTTTCATTTATTTAGTTATTTATTTTAACGTTTAATTGTTCAGCTTTTTGAGTACTATTTAATCTTTACTGTAATTAAATAATAATACCGTAAGATGGCAGGACTACAGCTGAATTACTATCGTAAAGTTCAATGGTATGAACAGCATCTTTAAAGACTGAAACCTTCCGATTACATTAGATATAAGTAACAACCATTGTCATGAACATTGAAGGAATTAATGCAAATACAAATGGCCTTTTTCAGTTTAGCACTGCTGTTCATAATGGTCGGCAGTATCTCCAGATGGTTGTTAAATATATACCACTGATAGCAAAAAATATAAAAGAACTATTTTTATTGGAGCTTGTTTAATTTTAAAAATATCAATTAATCTTGATCCTCTGAAAGCAGGCTCCTGATGTAATAGGACAAGCAACAACCTGCCAGCGCCAGTATGCAATGAACAGATGTTTTATTTATATAATTGCAGGTGAACGACATTCACCCACCAACATTGCGGCGACGTATATACCTTACATAATGCAACAACACCTTCAGCAATCATTGCACCATAGAATACTCTTCTTCCTCAGTTTCTATTTTTATACAACGGCACCATTGAGATTGAGTAGTGGAAACCACTGCAATTATGCTATTGAAAACAGGATGAGGAACATTGAAATACCTTAGGATGCAATTTTAAAATTTCTAGTAATCAGGAATGCCCTGCAAAATTGACCGTAAACTAACATAGTTCTGATACCAACTGCCATAAATATCAATGCAAAACTGAAAATAGGATATAGATTTTAGCAATAATTTTATCAAGCGGAAGAACTGTTGCTAAATATCTATGATAATAACTAAAGTCGCACTGACACCCAATCAAACAAGAATGTCGGCAGGTGATTTTATAAATACAACTCCAACAAGTAACAAAAACGATTGAGAAACCTCAACTTGCTGCATTACAACACCAAATTTTTTCAACACTTCTGATACTGCTTTTATCCCTAAGAGAAAGCACCAATTAAGTAGTTCGTGAACTGCCTCCAAAATACATCCGAACACAATCCATAAGAAGGCATTCTCACAAAGCTCTGCATAGCCCCAAAATTTATCCTGTTCCTGCAATGTTAAGAAATTGAATTAAGAATGCTTTTGGTGTACTAACTTCACATAGTCCATCATCGTAACATTCTACCGGCGTAGTTCTGTCTGGTTCAATTTCAAATACTTTTTCTACAATTTAAAATTACGTAGCCTAAAATAAGAGAGATAATCATGCAAAATAAAAAGAAACTAAAAAACTCCAAAATAAATATTATTACATATGTATAATAGAAGTAACTCTAATATGATAACTTGATTTTGAAAAAAGAGCATTGAGATTTAATTAAAATATAATTGTTAATTATAGTGCTATATGCTAAACTTAATGTTGAAAAAAGGGCTGAGAAAAAAATTTTTTATAATGTTATCGATAGATAAATAAATTTGACATATTAAATATACTAGGTTAAAATTAAAATGAAAATATTAAAGAGGAAGTTAGTTAAGTTAAGATGAAAAGAAATTATGGATGTTATTGGTAATTTTAAGTACTGTAAGTATTCTGGAAGCAAATAATAAGAAAGACTGTTACATACCAAAAGGAGAACTTGGATGTGAATAGATATGTCCACACCGGAGGGAAATGCAGAATGCAAGAAAGGATGAAGTATATAAAGCTAGTACAGGTATATTTTAGGACGTTTTGTAATGAACAAGTAGGATTTATATCTTATCCAAAAGGTAACGCTCTTTTTGATCCTGATGCTTCACTTTCATACTAGATAAAATGGAAACTGATATTTATAATTTGATGCTCTTGATAGTAAACAAGGAAAGATGGCCAGATTGGCAGCTGAAATTATTAATAATTTATATACTGATAAAGGAGCAGGACATCCTGAATCGGGCTTGAAAAAGTTATAATAAACGGATACAAAGGGGGAACAGCTTACAGTTAAAAATATTTGGAATTTCTCTTGTATCAAATGAATAAATATATCATTTCTGTTGAAGGAGTCTTCCACATATTGGAGAGATGATGAAATGGGTAATTAATCATGGAATCCCCACAATAAAAACATTTTATTTACAGGATAAAAATATATAAAATATAATTTACGGTAAATACGATAAAATCCTTGACATAAGGGCTTAAATATTATAAAATAGACAAGTTATAACTCACAGGCAGAAAATATGTACATTGTTACATATTTTGATGAATTGAGTAAGCCGTTATCTGCATAGATATACAGTGTGTCTGAATTCGATACAGGTTACAAATGAGCTTTTAAAGTTTTAGTTATAAAAATAACACAGAAAATCATAATACGAAAAATTGAAGGAGGAAATGCCTACTATTAATCAGCTAGTACGAGAAGCGGTCTGAAAAAAAAGAAAATCACCTGCATTGAAAGTAACCCACAAAGAGGAGTATGTAAGAGACACTACTGCCAAGAACCAAACTCACTAAGAAAGGTAAGGTGTTAACTGGTAAATGGAATCGAAGTTACAGCCACATTCCTGGACAACTTACAAGAACACAGTATCGTTCTTAGGTGAGGAAGAACAAAAGATTTTTCAAGGGAGAAATAATCAGAGGAGCTCTAGATACAGCTGAGTTGTTAACAGAAAACAAGGTAGATCAAGGATACGGAACTAAAAACCCAAGGGAAGTGCAAACTAAAATTTTAAAAAGTAAGGAGGACAAATAGTCAAGAAGAAGAAAAGCAGAAAGAGATGTTTTACCTGATTCTCAATATAATGATAAAGTAGTAACTAAATTCATAAATGGATTAATGATAGACGGAAAGAAATCAATAGCTGAAAATATTTTCTATACAGCATTGAATCAAATTAAGGAAGAAACTCAAGAAGAAGGAATCGAAGTTTTCAGAAGAGCAATGGAAAATGTAAGACCTCAGCTTGAAGTTAGATCAAGAATCAGAGCGCCACGGACTGGCAATTGAAAAGAAAGACAACAGATTATTAAGATTGTCAAGACAGAAAGAAAAGAATATGGAATGATAAACAAATTGAAAGAACTGATTGCTCAAATAATGAAGGGTGGATTGAGTTAAGAAGAAAGATACATATAAAATGGCAGAAGCTAACAGAGCGTTTGCACATTACAAATGGTAATTTATTTAGCGTTGACAGTAAGTTTTTGAGTTAAGAAGGAGGAAAAAAAGGAATGTCAAGAAAAGTTGCTTTGAAAGATACTAGAAACATCGGTATCATGTGGCACATATAGATGCTGGAAAACAACAACTACTGAAAGAAGACTATCTATACAGGAGTAAATCATAAAATCGGAGAGGAAGGAGCCGCACGATGGATTATATGAACAGGAACAGGAAGAGAATTACTATTACATCTGCTACATACAACTGCATTTTGGAATGGTAACAGAATAAATATATGATACACCAGGGGCACGTTGACTTACAGTTAGTTGAAAGATCGTTAAGAGTACTGATGGAGGTTGTATTTCGGCAGTTGAGTTCAGCCTCAATCGGAAACAGTTTGAGACAGGCTGATAAATGAAGTACCAGAATGGCTTTTAAAATGGACAGTCGAGCAGTTTTAATATGTGTGTAAATGATATTAAAGAAAAATTGGAAGGGAACGGAGTTCCTATACAATTACCTATAGGTGCTGAAGATTCGTTCGAAGGTATTATAGATTTGATAACAATGAAGGAATACCTGTTTAAAGATGACACGATGAGCAGCTATGATGTAGCAGATGTAAGAGCTGAACTTTGAAGAAATGCGTGAGAAGACGCCTGAATCTGTTGTTGAAGCTGATGATGAATTAATGGAAAAATACTTCGGTGGAGAAGAAATTGCGAAGAAGAAATAAAGAAAGAATAGCCAACAAGGGAGTAATAGTACCTGTGTTATGTGGTACAGCATAAAAATAAAGGAATCAACCTTTACTTGATGCAGTCGTTGCATACATGCCTTCACCTTTAGATGTAGGTTCAGTAAAAGGAATAGATCCTAAAACTGAAGCACCAATGGAAAGACAACTTCAGATGAAGAAGCGTTCTCTGCATTGGCGTTCAAAATCTTAACAGATCCATTTGTAGGAAGATTATCATTCTTCAGAGTTTCTCTAGGGTTTAAACAGCATATGCATAAACCACAAAAGGTAAAAGAAAGAAGATTATCAAATGCACGCTAACAAAAGAGAACTGATGTAGTTTATTCAGGAGATATCGCAGCAGCGGTTTGAAAGAAACAACTACTGGAGATACTTTTTGTGATGAAAATAAACCAATAATCTTGAAAAATGGAATTTCGATATTAGTTATTCAAATAGCTGTTGAACCAAAACAAAAGCGGATCAGGAAAAATGAACAGCATTAGCAAAACTTACTGAAGAATCCAACATTTAGTAACTTCTAACAGGAAACTGGACAAACTTTGATTTCAGGAATGGGAATTACACCAAATCATAGACAGAATGAAGAGAGAGTTTTGAAGTTGTAGGTAAACCTGTTGTGCATCAGAGAAACAATCAACGGTGCAGCAGATGTTGAAGAAAAGAAACACCTGGAGGTAGAGGACAATACGGACACGTTAAGATTAAAGTTGAAGCAAACCCTGATAAAGGATATGAATTTATCAACCAAATTACAGGAGGGGCAATTCCTAGAGAATATATACCTGCTGTAGATAAAGGAATTCAGGCAGCATTAGAAGCAGGAGTTGTTGCAGGATATCCTGTACAGGATGTAAAAGTGACACTTTATGATGGATCTTACCACGAAGTCGATTCATCAGAAATGGCGTTTAAAATAGCTGGTTCAATGGCAATTAAAAAGTCAAGGAGAGTCAGAATCCAATATTGCTTGAACCAATCTTCAAAGTAGGTAACTACACCAGAATGGAGATGTTGAGATTTGAACCAAGAAGAGGACAAGTTTCGGAATGACAGACAGAAACAATGCAAAAATAATAAACGCTCAAGTACCTTTAGCACAAATGTTCGGTTATGCAACTGACTTGAGATCAAAAACTCAAGGAAGAGCATCATATTCAATGGAATTTGAAAAATATGTACAAGTTCCAAATAATATAGCTCAACAAGTAATAGCTGAAAGACAAGGTAAATAATAATTTAAAATTTCGAAGACAGACAAAATATATAATTATGGAGGAAGAAAGAAATGGCAAAAGCTAAATTTGAGAAGTAAACCACACGTAAATGACTGGAACAGACTATGGTAACAACACGAACAAAAGTACTTTCAGACGAGTCTGAGAAAAGTAGATTTTGGCATAGATCAGGCACCAGAAGAAAGAGAAAGAGGGATAACAATCAACACTGCCCACATTGAGTACCAGACAGCAAACAGACACTATGCTCACGTTGACTGTCCAGGCCACGCGGATTACGTAAAGAACATGATTACAGGAGCGGCTCAGATGGATGGAGCAATCCTAGTAGTATCAGCCTGACGGGCCAATGCCACAAACAAGAGAACACATCCTACTTGCAAGACAGGTTGGAGTTCATCGTAGTATTCTTGAACAAAGCGGTTGACGATGAATTATTAGAATTAGTAGAAATGGAAGTAAAGCTTCACAGAATACCCCAGGAGATGACATACCTATAATAAAAGGATCGGCTTTAGGAGCATTAAACGGAGAAGCACAATGGGAAGACAGAATCATGGAATTAATGGATTCAGTAGACAGCTACATCCCAACACCTGAAAGACCAGTAGACCAGGCTTTCCTGATGCCAATTGAAGACGTGTTCACAATAACAGGAAGAGGAACAGTTGTAACAGGAAGAGTAGAAAGAGGAATCGTAAAAGTAGGAGAAGAAGTGAAATAGTTGGAATCAAACCTACAGCAAAAAACAGTAACAGGAGAAATTAGAAAGCTTTTGATTCAGGACAAGCTGAGATAATATAGGAGTTATAGAGGAAACTAAGAAAGAAGAAAGAGACAAGTATTGGCAAAACCAGGATCAGAAGTCCACATACATCATTCAAGTCATGCATAATGTATTGACAAAGGATGAAGGAGGAAGACATACACCATTCTTTACAGGATATAAGCCACAGTTCTATTTCAGAACAACTGACATAACTGGAGAAGTAAACTTACCAGAAGGTGTAGAAATGGTAATGCCTGGAGATAACATAGAAATGTCAGTACAATTAATTCACCCAATCGCAATGGAAGAAGGATTAAGATTCGCGATAAGAGAAGGTGGAAGAACAGTAGCTTCTGGAGGTTGCAACTATCGTTAAGTAGTAGATGAAATAAAAATAGGAGGAAGTACTTGATAAAATAATATATCTTCAATCTTACGATCACAATTATAGACCAGTCTGCAAAATAGCTGAAGTGTAGAAGAACGGTTCAGAAGTAGCAGGATTGCCCATTACCAACTAAAACTAAAAATATACTGTTCTAAGATCTGTACACGTAAAAAAGATTCAAGAGAACAATTTGAAAGAATACATAGAAGATTTGTCTAAAATTTAGCAGACAAATTATAGGAGCATTAAGCCCATTAAGCTTCCATCAGGTGTAGGAATAGAAATTAAGAATTATAGGCTAATACATGTTAGTACAATCTTTCAATGATTTTTCATTGAAATGATTGTATTAACCAATATTATGAGGATAAATAAATGATATTAGGTAAAAAATCGAATGACCAAATATTTGAGGATGAAAATTAGTACCAGTTACAGTTATTGAAGCTGGACCGAACTTTAGAACGTAAAAAATCAGATGATAAAGATGGTTATAATGCTATAACTTTAGCATATGATGATAAGAAAAATACAATAAAACCGAAATGGATTATTTAAAAAGCAGGAGTAACTCCTAAGAGATTCTTAAAAGAATTTTAGAAGACTTAGCTGCATTTGAATTAGGACAGGAATTAACGTGATGTATTTGAAGGTATTTGTGAACATCAAAAAGGAAAGGAACAGCAGGAGTTATGAAAAGACATAACTGGAGGAAACAGAGATCTCACGGGTTTCAAGAAACTATGACGAATGCAGGGGTGCCGCATCAAACAAACGTACCAAAAGGTAAGAAAATGGCGAAGAGGTTAAATTGTTCAAAATCTTAAATTAGTTAAATATGATGCAGAAAACAACTTTATTAGTAAAAAGCAGTTCCAGCCAAAAACGGGTATCTAATCATTAAAAATCGGAAGAAATACTAGTAGGAAAGAGAGGAGGATAAATGCCAGTTTAAATATATATAAATTAGACGGTTCACAAGCAGGAACTGTTGAATTAAATGATATTGGAATTGAACCAAATAAGACTGTAATGCACGAAGTTTTAGTTGCTGGAGTTAGCAGAAGAAACCTTTCAGACAAAAGGAACAAGACAAGGATCTACAGCACCACACATGGTAGGTGGAGGAGTAGTTCATGGTCCTAAGCCAAGAGATTATGTTAAAAATAAAAGTTAGAAAATTAGCTTGATCTAGTAACTAAAATAAATGAAGGAAACTTAATAGTTCTAGATGATTTCGCATTAGAAACACCTAAAACAAAAATTTTGTTAACTTCTGCAAAACTTAGACTTTGCAGGACAAAACAATTATTTGTTGTAAATGATTTCACTGAAGATAGAGATAACTTATATGCTGCAAGAAATATTGACATTCGTTTTAGACTCAAGAGAACTGAGAATCTTCTGGCTAATAAAACAGGATAAAGTAACTCACTAAAGAAGCTCTTGCAGCGATTGAGGAGGTGCTGTCGTATATTATGATATAATTAAAGACCAGTTGCTACTGAAAAGCAAGAAACCGGCAATGAAAATAATGAATACGTTTTATCGTAGATAGAAAAGCAAACAAAATTCAAGAGAAGCAGTTGAAAAATTATTTAACGTAAAAGTTGAAAGCGTTAACACTCTGAACATAAAGCCTAAAGCAAAAATTAGAATGTCAATGTATAAACAGCTGCATTGGAAAAGCTATGTGGTAAAAGGGGAAAAGATAATGTAAGGTAATAGATAAAGCTGTTAACCATAAAAAATATATAACAAAAGAAATTTTTATGTGTGATTTGTATAGGAATTATCATAAAAATGATATAATATACGAACGTGATTAAAAAAAATAGAAGTGAGGTAAAAGTTAAGCGCCAATTAAAATTAAAACCGATAACTAGTGGACAAGGCATATGTCGATATTAGTTAATACTGAATTAGATAAAGTTAGACCTGAAAAATCTCTAACTGAACCTCTTGGATCAGCTTACGGAATTGACAACTATGGACACAGAACAGGAAGAAACAGACATAAAGGTCATAAAAGATTATAGAGAGTAATCGACTGGAAAAGAAAAAATTTAGGAGTTCGCAAAAGGTAAACTCTTGAATATGATCCTAACAGAACAGCTTAATATCGCATTATTACATTATGTTGATGGAGAAAGATATATTTTAGCACCAAACGGACTAAAAAAGGTGATGTAGTTTTAGCAGAGATACTGCTGAAATCAAACCTGGAAATGCTTTAAAATTAAGGTGATTACCAATAGGCAGTTATACATAACGTAGAGCTTATGCCTGGTAAAGGTGGACAGCTGGCAAGATCAGCAGGAACATCTGCAAGACTTGTTGCAAAAGAAGGAACTTACTGTCACGTTGAACTTCCTTCAGGAGAATTAAGACTTATACATAGAGAATGTATGGCAACTGTAGGAGCAGTAGGAAATTCTGAATATTCACTTGTATCATTAGGTAAAGCTGGAAGAAACAGACATTTGGTAGAAAACCTCGAAGAGGACTGTGGATCACACGGAGGAGGAGAAGGAAGATCGCCTAGGAAGAAAATCACCAGTTACTCAAAACCTACTCTTGGTAAAAAGACTAGAGGTAAAACTTAAGACAAATCATTGTCAGAAAAGAAAGAAATAGTTTAAAGACTAAAAAAATATGAATATAGTAATGTTGCTTGACACATCTTTAATGATATTAAGATGTGTAAGTGATGAACTCAATCGATTAATGTAAATAAGGAGGAAAGAATGGCTCGTTCAAATTTTGTTGATGCTCACTTATGAAAAAGTTGAAACAATGGGAGAAAAAGCAAGTAATCAAACTTGGTCTAGAAGATCTACTATTCCCTAATTATCGGACATACTGCAGTATATAACGGTAAAAACACTAGTAACTGAGGAAATGGTTGGACGTTGGGAATTTGAACAAGAATCTATGGAAAAAGATGCTAAAAAGATGAAAAGAAAATAATAGTTCAAATTCTGAATGCCTGATATATGTAAAAAGGAGAGCTTAATGGCAGTTGTAGCTAAATTACGTTATCAAAGATTAAGTCCTCAAAAGACTTGTAGAGCAGTTAGAGGAAAAAAAGAATTTTTAAATATATTAAGATTTACAAATAAAAAGCAGAAAATTTATAGAAAAACATTAAGATCAGCAATTGCAAATGCTGAACATAATAACAATATGGATCCTGATAAACTATTTATTTCAAAGATATTAATAGACAACTGCCAAAAGAATAAGTCCAAGAGCAATGGGAAGAGCGGATGTAATAAGAAAACCGACAGCTCACATCACTATAGTTGATGAAAGAAACTAATAATAAAGTATAAGGAGGTAAGTCTGACAAAAGTCGATCCTAGAGGTATTAGAATCGGAATTACTAAACGGATCAAAAATGGTTCGCCGAAGGAAAAGAATACTTAATAATTTTCATGAAGATATAAAAATAAAAGAATACATTAAGAAAACTATTATCATGCAGGAGTTTCAACTATTCAAATTGAAAGAACATCTCCTACTGATGTAACTATTATAATAGAAACTGTAAAGTCAGGAATTTTAATAGGAGAAAAGGTCAGAAATAGAAGCTAAAGCGAATCTTGAAAATTGACAACAAAAACATGTTAAGTACAGGAAATTAAAATCCTAATAAAGATGCTCAGTTAGTTGCTGAAAGCATTGCAACAGCTATTGAAAAAGGGTTGCTTATAAGTTCAACAGGCTATTCAAAGAGCTGAAAAAGCTGGTGAAAAAGGAATTAAAGTAATGGTATCGGGAAGATTAAACGGTGCCGAAATAGCAAGAAGTGAATGGACACTTTCAGGAAGAGTACCATTACATACTTTAAGAGCAGATGTTGACTATGCCGCAACTGCATTTACTACATATGGTGCATTAGGATTAAAGGTATGGATATTCAATGGTGAAGTTCTTTCTAATAAAAAGGAAGGAGGAAATGAGTAATGTTAATACCTAAAAGAACGAAATACAGAAAACAGTTCAGAGGAAAAATGGGTGGTATAGCTACAAAGGAAACAAAGTAGATTTTGGTGAATGGACTTGCCGCTAAAGAATTTGGATGGATAACATCAAGACAAATAGAAGCATGCAGAATTACAATAAATAGAACATTTAAAAGGGAAGGAAAAATCTGGATCAGAATATCCCTGATAAACCTTATACAAAAGACCTTAAGGTAAAGGTAAGCTGAAGGTTGGGTAGCAGTAGAAAAAGGAAAAATAATGTTGAAGTTGGCGGAGTATCGAAGAAAAGCTAAAGAAGCATTAAGAAAAGCTGGACATAAACTACCTATCAAAGTCAGATTTGTAAAAAGAGAAGAAGTGGGTGGTGATAATGACAGCAAATGAAATTAGAGAATTATCATTAGAAGAGTTAGATGCAAAGTTAAAGAATTAAAGTTATAACTGTCTAATTTGAAATTTCAGAATCTAGCAAAATTACAGACCCTATGAACACTGCAAATAAGAGAAGTGAAAAGATGTTGCTAGAATAAAAACAATTATAACTGAGAAAACAAAGACTGTAAAATAGGAGGTTCGTCAGTGGAAAATAAAAGAAACGAAAGAAAAGTAAGAGAAGGAATTGTTTCTGATAAAATGGATAAGACTGTAGTTGTTCTTGAAGAAACAATGAAACTGCATAAACTTTATAAGAAAAGTAAAACTTCAAAAAATATAAAGCTCATGATGAAAAGAACGAATGCGGTGTTGGAGAGTTCAAATAATGGAAACAAGACTGTTAAGTAGAGAAAAAAGATGAGTTAAACTATTTTAGAAAAGGACAGTAAATTTGAGGAGGAATTTTAAATGGTTCAACAACAGACTATACTTTATGTTGCTGATAATACCGGAGCAAAGAAAAAATAATGGTTATCAGAGTATTAGGTGGATCAAGAAGAAGATTCGAAAATCGGAGATATAAGTAGCATCTGTTAAAGGCTATACCGAATGGAAATGCGGTGACGTTGTTAAAGTGTAGTAAGAACTAGAAAAGAATTAAAAAGAGCAGACGATAAAATTTGATGATAATGTGGAGTAATTTTAAACTCAGCATTGAGAATTGTAATTCCTGTAGCAAGAGAATTGAGGGCAAAACTTTATGATGTATCTCTAGCACCAGAATAGTTATTATAGGAAGGAGGGTTTTACGCGTGGCTACAGAGTTAACAGTACCTAACAAAACAAAACTACAGATATAATTAGCAGTAGATCAAAGATTTGTCAAGAAATGATAAAAGGACAAACAGGAGATAAAGGAAAAGTCGAAAGTGTTAAAAGTATTCCTAAGACAGGAAAAATCATAGTTGAAGGTGTTAATACAAAAAAGACATGTTAAACCTAATGCAATGAACCCACAAGGAAGTTAGAGAAAGAATGCACCTCTCTAAAGTTATGCTTTATGAAAGTGCAAAAAGGGAACGAGTAAGATATGAAATAAAAGATAACAAAAGGTAAGAGTATCGGTAGTATCCGTAATGAAATATAGGATTTAGAGAGAGGAGAACTTATTGGAAAAAATATATTCCAAGATTACAAAAATTTATATAGGAAGGTCGGCATTGATGAAAGAATTAAATATTTCTAACGTTATGCAAGTACCTAAATTGAGAAATTGTAGTAAACATGGGATTGGAGGCGGTAAGCAATCCTAAGTTAACTGCAATGAAGGAATTAGCACAAATTACAGTGCAACAGCCTGTACCAAGAGTGCAAGAAAATCTGAAGCAGGATTTAAATTAAGAGAAGGACAAAAAATCGGAGCAAAAGTTACTAAGAAAAGAAAAATGTATGAGTTCCGATAGACTGATAAGTATTACTTTACCAAGAGTAAGAGACTTTGAAGGAGTATCAAAGGATTTGATGAGGTAACTATACTCATTAAATCAAGCCTGAAATCGAAATCGATAAAGTTGACAAAACATTAGGATTAGGTATCACTATAGTTTCAACTGCACAGAACGATGAAGAAGGAAGAGGTTAAAAGCATTCGATGCTTGCAAAATAGGTTGTATTTTGAAGGAGGTGTAACTTAATAAATACAAAAAGCAATGGTTGAAAGAAACTTAAAACAAATAGTTGATAAATATAACGAAAGAGCTGAATGGCAAGAGCTAAAGCAGGTGATAGAGAAACGTAGAATTATCTAAATTACCAAGAAATGCATCGCCTACAAGACTTAGAAACAGAAGAAATGGAAGACCTAGACCAGAATTGGGATTTCAAAGAGTAATGTTCAGAAAATTAGAGGAGTTATCCTGAGTAAAGAAATGTTGGTAATTTTGAGGAGGAGAAATAAATGCATTTAACAGATTCTATTGCTGATACTAGAATTAGAACGGAAACACTGGTAGACATGAAGTAAAGTACCGTTTTCTAAAATAAAAGAAAGGCTAGCATATTAAAATGAAGGATATATAGCCGGTTATGAAATAAAAAGAAGAAGAAAAGAGATATAGTAATCTTTAAAATATATGGATGGAGATGCTGTAATCAGTTGGAGAAGAGATTTAAAAACCAAGAAGAGTATACATATCTGTTGAAAATTTACCTAAAGTATTAGGTGGATTAGAATGCTTATCCTACCCAAAGGTGTTATTACAGACAAGGAAATGCAGAAAGCATAGCGTTGGTGGAGAAGCATCATGTGGTAATTTACGCATTTTATAAAATAAGTTAAGGTCAAGAATAGGTAAAACCTATAACTATACCTGCAGGTGTAGAAATTAAACAAGATGGAAACAAGTTTACTGTTAGGACCTATAGAATGAAAGAGAATTAAACAGTGAAATAAAAATAGGATGGCAAAGAAATAACTTTTGAAAGACGATTTACCAAAAGAGCCATCCATGGAACAACAAGAGTAATAAACAACATGGTAACAGGAGTAAGTCAAGGAAATCAAATTGGAATTAGTAGGGTTGGATACAGAGTACAAGCTAGTGGTAAAGGACTTATTTATTCTAGGATAACATCCTAAATAGAACCTACTGAACAGTTGAAGGAAATACTAAAATAACTGTTGAAGGAATTGATAAACAATTAGTTGGACAAGTTGCTGCGAACATAGAGAAAAGACCACCTGAACCTTACAAAGGAAAAGGAGTTAAGTATGCTGATGAAGTAACTGAAGAAAGAAGGTAAGAAAGGATAGGAGGATTTTAGTGATTAAAAACTGATAGAAATAAATAAGAGAAAAACATAGGAAGAAGAAAATCGTTGGAACTGCTGAAAGACCTAGACTTCTGTGTATAGAAGTTTAGAAATATATTTGTTCAAATATCGATGACAGCAGGAATGTCAGCATCAACAATTGAAAAGGTGCAAAAGCTCAACAGGTGGAAATGTTGAAGCAAAATGGCTATAGCTAAATAGCAAAGAGTTGGAAAAGTGTATGCTGTGGTATTTGATAGAGCGGATATATTTACAGGAAGAGTAAGCATTAGCAGATGCAAGAGAAGCAGATTAAAATTTAGGAGAGAAGATATTTTGCCAGAGAAGATAGAGAAGCAAAAGGAGTGAATATAAAGAAAGTCTTTTAAGACAGAGTTTCTAAACTACAAAGAAGAAGAATATCTTTCTCGTATTAGCAGCTGTTGGAGATGAAAAGGAAAAGTTGGTAGGATTAGGAAAACAAAATGGTGTACCTGATGCTATAAGAAAAGCAGTAGCAAATGCTAAGAAAAATATGATTACAGTATCTTTAAAGGCGGAACTTTACCGTATGATCAAATTGGTAAATACAATGCTGCAGCGTATTGTTAAGACCAGCTTCAAGGAGTCGCAGGTTCTGCAACGAGAACTTCTTAATTAGCCGGAGTTACTGACGTACTTACAAAATAAGAGGATCAATAAAGATAACGTTGCAAGAGCAACTTTAGACGGATTAAAAAATTAAGATCAGTTGAAGAAGTGCGACTTAGAGGAAAACCAGTTGAAAATTTTAGGATAATAGGTTAGGAGGTAATCTAAAGTAAAGTAACACTTATAGGAATTAATGGGGAAAGCCTAATCATGTCGCTACTGTTAAATCACTTGGATTAAGTACCAAAGTGTTAGGTCATAAAACAGCAGGAAGAAAATAAAATTAGTTTCTATTTACTTAAAGTAGAGGAGGTTTAGAATAAATGAATCTTAATGAATTAAGACCTGCTGAAGGCTCAGAAGGAAAGAGTAGGAAGGTCATGGTACAGGATGGGAAAGAGGAAAGGTCATAACGGTCAGAAACAATTTTATGTTTCACCTATATTTGAAGGTGATGAGATAATCAAAGAAGAGTGGCTCAAATTCTCCATTTAAAAAGATATGGTAGTTATCTGATATCGTTGAAAATTAATATGGAGATGTAGTGTTTACAAACATTAGTAGAAAATGAATAAAACCCTAAATTCATAGTTAAATATTCAGATAGCTATTGAGAAATGTAAGGAAAAAGCTAAAAGAATATTTAGAACAAGAATCATATAGGAAAAAGATTTTACAAGCTTATTGAAATAATTGGAAATGCTAGTTACAAAGAAATTGACTGTAAAAGCACATGGAATTTCAAAACAGCTAAAGAATCTGTTGAAAATAGGAAGGAAATTTTGATTAAGTCATATTCAGCTAAAGCAGAAATAATAAAAAGAAATGAGGATGTGGATTTACATCTTGCTTTTTCCATATATAAGGAGTAGTGGTAAGAGTGACTTTAACTGAAGCAATAGCAAGTAGGATAAAAGCAATATTTAAAATACCCGAATTGGAAAAAAAAGTATCTTTTACCTTGATTATGATTATCATTGCAAGAATTGGAATACATATCCAAGTTCCTGGAATTGATCTTTAAGGAATCAATGCATTAGCTGGATTCCTGAACCTGTTTTCAGGAGGAGCAGTTGAAAGGGCTTCCATTTTTTCACTGGGAATAGTTCCTTACATTAATGCCTCAATCGTGTTTCAGCTTTAAGGAGTTATTCTTCCTAAAATAGACGAAATGCAGAAAGAAGGGGGTAAGGAAAGAGATAAGATTACCCAATGGACAAGATACGTAACTATTCTTCTTGCAATGGGACAATCATTTGGAATATCAATAGCGTTAATGAAAAGTGGAATAGTTATCGAGCCAGGAATAAAATTCATCATAGCTTCTATTGCATTGATGACAGGTGGAACAGCATTCCTGATGATTTGAAGAATCCAAAGAGGTAGAAATGGTACATCTATGCTAATTTTTCTGAATATCGTTGCAGGGTTACCAAGTGTATTGCATAACATGTGGGCGAGTCTTAGCAAGGACAGTACAGGAATCGTAATGTTTACATTATCTTTAGTACTGTTTGTGTAATTATAGCTTTAATGGTAATAGTACTTTGAAAGAAGAATCCCATACAGTATGCAGGAAAAGGTAGGATTTGGTGGAGGCAGTTGGAATCATTTAAAAATAATATGTCTGGTAATGCCGATAATCTTTGCATCACTTGGCGGCACCGCCGTTTATGGTTTCATTGATGAAGGATAGTAAATTAAAAACTTTTTAAAAGGCTTTCTCTCAAAGGAGTAGTATACGGTTATTCGCAATACTGATTACAATATTTTCCTTCTTTTATACTTTGACAATAGCATTTGACCCTGATAAGGTGGCAGATGATAAACAAAGCAATACCGACAGTAAGAGCAGGGCAACAGCTGGAAGGAGAAGCTACAGAGTAATTGAAGCTATATTCCTATTATATAGAATATCAACATATGGTTTGGATATTTTCTTAATATAAATGTTAATCGGAGGAACAAGTCTTCTGATTCTTGTGGGACAGCAGTGGAACTGCTTCAGCAGATAGTAAATCAGTATTATTTTCAGCAGTTAACAATTAGGATATGAAAGAGTAGCCCAGTCAATAGTGGCATTTATTATAAGCATATTTGGAGCAAATGCAGGAAAGGTGATAGGAATATTTTTAATTTCCTGCTTCCGGTTATAGAGCTTGGGGAAATGTTCAGTAGGATATTATCAGGGCTTCCGTGGTACACAAACATGATAACATCAATAATAGAAATCTTCTGCCAGTACCATTTATACTTTTATTTGTTGTAAAAGTATTTGAGTTTATGAAAAATATAATGGTAGATTTTATTGAAAAATAGAAAAAGACAATGAGCAGAAGTGACAGTATTGCAAATAAGAATTTATTGGACTATGCT
>BNJT01001328.1_pt1 | contig 17077 bp, 24 predicted proteins | sample 8540491 | NCBI WGS metagenome assembly BNJT01 (sample SAMD00202455, study PRJDB9452) | human saliva metagenome | host: Homo sapiens | reverse complement strand
CATTGATTCAGATATGCTGTCATAATAGATGGAAATTTTCATGCATGGATGAACAGATGTTTTATAGGTTATTATAAATATATACTTTAGTTTATTTACTTTTCTGAAACATGAGGAGACTTAGTAATGAGTAAATTCCGTATCGATACATTTATGTCTCACTATCCCGTAAAGCAGTTGATACATATGACGAAATCTATGAGCCTATTAAAATGGATGATGATATACCACTGTCTATCATTGAGGGTGAAGATTGATAATACTTCATATTTCTGTACCAAGACATTGGCATCAAGTATAGAAATCTTATTACCGAAATCTGGTGGTACACAAATTCATGAAGATCAAGGGGATAGAAAAAAGTTTATCCGGGTGATTTTTGCACTAATTAATTCAGCTAGTGTTCATGAACTTGAAAAGAGCAGACGCAGATCATATCTACCATGGATACGCGATACAGATTTCATATCCATATCTATGTTGTTTAATAGAAAATTTTGAAGAAATAACATTCACGCATGAATATTTAGAAGAAGATAGAAAGAAAATGACAGATTTATTGTGTCAACTTATAAAGGCATATGATAGTAACCTAGCGAATAGAAGATTAATTGTTATGACTGCACTGAATCATTTTCTAAGTATTTTATGTAATCGATATATGATTCAAAAGAGAATAAAAATCATCCTAACGCTAAAGATTTAATTTACAAATACAATGCATTATATGTCAATACATGTATTTGAAGTCTTCAATGCAAAGAAGACAGCAGAAGCGATGAATGTGTCATATGGTTATCTTTCAAGAAAGTTCAAAGAAGTATCAGGGTTTTCGTTAGGGGAGTATGCGACAAGTTCTGTATACAAAAAGCAGAAGCCGAATTATTAGGAAAATAGACATACAATTTCAGAAATTAGTGCTATCTGTGGATTTGCGAATGTGAAATCCTTGGAAGAAGAATTTAAAAAAGCATCATTGTAGCCCAACTAAATGGAAACAAGAACATAGTAGTTATATTATGCCTAACAATGGTTAGAAAACAACTATAAAGTAATCAACACATTCAATACACTTAACTACAGGGAGGTATTTGAATGAATAATACTTTTAAGATGATTCTTGCATGTGCATTGATGTTATCAATCGCAGGATGCGAGTGCAGACAAGAAGTCTTACGTAGCAGGGGAGTGATGTAATTACAGGAGAATACGATATGACAATTACAGGATATGATTGGGGATGTGGAACAGATAGTATCATAATGAATTTAGATCATCCATTAGATGCTGTGACCACAGATTCATTTTACAGTAACAGAACATAAGCAAGCAACAAATTTCATGGCAGAGGGATTCTCAGTAGAGGAAGTTGATGTACCACGTCAAGTTACGAATGCTTATCTTGTAGATGAGAATGGAAAGAAGACCACAGAACCTTCAACACGTGTAAAAGCTTGAACTCTACGTTTCACCAAATGATGGATCACCATTACTATTCTCGTTTCCAAGTATGATGAATACATGGTCAAAACCATATACATTAACAGTTACAAAAGCAGAAAATGCGAAGCTAACAAGTAATGGCACAGAAATAAAGGATTTTACAATCAGTATTGATCCTGCATCTAAAACAACTTCTGTAGATAAATTTAAGATAGATTCTTTTTAAAAGCAAAAGATGGTGTAACGTATCAATACGCTTCCTATACACCGGAAGGTGGAAGTAAGACTTTAGTTGTTTGGTTACATGGTCTTGGCGAAGGTGGAACAGAGAACACAGATCCTTCTGTAACACTGCTTGCAAATAAAGCAGGAATCTTAGGAGATGAAAAGTTCCAATCTGCAGTAGGTGGAGCAAATATTCTTGTGCCACAATGTCCAACATACTGGATGGATAATGATGGAAAGATGACAAAACTTCACTGGTGGTGGCATTCAAGCGGATGGAACATCACACTATTTAGAATCTCTACATGAACTGATCGCAAAATACAAAGAAGAGACTGGTTCTACAAAGGTTGTAATTACAGGGTGCTCAAATGGGTGGGTATATGATAATGCTAATGGCGCTTAACTATCCAACAGAATACGATGCATATGTACCAATTTGTGAAGCATTACCAAATGCATTAATTACTGATGAACAAGTAAAGACATTAGCTAACTTGAAGATGTACTATGTTTATTCTCAAGATGATACAACAGTTGTACCAGAACTTCACGAAGTACCTCTTCTACAAAGATTAGAAGCAGCTGGAGCAAAACACACTCATGCATCAGTAACCGAACATGTTGTAGATACAACAGGAACATACTACGCAGATGATAATGGACAGCCAACATTAGAAAACACAGGAAAGCAGTACCAATATATGGGTCACTGGAGCTGGATTTATTTCTTTAATAACACATGTGATGCAAATGGCTTAAAGGCATGGGATTTCATCGCTAATGCAGTAAAATAAGTATTAAGTTTTGGTAATAATAACTATTAACTAGCTAACCGATCTGAAAAAAATGATCGGTTTTAAATATATATTTGTGGAATCTGGCGTGTTTTTGTATAGATACTTTAGTAGACTAAAAACTGAAAAAGAGAAACATACTCTAGAAAGGATCAAACATAAATGAAAATTAATACAAGCTAGTATAGGAAATAAGGGAATTATCTAACATGCTATCTGCAAGCATATCTCTAAATCGTATTTGATATAGAAAAATGTTGTACTATACTTTGTATAGTGAGTTTTTGCCAGCCGTAACAATCAATAATAGGTTTTATGTTTTTAATAATAGTTTTCAGTATTGTAGAAATATATAAGCATGAAAAGAAAAACTCTCTTTCGAGAGTTAACTTCACACAATGTGAATCCATAAAGCGGTAATTTCGCTAAAAAGCTTGTTTTGAACTTACTATGTAAATTATCTTACTGGTATAAGACAATTTCATAATACTAAAAATAAAAATTGTTGTCAATAATATTATTTAAAAATGGAGGAAAAATGAAAAACAATGGTAACAATCTTCAACAAGGCAATTACTATTTAGGCTTAGACGTAGGAACGAGTTCAGTTGGATGGTGCGTAACAGACACAGATTACAATATTTTGAAATTTAGAGGGAAAGTCTATGTGGGGTGCCAGACTTTTTGATGAAGCATCTACAACAGAAGATCGTCGAACACATCGTGGCAATCGTAGAAGATTAGCTAGACGAAAGTACAGACTATTATTACTAGAACAATTATTTGAAAAAGAAATTCGTAAAATTGATGATAATTTCTTTGTAAGACTACATGAAAGTAACTTATGGGCTGATGACAAGAGCAAACCGTCAAAATTCCTTCTGTTTAATGACACCAATTTTACGGATAAAGACTATTTAAAATATCCAACAATTTATCATTTGCGTAGTGATTTAATCCATAATTCTACGGAACATGATATACGTTTTAGTATTTTTAGCGTTGCATCATTTGATTAAATATCGTGGTCATTTTATTTATGATAATTCAGCTAATGGAGATGTAAAGACATTAGAAAGCGGTAACAGATTTTGAAAGATATCTTAACGAAAATGATATTGAATTTAAGATTGAAAACAAAAAGAATTTATCGATGTTTTGTCTGATAAGCATCTTACAAAGAAGGAGAAGACAAAACTTAAAAAGTTATATGGAGATATTACAGATTCTGAAAATCATTAATATTTCAGTTTTTGATTGAAAATGTTATCAGGATCTTCAATTTCATTATCTAACCTATTTAAAAGATATTGAAATTGATGGAAAACAAAAATTATCTTTAGATAGTGATATTGAGGAAACATTAAATGATGTTGTAGATATTCTTGGGGATAATATAGACTTATTAATACATGCAAAAGAAGTATACGACATAGCTGTATTAACTTCTTCTTTAGGTAAACATAAATATCTCTGTGATGCAAAGTTGAATTGTTCAAAAAGAACAGACTTGCAGATTCTTAAGAAATATATCAAGAAAAATCATCCAGAAGACTATAAAAAGATTTTTTTAGTAGTCCAACCGAGAAGAAAAAAATTATGCAGCATAGCCAGACCAATTCAGAATGTTTGTAGTCAAGAGGAATTTTGTTTATTCATTAAGCCATATATCAAAGATATGGCAAAATCTGAAAAATGAAGATGAAGTTAGAATTGCTAAGGAAGTTGAGGATAAATCATTCTTAACGAAATTAGAAAGGAACAAATAACTCTGTTGTGCCATATCAAATTCATGAAAGAGAAATTAAACCAAATTCTAAAAATATCGTAGGGATATTTACCGTTCATGAATGATAAACAAAAGAGATATCTATAGTCGATAAGATTAAACTGATTTTTAAGTTTAAGATACCTTATTATGTTGGACCATTAAATACAAAATCTACTCGTTCATGGGTATATATGAAGCGATGAAAAATATATCCATGGAATTTTAGTAATGTTGTTGATTTGGATAAGACCGCACATGAATTCATGGAATCGATTAATTGGTCGTTGTGCTTATACAAATGATCCGGTTCTCGATGGATTCCTACTATACAGTAAATATAATGTTTTGAATGAAATTAATCCTATCAAGGTGAATGGCAAAGCTATACCTGTTGAAGTTAAACAAGCTATTTATACCGGATCTCTTTGAAAATAGTAAAAAAGAAGTGACTAGAAGAAAATCAATTTACATTTACTTATTGAAGAATGGACATATTGAAAAAGAAGATATCATTAGCGGTGTTGATATTGAAATAAAAGCCAAGCTGAAATCACATCATGACTTTGCTAAGATTATGGAAGAAAATAAGTGTACACCAGATGAAAGTCGAGAAAAATTATTAAAAGGTATTTTAGTTTATTCTGATGACAAATCAATGCTTAGAAGATGGTTAAAAGAACAATATCAAGGGATTATCTGATAATGATATTAAGTATCTTGTAAAACTAAATTACAAGGAATGGGGTGAATTATCTAAGACGTTATTAACGGATATTTATACAATTAATCCTGAAGATGGAGAGCATGTAACATTCTTGATAGTATGTGGAATCAAATGCTACATTGATGGAAATTTTGAATAATAAAAAGTATCAGTTTAAACAGAATATAGAAGATTACAAAGCAGAAAATTATGATGTGAAGACAAAGTCTGCACGAGGAATTAGATGATATGTATATCTCTCCAGCTGCGAGACGTAGTATTTGGCAGGCATTGCGTATTGGTAGATGAAATTGTAGATATTAAAAATCTGCACCTAAGAAAATCTTCATTGAAATGGCTAGAAAAAGAAGAGCGCAATGAAGAAAAAAAGAGAACTGAATCACGCAAAAAGATATACTTTTTGGAGTTATACAAATCTTGTAAGTCCCAAGCTGATGGTTTTTATGATGAAGAATTATTTGAAAAGTTAAGCAATGAGGTAATTCAAGATTACGTAGGGATCAACTATATCTTTACTATACTCAAATGGGTAGAAGTATGTACTCTGGAAAGAGAATTGATTTTGACAAGCTAATCAATGATAAGAATACATATGATATTGATCATATTTATCCACGTTCAAAGATTAAAGATGATAGTATTACAAATCGTGTTTTTAGTTGAAAAAGGATATTAATGGTGAGAGACTGATATTTATCCTATCTCAGAAGATATACGTCAAAAGATGCAACCGTTCTGGGAAATCCTTAAAAGAAAAAGGATTGATTAGTGAGAGAGATATAAACGCCTTACTCGTAATTGATGAATTAACTGACGATGAGCTATCTTCTTTTGTTTGCAAGACAGTTAGTTGAAACACAACAATCTACAAAAGCACTGGCAACACTATTACAGAAAGAATATCCATCAGCGAAAATTGTATATTCCAAAGCAGGGAATGTTAGTGAGTTCAGAAACAGAAAGGGGTAAAGAACTGCCTAAGTTTAGAGAAATTAATGATTTACACCATGCAAAGGATGCATATTTAAATATTGTGGTCGAAAATGTTTTATGATACTAAATTCACAGAAAAATTCTTCTTGAATATCCGCAATGAGAATTACAGCTTAAAGAGGGTGTTTTGATTTCAATGTAGCTGGAGCATGGGATGCTAAAGGAAGTACTTTTGATACTGTTAAAAGTATATGGCTAAAAATAATCCTATTATTACGTTTGCTCCATATGAAGTTAAAAGGGAGAACTGTTTGATCAACAGATTGTTCCAAAGGGTAAAGGACAATTTCCTATTAAACAAGGTAAGGATATAGATAAATACGGTGGATATAACAAATTAACAGGATCATTTTAGTAGCTGTAGAACATACAAATAAAAAGTCGAGTAGAAAACTTTGGAAACTGTTTATTTAAAGATATTAATTTGTATAATAAGAATCCATTAAAAATATTGTAAAGAGGTTTTGGGCTTGATAGATCCTTGTATAATATACCTAAGATAATGATTGGCTCATTATTTAATATTGATAATAGAAAGATAGATTATTACAGGAAGAAGTGGCAATCGTTTTGTTATCATCACATATCAACTTTCTATAAATGATGAGTATGCAAGATATTTAAAAACCTTGCTAAATACCTGGAAGAAGAGCCGGAAGGAGATTGTGATAGAGAAGCAAGTCTTTCTATAAGTAGTGATTTAGAAATGTATTATTTTTATTAAAAATAAACTAGGCACTAAAACATATTCCTCAGTATTACTTTCTCTAAAAATAGTGTAGATGACTTTGAAATAAATTTCCGGAAACTCACAATACATGATCAATGTGAAGTTTTGCGTCAGTTATTAAAGGCGTTTTAAATGTAATCGTGAGACCTCAAATATCGAAAAAGTTAAATAAAGTAAAACAAGCTGGAATAATAATCATTTTCTAATTCTATTACTAATTCTAAATCATTTAAATTGATTCATCAGTCAATAACAGGATTATTTGAGAAAGAGGTAGATTTGTTTGAAATAATATGGGATGGCGTACGGTAATCATATCGAATACAGCGAAACTTGATTACAAGATGGATTATTTACGTAGTTCGTTCAAGTAATCAAGTTTCACGAATTCATCTTGGTAGAAATTTCTTTGACAATTGTTGAAACACCATCTGTCTCTGACAGCATATCTATTAATGCGAACTTGCGGCTAATAAGATTGGAATAATATTCTGTGACGAAAAAGATATCCTAATGGGCAATACATTCCATTTTATGGATCGCATGATACTAGTGAGAAAAATTAGAAAACAGTATAACTGGGATATAAATTTCCAAAAATGACTATTTGGAAGGAGGTTGTGACTAGAAAAATTATTGGTCAGATAGATGTCTTAAATAAATATAATCATATAAGTTCTGAGTGAAAAATTAAAGCAATATTCTTATGACGTTGAAATAGGGGATACTACAAATCGCGAAGGACATGCAGCAAAGGTTTATTTCAATTCATTATTCGGAAAAGATTTTTCACGTGATGATAAGGAGAATATCATCAATGCTCAATTGAATTATGGATATAGTATCTTCTCTCAACAGTTTGTAGAAAATTGTAAAACGGATATATATACACGGATTGGTATTCATCACGATAATATTTTTAATAGTTATAATCTTGCTTGCGATCTGATGGAACCACTACGACCTTTTATTGATTTGCTAATATTAAAACTTGAACATGTTGCTCTTTCCACTGATATTAAGCAATCAATGCTCACCTTCTAAATAGGAAGGTAAGTATTATGGAGTCGAGAACAATATATGCTCAATGCGATTGAAATTTACATTAAGAGTATACTGGATTCAATTTCATCTGAAGATCCTAGTCTAATTAAATTTATTGAATATGAATTTTACGTGTTGTAGAGTGATAGTATTCTTTGATTTACCTATAACTACGATACAAGGTATTCGTGCATATACAAAGTTTCGTAGATTTTTATTAAAAGATGGATTTATTATGATGCAAGAATCAGTATACTCAAAATTGGCACAAAATCAGTTAGCTGCAAATACATTAATTTCTCATGTAAGGAAAAATAGTCCGGATGAGGATTGATACAAATACTTACAGTAACTGAAAAACAGTATTCAAATATGGAAATGATTATAGGAAACAAAAAGGATGATGTTGTTAATTCATCAGAAAGAATGATAATATTATGAAACTGGCTAATTCTAAATTTTTGAAACACTAGAATTTGAATGTGGGTCACGCAAACATTGGGTGGTTGAAAATGTTGAATTATTACGAACTATTATTCTTCAACTTAAATTTCAAATAAATAATAAGATAGGAGATTTTATTCTTTCGGATAATGATGAAATTTTGGATATTTCTAAAAATATTTTATTGATTACAGATGTATTTGAAATTGAGTGGTTTATCTAAACAGTTGAAGAATAAATTACAACAGTATGTTGAGGTAGCTATGATAATGATGATTTATACCAAGATGTATATCAAAAATTAATTGAATTTGGGAATGATTTAACTAATTCATCACCATATCCATTATGTTTTAATCAAAAATAAGTAAATTTGATATTATTAAGTTATTAGATATACAATTTGAACATAATTATTCTTCATTATTAGAAGAGGTAATTGATTACATCGATATCTTTTCTCAAATTATCAAAAACTAAATTATTTGTTTTTGTATCGCTGCGTAGTTTTTCTGACAGATGAAGAATTTAACAATTTTCATGAAGATAATGGACTATAAAGGTATTAGAGTTTTGCTGATTGAGAGATATTTATCGTTTGGATAATGGTATTAGCAACAATGTCCATATAATTGATAAAAGATCTATGTGTGATATAATTGGTATGCAAAATAGCATACCAATTACTATATTGGATATTTACATGTACTCAACATTTGAGGTTTGAGAACTATGTAAAATTATGCTGGTAACAAAACAGTCTTTTAGTTTCGTTAATTGGTCTAGTGTTTGAGAACTATGTAAATTATGCTGGTATGCAAAACCGTTGTTTTTACCAACACCTTCCGTACCGTAGTTTGAGAACTATATAAATTATGCTGGTAGCAAAAACAAAGTTTGTTATCAGAGGTGATAGCAAAGTTTGAGAACTATGTAAATTATGCTGGTAGCAAAACGGTGTGTGATGAAGTTGCAGAAGGTCTCGCAATCGTTTGAGAACTATGTAGAATTATGCTGGTAGCAAAACCGTACATCAACTGCTCAGCTTGCAGGCAAGTTTGAGAACTATGTAAATTATGCTGGTAGCAAAAACTATCAATTCTGTTAGGTAATGGATTTTCTAGTGTTTGAGAACTATAAAAATTATGCTGGTAGCAAAAACTGTTTTCATATCTGTTACATCATCGTTACAAGTTTGAGAACTATGTAAATTATGCTGGTAGCAAAACTAATGTTTCGGACGTGTCACCAAATAAAACGTTTGAGAACTATGTAAATTATGCTGGTAGCAAAACAATTTTTCCATTGTTTTTAGCCGTCATAAGGTTTGAGAACTATATAAATTATGCCAGTAGCAAAACTATTAAACTCATTATAACACACAAAGGAAGTTTGAGAACTATGTAAATTATACTGGTAGCAAAACCATGATTCCAATTATCAAATTTAACCAATAGTTTGAGAACTATATGAGAATTATGCTGGTAGCAAAACCCATCATGAAGAATAGAAGAACAGCGACAGTTTGAGAACTATGTAAATTAGTGCTGGTAGCAAAACTTTCTTGCTTTCATTGCACGTTGCTGAAGTTTTGAGAACTATATAAATTATGCTGGTAGCAAAACTTTTTCAGTTTGGAACGATATATAGCGCTGTGTTTGAGAACTATGTAAATTATGCTGGTAGCAAAACAAATTTTTCAACACTAGCTAATGCATCAGTTTGAGAACTATGTAAATTATGCTGGTAGCAAAACAGTATAAACTGTGAATTGATTTAAGATTCACGTTTTGAGAACTATGTAGAAAAATTATGCTGGTAGCAAAAACAACCTCATTTTCTACTGATTACATATTTAGGTTTGAGAACTATGTAAATTATGCTGGTAGCAAAACTAGTGTATTGTATGTGATTTATAAAAATCGGTTTTGAGAACTATGTAAATTATGCTGTTAGCAAAACTCATGCAGTATTCAACAGGTGACATAAAGCGTTTGAGAACTATGTAAATTATGCTGGTAGCAAACAGTTTTTCCATTTCTTCAAATGACTTATCGTTTGAGAACTATATAAATTATGCTGGTAGCAAAACACATCAGGAAACACTAAAGGTTCTAATACAGTTTGAGAACTATGTAAATTATGCTGGTAGCAAAACTATAATAATAACTAATGATACAATACAGTAGTTTGAGAACTATGTAAATTATGCTGGTAGTAAAACCGGATATGCATCCTTTGAGTTCTTTGCCTGTTTGAGAACTATGTAAATTATGCTGGTAGCAAAACTATTTGCTTTTGACAATGAACAATATCACCAGTTTGAGAACTATGTAAATTATGCTGGTAGCAAAACCAGAAGGAACAGGCTACGTTAATCCTTACGTTTGAGAACTATATAAGTAGCTGGTAGCAAAAACCGATTAGTTTCCCAATCGCCTTTACCTGGTTTGAGAACTATGTAAATTATGCTGGTAGCAAAACGGTGAACTGGTTTTATAAAAAGGACGAAGTGGGTTTGAGAACTATGTAAATTATGCTGGTAGCAAAAACCATGTCGTTTAACTGGTTTATCAATTCAGTGTTTGAGAACTATGTAAATTATGCTGGTAGCAAAACAAAATATGTGTGAGTGTAACATTCGATTTAGTTTGAGAACTATGTAAATTATGCTGGTAGCAAAACCTTTCGCCTATTTCTTTTTGCAATCGGTACAGTTTGAGAACTATGTAAATTATGCTGGTAGCAAAACATACACTTCATGTAGTTCTGGAGTCCTCTACGTTTGAGAACTATGTAAATTATGCTGTTAGCAAAACAAAAGAATCGTTGCTGCATGTATTTGCAACGTTTGAGAACTATGTAAATTATGCTGGTAGCAAAAACGATAAGAACATAAACAACTGTAACGACTGGGTTTGAGAACTATATAGAATTATGCTGGTAGCAAAACCGTGCGAGAGTGTTCCAAGTTGACAAGATGGTTTGAGAACTATGTAAATTATGCTGGTAGCAAAAACAACACCATTTGAAATAATGTCGATGCCAGTGTTTGAGAACTATGTAAATTATGCTGGTAGCAAAACCTTTCCTAAACCATCCATCTCTAACTTAGGGTTTGAGAACTATGTAAATTATGCTGGTAGAAAACTTTTATCTCCTTTTTCTTATCTTCGTGAGGTTTGAGAACTATGTAAATTATGCTGGTAGCAAAACCTTCACGCGTTGCTGTTATGACAGCGCACAGTTTGAGAACTATATGAAATTATGCTGGTAGCAAAAACTAATTTCAATGTAATACATCTAATTGCGTAGTTTGAGAACTATGTAAATTATGCTGGTAGCAAAAACTGTGAAGTAGTTTACATACATGCATGGTTGAGTTTGAGAACTATAAAATTATGCTGGTAGCAAAAACTATTCAACAAAACTTTCAGGAATCAATTCAGTTTGAGAACTATGTAAATTATGCTGGTAGCAAAACAACTGCTCACCTGCTTGTAGAAGCAAATCCGTTTGAGAACTATGTAAATTATGCTGGTAGCAAAAACTAGTGACATGCTTTAAATGTCACTCTCATGTTTGAGAACTATGTAAATTATGCTGGTAGCAAAACAACAACATGCAGACAACTTCAAAGGCAATGTTTGAGAACTATGTAAATTATGCTGGTAGCAAAACCTCATATCTTAAACGGATTCCGTATTGCTGGTTTGAGAACTATGTAAATTATGCTGGTAGCAAAACTACGTTGTCTGTAAAGAAAGTAAACTTTAAGTTTGAGAACTATGTAAATTATGCTGGTAGCAAAACTAGTGACATGCTTTAAAATGTCACTCTCATGTTTGAGAACTATGTAAATTATGCTGGTAGCAAAACGATATTCATAGTCATTTAATTTAGACCATGGTTTTGAGAACTATGTAAATTATGCTGGTAGCAAAACGCTTTTTGCTTCTGCTGAGTCGATCGAGTCGTTTGAGAACTATGTAAATTATGCTGGTAGCAAAAACATAAATTTATTGCAGAAGATGCTACTACAGTTTGAGAACTATGTAAATTATGCTGGTAGCAAAAACTAGCTGGTGTGATAGTAAGTTCGCTCAATGGTTTGAGAACTATGTAAATTATGCTGGTAGCAAAACTGTTATCAGTTGTAATAATTCTAATAACGTGTTTGAGAACTATATAAATTATGCTGGTAGCAAAAACGGAAAAAGAATTGGGAGGTGGAATACATCGTTTGAGAACTATGTAAATTATGCTGGTATGCAAACTATTCAACAAAACTTTCAGGAATCAATTCAGTTTGAGAACGATGTAAATTATGCTGGTAGCAAAACTATAAGTAGTCGCCACTCTGCAATGTATCAGTTTGAGAACTATGTAAATTATGCTGGTAGCAAAACGTTTTCGTTAGCATGTCGCATCAATGCCCGGTTTTGAGAACTATATAAATTATGCTGGTAGCAAAACCTACTAACTTGGTTTGACTTATGTTTTTCAGTTTGAGAACTATATAAATTATGCTGGTAGCAAAACTTGTTGCATCAATCATATGCATTGGAACATGTTTGAGAACTATGTAAATTATGCTGGTAGCAAAACCATGCTCAATCAATTCTCATCACTCGCTCGTTTTGAGAACTATGTAAAGTTTATGCTGGTGCAAAACCCATGCTCAATCAATTCTCATCACTCGCTCGTTTGAGAACTATGTAAATTATGCTGGTAGCAAAACAGGCTCGTAAATGTGTAACGTCAAGAGATAGTTTGAGAACTATGTAAAATTATGCTGGTAGCAAAACCGAAAACAATGCGTGATAAACAGGATGGTCGTTTGAGAACTATGTAAATTATGCTGGTAGCAAAAACAGGGACAACAAATGTGAGTACATGCTTGCAGAGTTTGAGAACTATGTAAATTATTTAGATGCTAGAACTTTATGATAAAAACTAGGATTATACGAGGAAAAGTAAAGATGTGAGCCAAGCCCCAAGAGGGAGCGAGGTTACATCTTTAATGCTAATTATATCAAAGTCTTTTATTTTATAAAATCCTATAGTCCTACAATGTGAATGTTTGACTATTTGATTCATGAGTCGTATTTGCATATCTGTGTTATCTATTTCTTTTTGTAGTGAATATATTGATTGAGTTGTATCTCGATAATATTGTGAATTGCAAATAAAAGATCTAATTGTCATCATACATAACTTTCTGATTCTCATCATACATATTACTAAAAGATAATAATGCTATAGTCATCACTATATACAACTTATTATAAGTGAACTGGTATGATCATATCTTGGCTTCTGCTTGCTTTATAAGATTCAGGATTTACATGGCAATTTTCTTCCGTCTCTACATTCATGATAGTAATTATGGTATTAATAATTGTATTTATAATAAACTACTAATTTAGCTTCTTTAATGAATATAATTGGTTAATAAAAACCCAGCAATTATTTTGCTATTTTGAAACCTAGCGTATTTTTGTATAGTACGATAGATAAAAATATGAACTAATGATGAGAGTGTTTTTGGAATGAAGAGAGATAACTTTGTTATTACCAAGAAGTTATTAAATATTCAAAGTTTAAAAAGTCAAATTGAGTTACTTGTTGACAAAAACAGCTTAGATCTGACTACTTTTTGAACAAGAAAGGTATATTGTATTGTGGGAGATAGGAATTATGAACAAGAAAAATACACAAAAAGCTGAGCAAAAAGAGCATGGGATTGATATGTTTGTAGACTAACATCGCCTAGTTGAAATACATCGTCCTACAAAAGAAGAAAAGGAAATGCTCAAAAGCAGGTTATATTATTAAATAGGAATTATATAGAAAAAGATTTCTTGTCGAAGTGGGAGGCTTTTTCTCATGTGTTTTGAGTACCATCAAAATTTTTGCTAGGCTACAATGAATGATTATGGAAAAATATATATATGTATTTTATTTTTATAATTAAGTCATGGAAAGGATAGAAGATCATGGAAAAACAATTTAAATGATGAAACATTGAAACGCATCCATTCACAATTAAAGAGATTAAAAAGTTTTGATATATTTTACTGTCAAGAATGTTATATAAAAAGCTGGTAAAGTTGCAGGCAATATATATACATATGACTTTGAAAATTTAACAATTACCAATGACCGCAAAAGATATTGAAATAAAATTTAATACAGAACAAGAAATGATTGCGCACAGGTTCAAAAGATAGTACGTGTTTATTAGACTATGTGAATAAACATGGCGAAGTACCAGAAGGAATCTGGTTAATTGATGATATAAAGTGAGGAGGAGGAAGATGAAGAATAAATCTTAATTGGCGGTGATTCTGCAGTATCGAAATTTATGCTGCGCTCACAACAGACTTGTTTTTCCTAATTTTGAAACTTTAATAGAAAGACTTCTCTTGCTGACTATTATTTGACTTTTTAATGTGTTATATAATGAGTGAAAAGCAGTCATGGTCTGCGAAGGGTTTACCACTTAGACCTACAGTTGCCTTTTATTTATGCCCAAAGAGGGTTGCCAATTGAAAAATACTTGGGCCCGACTACTATATAAGCAAGGAAAAAAATACAGTATTGGAGGTATTGAAATTATGAACAAGAAAAACATACACGATCTGAGCAAAAAGGGCATGGGATTGTTATGTTCATAGACTGACATTACCTATTGTAACTACAGCATCTACTGAAGAAGAAAAAGGTAATGCTCAAGAAAAGCAGGTTATATTATTAAATAGAAATTATAGTGGTTCATAGTAGGGTTTTTCTCATATGTTTTGGTACCATTGAAATTTTGCAAGACTACAACCTATTTAAAAATCCTCAGTGTAATGAGTTATGTTACTCAATATAAAATTACATATTCTTTAGTGCAGCTCACATTTTGGGATGGAATACAATCAAATCTCTAATAATATAAAAAAGTGGATAGGAGGGACTACCGTGATTCCAAATATTGGTAAATCACTCTCTGGTAAAAATTGAATTTATTTATAACGATGTAGTAGTAAAAAAGGAGTTATATTAACTCCCGAGGAACAAGTAGAATTCAACTTACTTGAGAAGCATTACATTCAAAAAGACGAAAAATAAGCTTAAAGTAAAAATTAGTCGGGGTTTTTATTAAACTCGCTCTAAAAATCAGTAATGGGTTTGGATAGTAAAAGGATGACTATAGAGTGCTAGTAGTGGCATTCTGATGTAGTCATCCTTTTGAGTCTGTAGTGATCGTTAGTATCAGTTTATTGATCGTTAATTAATGTATCAGAGATGTTTGGTATATGTACCTCGTTTTCCTGTGCTCTCTTTTCTTGGAATACAGACATGTAGTCAAGCAATAGAATAGTTTGTCGTTTAGGCAGTATAGTGCACGTGCACGAAAAGCGTTCTAGGTTTGTATATCCATTGGACACCTCGATCAGTAATCGAAGTTTCTGATTGATGTTTTTCAGCTAATGCATTGGATTGTCGTCTATCATCATAAGGCCTTCTAAAAGCTATTGATAATTTCTGGTTTCCAGTGTTTCAGTAGAGATATGAATTCCTTTATAACAGTCTAAGTCAGAGTGTTCAAATAGTTCTATCAGATAGTCAAGATGTGCACTAGCTTCTTCAAATGAGCAGTGTTTAGTGAAGTCTCTATATAGTTCCTTTAATTCATACGCAAGCTTTAAATCAGGACTTATCTCCAACAACATGTTGTAAAGGTCCCTGTAATTCATCTTCTGACGAAATTTTTGAGGTTGTATCTTGGCTCGTTATCGAGGTCGAATGAATCAGTTTCTAATAACTTATGCCGGGTCTTCAACAAATAGTAACTGGGACTATCATAAACACACTGTTTCATGATTCCAACGCGTATGCGCGTAAAAGCACTCTATGGGTGTTTGATAACATGGAAAAGGGTCTACTGCTATTTCAGCAATGTCTTGGGTACTTTTTACATCTCTATAAAGGTTCCCACATATCAATCGTCACATACTTTACCTTGTCTCTCTCGATTGTGGGAATCATTTCAAAATGTTTCGATAGTGTTGCTTTCGAACGGTTTTGGAAGTATCTCGTTTAATGTCCCTGTTATTGTTGTCTACGAATACACACAAGTATGAACCACCATATTTCGCCATGGAAGAAGATATCTCATCGATACCTAGGTTCTCAGGAAGTGTTAATCTGGGTGCACGGATGAAACTATCTGCATATACTTGTATAATTGTATTGGATACGTGGTATTTATGTGCAATATCCTTGTAAGTCATACAGAATGTTGTGTAGATCACGGCAATCGCATTGAGTACTGCGTATGACTGATGGAAAGTTCTCTGGGCCAAATGGACTTGGCTCAGAGAAGGACTTCCACATTCTTTACAGACATAGCGTCTTCTTGTCCAATCAATGATGGATGGGATCCCCACGCAACGTCAAAAGGTGGTTATAACTGTACGAAGAATAATCCTTTACTTTTTGTATGACCTCCACAACAGGGACAGGTAGGGTGAGTATCATTCAGTTTTATTAAGATGTGTAATTTGTCAGATGATTTTATGTGTATCGATCGAAAAATCATATCGTCACTAACATTGAGTGTGGATATGATAAAAATCATTTATAGTCATATGGCGCCTCCTATGTTTAATTTCAATCACTTGCAAGACTGAATTTTAGCATAGGAGTTTTTATTATGAACAACGTACCCCGTGAGATTTTTATAGGGTATCCCCGAGTTGTAAAAAGAGGTCAAAATTTGACCCCAAGTTATTTTACAGGGTCGCTTCGACTCCCGACTGATTTTATAGTGCCAAAAATAAAACTCGGATTAACCGAGTTTTTTACTTTCAATATTTAATCTGTGTTTGCCATGGTATATAATTGCCATGAAA
>BNJT01000947.1_pt1 | contig 17137 bp, 22 predicted proteins | sample 8540491 | NCBI WGS metagenome assembly BNJT01 (sample SAMD00202455, study PRJDB9452) | human saliva metagenome | host: Homo sapiens | reverse complement strand
AGAGTCGGATTCCGTGATTAATTTTAAAAATTACTTTTTTTCATTTAAGGTAACAAGGAATTGAACAAGGACTATTATTAGATATTGAGATAAAAAAAGACTGGGAAGCCAGCCTTATCATATGAACAAAAAAATTAAATCAAAGTTCCCTACTAAATGCTCTCACGAATATTCAAGAGCATGACAAATGCGGTTAGGAGTAATAGCAATAGAATAAAAGCTGACCGCTAAGGTCCCAAAACTTGTAGCAATCGTTACGAAAAACGATTGTGAATAGACTTGGTAAGACAACCGTAATAGCACCAATAGAGGATTGAACTGCTCCCATTGACTCCTCAGGTATTTGTTTAAAAATGAGTTCCTGTAATCGAGGAGAGAGGATACCTGCGAAAAAGGCATCCAAGGCACTAAAGATAAGAATCCAGTCAAAACGAACTGCCACAAAGCCAACTAAAAGGAGTAATTGGATAATAAGCGAGGCATATAGGGCTAGTTTTATGGAGATTGTATTCTTCAGATAGCCACTCACAAGGCTTCCGACAATAAGGGCTGACAATTCAAGGGTGGATAACAAGGCAAGAGATTGACCTGTTTGTAAATTCAAAAAGGGCTGATTCCTCAAAAACAGAGTAGAAACAGGAACTGTAACATTTATCACTGCTTGACTAATAGAGATAATAAACAAAACCAAGAGCACCTTATTCATATTCCATATCAATTTTGATGATTGGAGCAGATGCTGGCAAAAGGATTTTACAGAGAGTCCTTCTTGATAGCTAATCGTTTTTTCTACTTTCAAGAGGTCTGTTTTTATGAAAAGAATACCTAAAAATGCGATTAAAAAGGTCAGAGCATTCAGTAAGGAAATAGACTGGATAGATAGAATACCTAGTAAGACTCCTCCTAGAATATTACTGATTGTTTTCACTAAACTAACAGTTGACTGTTTAAATCCAATAGCTTCTGCCAGATGGTCTTGCCCAATAATTCTAATGAAAATCGGAGTGAGCATGGCGCCTGAAAAATAACTCAATGTGTCAGATAAGAGGTTAATCAGACAAATAAATGCTACTAATAACAAGGAAAAGGACTGCCCTGAAAGTGATAAAGAAACGATAGAGTAAAGCAAAAATTTTGCAAAACTAATCATTGTATATTTTAGGACACGATGATGTTGAAAATCCGCCAAAACTCCCAGAAAGATTTGCAGAACTTGAGGAAGGCTTTCTGAAATCGTGATCAGTAAAATCGCCAAAGGGGCAAAAGATGCATCTGCCACATAATTCAAAAAGGCCAGATAAAAAATCGTATCCCCAACCGTTGAAATCCACTGGTTGATAGTTAATTGCCTAAAATCTCTATTTTGAAGAAATACTTTCATCACAACTCCTTTTTAAGTTCAAATGGGAATCTTTCCCCAAGGATAGACCGCGATACTACTAACAACCAAAATTACAGTAACATCAAAAGCTGACCAATACCATTGTAGACTATATGCAGTCCAATAGGCCAATAAATTGACTTTGTCATTCTAAATAAGACTGCAAATATAAGACCTCCACCCATATAGAAGACAAAGTCTGTCAATACCCAACCATGATTACTAATATGCAATATTCCAAACAAAGCAGCAGAACCAAGTACATCTAGCCCCCATTTCTTTCCTTTTTCCAGAGCAGTCATCACTAATCCACGATAAATCATGTCTTCAAAAATGGGACCTGCAATCACAGGATAAAAAAAATACATCAAAAATGCCGTAGCTCCTGTAAAAGTAGGAGCAGCATGTTGATAAGAAATTTCATTTCGAGTAGGTGGGAAAAGAAAAAAGGTGACAAAATTCCAAGCAACAAAAGCAAGCAGAGCTAGGAAGGAATAGAAAAGATAGGATCTTTTAAACTTTCTATTGTTGATTTTCTGCCATTTCCCCGACCAAATCATAACAATAAGAGCAAATAAAACCACAAGAAAATTCAACATCATATCCGACAGATAATAGGTAAAGTCAGATAGACCAAGAGCAAAGTCGCTAGATAAAACCAGACCACTGAACTTCTGGTCAGCAATAACTAGTAGAGCAGCTATAATAAAGTAGTAGCGTGAGATTATCTTTTTCATCCTATTTTCTCCTATATTACGAAATAAAGAAAGCCCTAACCCAAACAAAGGCAAGGGCTTTAAATATCAATGACGACGATTAACAGTGGAAGAATCATGGTTAAAATATTTCTTCCAGAAATTAGTGATTGACCAAGGTGCTCCTAAACCTACTCCAATTCCACCGCCTGGGTTAACCACAGTGTTGCCTCCTCTAACATCTTGCAACTCAGCTTCTGTCAATTCCATTGTTTCTGCAAATTGTAAATTTAACATTTTTTACACTCCTTCAATTATTTTCATTTGTAAACCACTTCTGCGACCTAGGATTTGCTTCAAGTGCTTTACAAAAACACTATAACACGAAAATTAGCTTATTGTAGAAAATCGCATATTTGATATTTTTTCTTATAGAAATTTCAGATTTGCGATTTTGGTAGATTTGATTATTTCACTGGTATAATAAAGTTATTACTAATGAGGAGTGGAGGAACTATGAAAAAACAAATTTTAACATTATTGACAATCGTTGCTGAGATTATTATCATTTTCCCGTTTCTAACTAATCGATAAGTTCTTTGTATTGCTGAAAACGCAATTCGAAGAGGGCTATCAATTGTGGATTTTCTAATACTTGCAGAGATTGGATAAAGTGTTCAATCTCTTTTTGATTGTTTCCTTTGGTTTGAAGGAAAATACTCATTTTCTTTAAAAATTGCCACAATACTTTTTCAAAAACATCGTATGGACGAAGCATACTCTCCAGCTCAGCTTCAAAGATTGGGATGTAAGAGAAAAGTTTGCGCTCCATGAGCTCTGATATAATATTCAGAAAGCCACTTTTCATATATAGTCTATTATGTACCAACTCTTTAAATTCCTTAGATTTCTCAAGTAAAGTGGTTGATAAAAATATCAAATCTTGATTGCTCAAGAAAGGCATGGTATTACAGAATATATAGAGTTCAAACCAGGTCCAAGACTCAATAGCGTAGAGGTAGGTAGTTAAAAACTCGCTATCCTCCTCTGCTAGCGGATAGCTTTTATCTAAGGAATGGATAGCATCTTTAATCACAATGGCATTCAAACGACGATAGGTCTCTGCCATCTGTTCTCGCTCGACTTCCTCCAACAGTTGCTCTAAGCCAGCGATATCTTGGTGGGCAAAGCGATCCACAACCTTTCTGCCAAATCGCATATGTGGAGATTCTTGATAATTGTTGAGCTTATGACCAAACTCATCGAAGGTCACATTGATTCCTTGGATGGCTAAGATCAGTTTGTCCGCAGATAGCATAGACTGTCCTAGTTCAAACTTGGACAACTGAGAAGCTGTTAGACCCTCACAGGCCACATCTGACTGCTTGAGTTTTCTCGCCAAGCGCAATTCCTTGTAAAATTCTCCCAATTCCATTCTCTCAATCATCTGACCACCTCCTATTTTTTATATAGTATATCATTATTTTTATGGTTTTGTCAAAATATTCTGACATTTAAGAGAGCAAAAAAGCCAGCCTTAAGCTGACTCCTTATTCCATAGTATCAAAGGCGAGACTTGGTTTGGCATTGAGGTCCAAGTTTGCAAAGTTTTCTTTGTTCCACTCGCTGACGCTGGCATAAGCAATCATACCTGCATTGTCTCCGCAGAGGCGCAGAGGTGGAATGATGACATTGACATCTGTGATTTCAGTTGCTAGGCGTTCTCTGAGACCTTTATTGGCTGCCACACCTCCTGCCACAACTAGGGTTTTAACAGGATATTTCTCCAAAGCCTTCTTAGTTTTTGCCATAAGAATATCCAGTACAGCTGCTTGGAAGGAAGCACACAAATCCTCTGTGGACAAGCTTTCTCCCTTTTGCTCGGCATTGTGATGAAGATTGATAAAGGCCGATTTCAAACCTGAGAATGAAAACTCCAGATTATCTTCCTTAATCATGGCACGAGGAAATCATAAATATCCTGCCCTTGATGAGCTAGCTCATCAATCTCACGACCTGCAGGATAGGTCAAACCCATGACACGGCCGACCTTATCATAAGCCTCACCAACCGCGTCATCTCGCGTTTCCCCAACAATCTTGTAGTCACCAGCCTCAGAAACATAAACCAACTCTGTGTGTCCACCGCTGACCAAGAGGGCTAGCAAGGGAAACTCCAAAGGCTCCACGCTCTGAGCTGCCATGAGGTGACCAGCCATGTGGTTAACAGGGATAAGTGGAAGTCCATGTGCCCAAGCAAAGGCCTTAGCAGCTGATAAGCCAACTAGCAAGGCTCCGACCAAGCCCGGTCCATAAGTAACCGCAACAGCTGTCACGTCCTCTTCGGTAATCCCTGCTTCTGCCAACGCCTCCTCGATACAGGCTGTAATGACCTCGACATGGTGACGACTGGCTACTTCTGGCACTACGCCCCCAAAACGTTTGTGACTCTCAATTTGACTAGCAATAACATTGGACAAGAGCTGGTCGTTGTTTTTCAAGACGGCAACACTAGTCTCATCACAGGATGTCTCAAATGCTAAAATATATCTATCCTTCATCTATTTCTCTCTTCATGATGATGGCGTCCTCGACTGGGTCATGGTAGTAGGCCTTTCGCTCAGCGATAACTGCCATCTTTTCTTTCTTGTAAAATGCTTGCGCTCGGTGGTTCGACTTTCTGACCTCGAGGAAAATTTCCTTATCTGCCGGCAATTGAGCAAACAAGTCTGACGCAATTCCCTGACCCTGATAGGGCCCTTTAACAGCGATTTGCAGAACTTCTGCTTCAAATAGATTCTCCTGCACAGCTAGAAAGCCAATCACTTCTGCCCCATCATAAGCTAGAGCATACCAAGTCTGATCTTGGGACAGGTCTGCTTGGATTTGTTCCAGCGTCCAAGGACTGACTGGGTAAACAGCTGCCATGACAGTGTAGATGTCTTGAGCCAAGTCAGGTTGCTGTTGGATTCGTTTGATTTCTATCATAGGCGTTTAATGTAAGACTCGCCAGACTCGGTGTGGTTCTTGAGCCAGTTTTCCTCTGCCTCGACTCGTTTGAGGTAATTTGGCACAAATCATGCAAGGAATCAGCTTCCTTATCCCAAGCCAAAAGAGCAAGATTGGCTGCATTTGGCAAGGTTTCTTTGAAATTAGTCCTTGGCAAATGTTCTTGAATTTGCTCCACAAAGGGGCCAACTTCTCCGACAAAGGTTACCTGACTAGCACCCTTGATTAGCTCAATCACTCGCTCAAAAGGCAGGTGCGCTTCTGGCATGACAGGTTTGGCATTTTCATAAAATCCTGCATAGACATTGTTGCGACGTGCATCCATCAAGGGAACGAACAAGCCTTCTTGCTGGTAGGGCACCAGAGCCAAGAGACTAGACATACCAACCAACTCGATGTTCAGGGTATGAGCCAAAGTCTTGGCAGTTGCTACCGCAATTCGCAAGCCTGTGTAGCTACCAGGTCCTTCAGCCACCACGATTCGGTCCAAATCCTTGGGCGTCCAGTCCAAACTTGCCATCAAAAAATCGATGGCAGGCATCAGGGTAATACTGTGATTTTTCTTGATATTAATCGTCGTCTCGGCAAGAACCTGCTTGTCCTCTAAAATAGCCAGAGAAAGAGCCTTGCTGGACGTATCAAAAGCTAATACTTTCATAACACATTCCTATCTTTTTGTCTGCTTACTATTATACTACAAAAGCTGGCACATGGGAATTTTCTTTACCCCCAAACAAAAATGCCTGTACTTAGCCCAAAAACAATTCGCAAATAAAATTTCAAAAAAATTCTCACTTTTTCTTTTTCCGAATATAAAAAGTGAACAAGGAAAATTGAAAGGATCTTCGTAAGAAATGTAGATAAGTCATGTATGCTTTTAAAACTCGATTTTTCGATGCTAGAAATCATCGTCATAACTATAAAGATAGCATTCTCAATATTTAAAAAAAGTCCATCCCATCTAACAAGACGGGTGGATTTATCTGTATATCTAGAGGAATAATTGACTTTTAGGCATTTAAACCAAAGTGAAAAACGAGCAGACATATAGGTTACAAGGAGGAGAAAAATTGAATAGAGCGTCACAAAAGCAAGCTTCCAAAGGAACTTTATTTTGCGTGTTCCAGATGCACAAACAGGGCATTCCCCCCATAGACACAAGCTACAAAGACTACAAACATCAAGAGGCGAACCCCTACTGCAAATTCAAACAAACTAAACATTCTTAATCCTCCTTTTGGTATTCCTATTTTTATATAAACTGTTGACAATGTTGGTCATCAATGTTAAAATGTAATTCAACACTGGTAGGAAAAAATCAGGTTGAGTTGTGACTCTTCGTTGCAGTGCATCCCTGAAACTTTGTTTCTAAAGAACTGAAATGCGATTGAACAATTCGCCCCCAGTGTTAGATGGCTCTTGACTTCGGTCAGGAGCTTTTTGATGCTTTTAAAGTTAATTCCCTCAGTGAGTTATAGTAAAGTATAAATATCAAGAGGATAACATAGGGCGACTGGTGACAAAGCGAGTAGAGTCACAAAGGTAATCTTCCACAAGAACTTGCTTTGTCGTCGTTCCAGTTTGGCAAATAGAAGATTCCCTCCATAAACGCAAGCAACAAAAACGATAAAAGCTACCAAGCGAACTCCGATAGCAAAAGCAAATAAGTCATACATAGGGAACCTCCTTGACTTAAAAACTATATGGAATTATGACAAGCAATAAATTTCACTTCCATTATCAATATAACATATTTTTCTTGTTTTTTTGCAAGCGCTTACTAAAGAAAGTTATCCCTGTGACTTTCTCGTTTCCGTCTTTTACTAATTTTTCATTTTATGTTATAATTGAAATAATTGTAACGAATCAAGGTCAATCTAGACACAAAATGGAATGAAATCAAGCAAATCTCTGCTAAAAGTTTGGAATAAGCTGACCTGTAAAATAGAAAGGAACTATATGATTTACAAAGTTTTTTATCAAGAAACAAAAGAACGTAGCCCACGTCGTGAAACTACACGCGCACTTTACCTAGACATCGATGCCAGCTCAGAACTTGAGGGCCGTATCGCTGCTCGCCAACTTGTCGAAGAAAATCGCCCAGAGTACAATATCGAGTATATCGAACGCTTGTCTGACAAATTGCTAGATTACGAAAAAGAAACTGGCGCCTTCGAAATCACGGAGTTCTAATATGGCCTATACTCTTAAACCTGAAGAAGTCGGCGTTTTTGCCATCGGTGGTCTGGGAGAAATCGGGAAAAATACATACGGAATTGAATACCAAGATGAGATTATCATCGTCGATGCTGGGATTAAATTCCCAGAAGATGACTTGCTGGGTATCGACTACGTCATTCCTGATTACTCTTACATCGTGGACAATATCGACCGCGTCAAGGCTGTCTTGATTACACACGGACACGAGGACCACATCGGTGGGATTCCTTTCCTGCTCAAGCAAGCAAATGTCCCTATCTATGCTGGACCGCTTGCCTTGGCTTTGATCCGTGGGAAACTCGAAGAACACGGCCTCTTGCGCAACGCCAAACTTTACGAAATCAACCACAACACTGAGTTGACCTTTAAAAATCTCAAGGCAACTTTCTTTAGAACGACTCACTCTATTCCAGAGCCTTTGGGGATTGTCATTCATACTCCTCAAGGGAAAATTCGTCTGTACGGGTGACTTCAAGTTTGACTTTACTCCAGTTGGTGAACCAGCAGACTTGCACCGTATGGCAGCTCTTGGTGAAGAAGGCGTGCTCTGTCTCCTCTCTGACTCGACAAATGCAGAAGTGCCAACCTTTACCAACTCTGAAAAAGTCGTTGGCCAGTCCATCATGAAGATTATCCAAGGCATAGAAGGACGTATCATCTTTGCATCCTTTGCCTCAAATATCTTCCGTCTCCAGCAAGCAACAGAAGCTGCTGTTAAGACTGGGCGCAAGATCGCTGTCTTTGGTCGTTCTATGGAAAAGGCCATTGTCAACGGAATCGATCTTGGCTACATCAAAGCTCCTAAGGGCACCTTTATCGAGCCAAATGAAATCAAAGATTATCCTGCAGGCGAGGTTCTCATCCTCTGTACAGGTAGTCAGGGCGAGCCTATGGCGGCCCTCTCTCGTATCGCCAACGGAACCCACCGTCAGGTACAACTCCAACCAGGTGATACAGTTATCTTCTCTTCTAGTCCAATCCCTGGAAATACCACTAGCGTCAACAAGCTGATTAACATCATTTCTGAAGCTGGTGTCGAAGTTATCCACGGTAAAGTGAACAATATCCATACATCTGGACACGGTGGTCAGCAAGAGCAAAAACTTATGCTCCGCTTGATTAAGCCAAAATACTTCATGCCTGTCCACGGTGAATACCGCATGCAAAAAGTCCACGCTGGACTAGCGGTGGATACTGGTGTTGAGAAGGACAATATCTTTATCATGAGCAATGGTGATGTGCTTGCCCTTACCGCAGATTCTGCTCGTATCGCAGGCCATTTCAACGCCCAAGATATCTATGTCGATGGAAATCGTATCGGTGAAATCGGTGCTGCTGTTCTCAAAGATCGTCGTGATCTATCTGAAGACGGTGTCGTTCTGGCAGTCGCAACTGTTGACTTCAAATCGCAGATGATTCTGTCTGGTCCAGACATCCTCAGTCGAGGCTTTGTCTACATGAGAGAGTCTGGCGACTTGATTCGCCAAAGCCAACGCATCCTCTTCAATGCTATTCGTATTGCACTGAAAAACAAGGATGCTAGCGTTCAATCTGTCAATGGTGCCATTGTCAACGCTATTCGCCCCTTCCTCTATGAAATACAGAACGTGAGCCGATTATCATCCCTATGATCCTCACACCAGATGAAGAATAATACTCTTCGAAAATCTCTTCAAACCACGTCAGCTTCGCCTTGCCGTACTCAAGTACAGTCTTCAGCTAGCTTCCTAGTTTGCTCTTTGATTTTCATTGAGTACAAGTCAACAAAACAGCCCCGTTTTTCGGAGCTGTTTTTCTCTATGCTTTCTTTTCTTGATTTTTTGAAATACTACGATTTTTACCTTCCAGATACACCATCAAAATAGAAATATCTGCTGGGTTTACTCCCGAAATACGGCTGGCTTGGCCGATGGTTTCTGGATTGATGAGTTTGAACTTCTGACGGGCTTCTGTCGCGATAGAATCAATGTCATCCCAGTCAATATTGGCTGGAATGCGTTTTTCTTCCATCCGTTTCATCTTGGCTACCTGATCCATGGCTTTGGAAATATAGCCTTCGTACTTGATTTCTGTTTCAATCAATTCGATAATCTTGTCATCCAAGTTCTCTGCAGCTGGTCCGATGAAGGCCACCACATCTTGGTAAGAAACTTCTGGACGGCGAAGGAATTCCTTGGCTGTCACTGCATCTGTCAACGGCTTGAAGCCCATCTCCTCAACCTTAGCATTGGTTTCCTTGACTGGCTTGAGTTTGATGCTGTCTAGACGCTTCATCTCATTGTCAAATTGATTTTTCTTGATTTCAAAAGCGAGCCCAGCGTTCATCATCCACAAGACCAATCTCACGTCCCATCTCAGTCAAACGCATATCAGCATTGTCATGACGGAGAATGAGACGGTATTCAGCACGACTGGTCAAGAGACGGTAGGGTTCAATGGTTCCCTTGGTCACCAAGTCATCAATCATGACCCCGATATAACCGTCACTGCGCTTCAAAATCAACTCAGGCTTGCCTTGGATTTTCAGAGCCGCATTGATACCAGCGATAATCCCTTGGCCAGCAGCTTCTTCATAGCCTGACGTTCCATTTGTCTGACCAGCAGTGAAAAGTCCTGAGATTTTCTTGGTTTCCAGAGTCGCACGCAATTGATGAGGCAAGACCATGTCATACTCAATGGCATAACCTGTTCGCATCATCTCTGCATTTTCCAAACCTTTGATAGAATGAACCAAGTCACGTTGGACATCCTCAGGCAGACTGGTTGAAAGTCCTTGAACATAGACTTCCTCTGTATTGCGCCCTTCTGGCTCAAGGAAGAGTTGGTGGCGTTCCTTGTCTGCAAAGCGCACAATCTTGTCCTCAATTGATGGACAGTAACGAGGCCCCACTCCCTTGACCACACCTGTAAACATAGGCGCACGGTGGAGGTTGTTTTGGATAATCTCATGACTTGTACCATTGGTGTAGGTCAACCAGCATGGCACTTGGTCCTTGACATAATCCTCATCACGTGAAGTATATGAGAAATGATTAGGCGCTTCGTCTCCTGGCTGAATCTCTGTCACATCGTAGTTGATTGAAGAAGCCTTGACACGTGGAGGGGTTCCTGTCTTGAATCGACCGATTTCGAGGCCTAGTTCCTTGAGGTTGTCAGCAAGGTTAATAGAAGCTAGACTGTGATTAGGACCTGACGAGTACTTGAGGTCTCCGATGATGATTTCCCCACGGAGGGCAGTCCCTGTCGTCACGATAACAGCCTTAGCAGCATACTCTTGATGGGTCGCTGTACGTACACCGACAACCTTTCCGTCTTCCACCAAAATCTCATCAATCATGGTCTGACGAAGGGTCAGATTTTCTTGATTTTCAACCGTCTTGCGCATTTCCTTAGAGTAAAGCTCCTTGTCAGCCTGCGCACGAAGGGCACGGACAGCTGGCCCCTTCCCTGTGTTGAGCATCTTCATCTGGATGTAAGTCCTGTCAATGGTTTTGGCCATCTCGCCACCGAGGGCATCAACTTCACGCACGACAATTCCCTTGGCAGAACCACCGATAGAAGGATTACAAGGCATGAAAGCCAGCATTTCAATGTTGATGGTCGCAAGCAAGACCTTGCAACCCATACGGCTCGCAGCTAGGGAAGCTTCGACCCCAGCATGTCCCGCACCGATTACAATAATATCGTATTCTTCCGTAAAATTATAAGTCATTTTCTCTCCTATTCCTCAAGATGAATGTGTCTTAGTTGGCCGTCCCAATCTGGCAGGGCTGTTTTTAAAAAGGCTGGAACTAGCTGGAAATCCTCAAGCTTGTCCAAGTCAATCCATTCACAGGGCTGCCTTTTCTCATCTTCCTGCATGGTCAATGGGGCATCCTCAAGCAAAGTCCACCAGATAATGAAACTCGATATTGTGATAGGAAACACCGTCCTGTTCAAAACGATTTTCAACCACAAAAGCTAGCTGCCCAGCTTGAGCTTTGACACCCAGTTCTTCCCTCACTTCACGGACTACCGCGTCTTCCGTTCTTTCATTGACTTGAATCGCACCGCCGATAGTGTAATACTTACCCTTATCTTTGGTGACTAGAAGCTTGCGATTTTGAAGAATCAAAGCTGTCGCCCGAACACCAAAAACCGTATTTCCTACTTTTGTCCGAAAGTCTTGCTGAGTCATTTTTGTCCTTTCCTCTAAACGACACAAAAACAGTCAAAACTCCAAAGAAGTGCAGGACAAAAAAGCCTGCAACATCCATGAGCTTTGACCATCATTTCTATTGCTTTTATTATTGTAGCAAATTGAGAAAATTTGTCAATCTAAATGTACTATAATTGGCGAATCGCTTCAAAAGCTCCTTTGTCAATCTCGACTGGGTCAGAGAAGGCATCCAGAACAATCCCTCTCACCGGAAACTCCCCTATCTCTTCCGCAACAGATAAACAGTCCGTAAGAGGTAATTGCAACCAGGAAAAACGGTCATAATAGTCCTTAGGAATATCTTGTTCAGTTAAGAAACAAGGATAGAAGTAGTCGTCTCCCTTTCGCAGAATATCCGGTTTTAGTCGTACCCCTTCTTGTTCATCACTCTCATCCAGAAGATTCGGATTGAAGGGGACCCAGACTTTAGCTTGTTTCAATTCCTTGAACAAGGCTTCAATCGACTCTGTCGTTTTCTCTCAAATACTCTTTCTTATAGTCAGAAAGGCTCATTGTTTGCTCTTTTTTTAGCCGTTTTTTTCTTAAAAAACTGAAACATTCTCTTTCCTCTTAGAAAATCTTAAATGTACTGACAAACTTGTCCATCACGATAAGCATTGTCAATCAAACCGCCACCGAGACACTCATCGCCATCGTAAAAGACAACTGCCTGTCCTGGTGTGATGGCGCGTTGTGGTTCCGCAAAGATGACCTCTGCCTTGTCTCCTTTGACATGGACTGTCACCTTAGAGTCAGGCTGACGATAGCGGAATTTAGCCGTACATTCGAGCGTAAACTCCTCTGGCATCTCACTAGTAAAGTGGACTTGGCTAGCCTCTAGGCTGGTTGACATGAGCGAATCATGATAGAAACCTTGGCCTACATAGAGGATATTCTTGCTTAGGTCTTTTCCGACAACGAACCAAGGTGCGTTGTCACCACCGTGTTGGCCACCGATACCGAGTCCGCCACGCTGACCAATCGTATAATACATCAGACCTGCATGCTCGCCCATATCGCGACCATCCACAGTCATCATGCGACCAGGCTGAGCTGGTAAGTAGTTGCTGAGAAAGTTTTTAAAGTTCTTTTCTCCGATAAAGCAAATCCCTGTCGAGTCTTTCTTCTTAGCAGTCGCAAGGCCTGCTTCTTCTGCTAGTCTGCGAACTTCAGGCTTTTCCAAATGTCCTAGAGGGAACATGGTTTTTTGGAGTTGTTCTTGCGAAAGTTGGCTGAGGAAATAAGTCTGATCCTTGCCATTGTCCACGCCACGAAGCATGTGAACGATGCCATCCTCATCACGCGCCACTCGGGCATAGTGCCCAGTCGCTACATAGTCTGCCCCCAAGGTCATGGCATAGTCCAAAAAGGCCTTGAACTTGATTTCCTTGTTGCACATAACGTCTGGATTTGGCGTGCGTCCTGCACGGTATTCCGCTAGGAAATACTCAAAAACGCGGTCCCAGTACTCTTTTTCAAAATTGACAGAGTAGTAGGGAATGCCAATCTGGTCTGCCACCGCAGCCACATCCTTGTAATCTTCGGTCGCCGTACAGACGCCATTTTCGTCTGTGTCATCCCAGTTCTTCATGAAGATACCGATCACATCGTAGCCCTGCTCCTTGAGCAAGAGAGCCGTCACCGACGAATCAACACCACCACTCATCCCCACGACAACACGTGTTTTAGAGTTATCACTCATGGTAAGTCTCCCATCTATTCGTTTATTCACGATTGAAGGTCGTGTGTGCTTCACGATTGAAGGTCGCTTGAGCAGTATTCATTATAACACGCTTGGTTGGAGAAGACAAGAAAGAGGCTGATAAATCATCTCAACCTCTCTTTCTTACTTTGCAAACGAATCAATTTTCCCCTTTAAGTTCTTTCTTCGCTTGTTTTATCTGGTATTTCACTTGCTCAAAGCCGGTTCCTCCTAAGGAATTCCGTCTCTGAACAGCGGTTTCTGGACGCAAGTAGATATAAATATCCTCTTCAATCAAGGGATGGTAGGCTTGCAACTCCTTCAAATCCCAATCTTGGATGTTTTTACCATGCTTGATAGAGTCTAGAACCAATTTCCCTACTATTTCATGAGCTTCTCTAAATGGCAAGCCTTTCCCTGCCAAATAATCTGCCAGTTCGGTCGCATTCGAAAAATCATTCTCTGTAGATTGCTGCATTTTGGCCTTATTAACCTGCATGCTCGATAGCATACCTGCCAACACATCCAGAGAATTTAAAATCGTTTCTACTGTATCAAACATGCCTTCCTTGTCCTCTTGCAAATCCTTATTATAGGCCAGAGGCAAAGACTTCATGACGGTCAATAGTCCAAGTAAGTGCCCGTAAACTCGTCCTGTCTTCCCTCGAATCAATTCGGCCATATCAGGATTTTTCTTCTGGGGCATGATAGACGAACCCGTTGAAAAGCTATCAGACAAGCTAATGTACTGATACTCAAAACTGCACCAATTGATGATTTCTTCACAAAAACGGCTCATATGCATCATCAACATGCTGGCATTTGACAGAAATTCCAAGATAAAATCACGGTCACTCACTGCGTCCAAGGAATTGATATAGGGTTGTTGGAAGCCCAATAAATCACTCGATAATTGACGATTGATTGGAAAAGTTGTCCCTGCCAAGGCAGCCGCACCCAGAGGAGATAGGTCCGTATGTTTCAGGTTAAATGCAAAGCGTTCGCTATCCCTTTGAAACATATTGTAATAAGCCATGAGATGATGGGCAAAACTAATCGGTTGGGCGTGCTGCAAATGGGTATAGCCTGGCATGATGGTTTCTACATGTTTTTCAGCCAAATCCAGCAAAAACACTGTTCAGATTCGCCAACTTATCCAAGACATGGCCAAGCTGCTCCTTTAGATATAAGTGCATATCCGTTGCGACTTGGTCATTCCGAGAACGAGCCGTGTGTAGTTTCCCAGCCAGAGGACCAATTTTCTCTGTCAGCAACACTTCCATATTCATATGAATATCTTCATTTGCAATATCAAAATGAAGCTCTCCTGCCTCTAAATCTCGCAACAAAGCTTGCAGACCATCTTGGATCTGCTCTGCCTCTTCCAAGCTTTAAAATGCCAGTCTGTCCTAGCATTTGAACATGAGCTAGGAACCCATCAAATCAAATTTTTGCCAGCTGGTGGTCAAAAGAAATACTCGCACCGAACTGTTCTACCCAATCTTCCACAGTGCCTTCAAATCGACCACCCCATAATTTTTGTATTTTTCGGCATATCCTGTCGTCCCTTTCTATCGCGTCACTACTCAACATTTTTTTCTGAACTCTGAATAAACCTTAGTCGGAAGCCCCCAAAAGCTTGATAAATCCAACAGTCGCATCTTGGTCAAAAGTATCCGCACTAGTATAAGTCGCCAAATTTTCATCGTAAAGAGAATTTGGTGATTTCCGAGCCACTACCTGGGCGTTCCCCTTATAAAGTTTAACTTTTGCAGTTCCATTGACAACTTTCTAGTGTCTCCTTGATATAGGCAATCAAAGCCTGAGTTGCTGGGCTAAACCACAAGGCATTATAGATGAGATTGGACAACTCATTTTCGATAATAGGTTTGAAATGAGCCACTTCTCTCACAAGAGTCAAGTCTTCAATCTCCTTATGAGCTGCCAATAAAGTCACAGCGCCTGGGCACTCATAAATCTCTCTTGACTTAATACCGACTAGGCGATTTTCCACATGGTCAATACGACCGACACCATGTTTGCCCGCAATTTCATTTAGCTTTTGAATCAAATCCGCTACTTTCATCTTCTCACCATTGAGGGAGATGGGCACCCTGCAACTAAACTCAATGTCAATAAATTCTGGACTGTCTGGTGCCTCTTCCGGCGAAGATGTGATTCCAAATGCTTCTTCTGGCGCTTGGTTCCAAGGGTTTTCCAAGACACCACATTCATTTGCACGTCCCCATAGATTTTGGTCGACAGAGTAAGGATTGTCAAGGTCAGCAGGAACTGGGACGCCGTTTTCTTTGGCATATTGGATTTCTTCTTCACGAGACCATTTCCACTCACGAACAGGCGCAACTACCTTTAGATTGGGATCCAAAGCTGCAATAGAGACTTCAAATCGAACTTGGTCGTTTCCCTTGCCTGTACAACCATGGGCAATTGTGGTTGCCCCCGTCTGATGAGCTATTTCAACGAGTTTTTTTGAAATAAGAGGACGACTCAGAGCAGATACTAAGGGGTACTTTTGTTCATAGTAGGCATGAGCCTGAAGAGCCACTAAAACATAGTCATTAGCAAATTCTTCCTTAACATCAATGACATAAGACTCTACAGCCCCAACCTTGAGAGCTTTATCGTGGATGAACTCCAAATCTTTTCCCTCACCCACATCCATACAAACAGCGATCACATCATAGTCTTTTTTTAACCATGTAATAGCAACTGATGTATCCAATCCACCTGAATAGGCTAAAATGACTTTTTTTCCTTTACTCATTTCTCTTCCTTCTTTCTATTTTTTTCGATAGAGGCTTTAAAAGCATCGTCAATCAATTTGTCCAACTCCCCAGAATCCTTCAACTTCTGGATGGTTTTTGTCAACCACCTCTTTTAATTCTTTTTACTGTCTTTTTTTCATCGCAACAGCGTAGGAATCTTCCTTTGTCATTTTGTCAAAAATCAAACTCAGCGATGGCTAAAGTCTGGATTATTTCTCTACAAATCCTTTTCGCCACTGGTTCTTCAAAGATAACGGCATCCACTTGCCCTGACTTTTTCAAATCTGTAATCAAATTTCCCATTTTTAGGAAGTGAAACGAGGGAAGAATCTCTAGCAAAGGTTTCTTTAGCCATCGTCTCCTGAATCGAACCTTTCTGCGCTCCAACCTTTTTTTCTGAGCCAAAGTCGTTGACTGACTGATAAGTCGTTAAAGTCAGATTTTTCTGACGATAACCTTATTTTTCGAAGTATAGTAGGGAATTGAAAAAAAGTCGTAAACACCTTGACTCCGTCTCATCTGTCTTTAGAAACACCAGATATGGCAAGATCGGCTTTTCCTGATTGAACACTAGCCAGTACATTGTCAAAACTCATTGGGAGATAGTTCCACTTCGACACCTAGTTCTGTTGCGATAGCTTTGGCTAGTTCGATATCTGAACCCACAATCTGATTTTTTTCCCATCAACCACTTTTCTGGTATTCAAATGGAGCAAAATCTGGATTTGAGGGCTACAACCAATTTTCCTTTGGACTTGATGGCTTCAATTCCAGCTGATTGATTGTTACTACAAGCAAATAGTAAGGGGAAAGCATCACTAAACCAAACATCGTCATCAACACCTTCTTCATCTTATTCATAGACAGAGCCTCCTTTTATGTTTTATTCTTTTTTAGTTGTATAAATAATACTCTATCCTCATCGTTTGTCAAGAAAAAACTGTATTTTTATTTCATTTAAATCAAGAAAAAAGCTTATTATATGATGTATTTTTTTACATATAATAAGCTTATTTATACTATTTTTAGTTTTTAAAACAATTTGAAGAATTTTTGTCGAAATTATACAAATAGAGCATTGCTGAGAAGATCCTTACACTTTTTGTTATAGACAAACAAAAAAGAGCCCTAAAGGACTCTTTTTATT
>BNJT01002340.1_pt1 | contig 17229 bp, 22 predicted proteins | sample 8540491 | NCBI WGS metagenome assembly BNJT01 (sample SAMD00202455, study PRJDB9452) | human saliva metagenome | host: Homo sapiens | reverse complement strand
TAGTCTGATGCAAAGGAAACTGAAGTAGCCTCATATGGAACAAGCCCAACCAAACAGAATACTTGGTTGGGCTTGTTCCATATCACTTTTTCCATCGTCTTTGACACTGTGATCTTCATAACTACTTCTACTTGTCAAGAAATTAGGCATAAAAAGCTATTATGGTAGATATAGTAAAAGAAGACATCCGGAAAAATCTATTCTTTAATATTCCATGACATACAATTAAAAGGCTCCTCCATATTTACTAATTAGATAAGGAGCAGGTATTTGTATTATCTTTTGGCTATGAAATAAAGACTGTAAATACTCTAAGGCTATACTATCAGTTTTTAAATTGAGTCCAGGCACCAAAAATTACCTTAGATGTTTGCAGAAAATTAATATAAGCCCACGAATCATTGATAGTATAAGGTAATGGAAGTTCATGCACAATATAGCCATTCTCCTCTAATATCTTTCTTATACGCTTTCCATTTCTTGGAGCAAAAATTGGTATAGTCTGCCATTAATAATTCTTTTGTCTTTTACAAATCTTACCATACCATCTGTATGGCCACACTTATCTTGCGACCTGTTACACCAAGGAAGTATTATTATCTCTGTTTGGAAAGCTTTTTTTCTAAGCGATAGATTAATTTTAATTTATTTTGATATTGTGGGTTCTCTATAAATATCTTTTCTGTCATTAGAACATGATACGGAGTCTTAACGACATTACCACCATCAATAGTAATATCTGAGAGATTAATAAACTTGTTATCATTGAGATTGAGAAAAAGATAAAGGTTCGTCTACATTCGTAATAAACTCACGTTTTTCCCCTCTTATTCAAATAGTCTGGCTTGTACTTATACTTTACAAAAGTATTATCCGTAACCTGTATTGGCATATAGTCACGACACCAATAATCTGCAGTCTTACACAAAACATCTACATGTATCTGATAGTCTTGTAAGACAGACTTCACCGCTTCGTACAATTGCCTATAGTCATTGGCCAAATGAGCCGAGAAGTATACACTGTTGGTTTGACTTGATAATATCATACCCTTCTTGCTTTTAGTAAGTTTGTTAGCAGATGATAAGGTTCTTTTCGATAGTATCGCCATGGTCGGATATCTTTCTCTGGTGACTTTATAGAGGTTTGATTTCCATTGTTATCAATGACGAATTTATTAATATTAATGCGTGGGGCTGCTACAGAACAAAATGATGGCAGTATTTGTAATTCTGGTAACCATTCCATTTGGATAGCCGACTTTAATGTATCATTGTCTGGCTCCATAAACTGGAGATAGTCATAAATATACGAGCTTGCCATCCTCTTATCTCTATTTAAATTTGCTTTATTACTTTGCTCATTTCTATCAACGACATTAAAGGTTTTTGATTAGAATGGATGCGCGATATTCGCCTTCTTTCTCAAAAAGTAATATCCAGACCAAATTTATGCAAATAGAAACTTCCTATTTTCAAATATGGTGTATTCACAGTTCTATAATCTGCATCATCTAATTTATTTCGATGAAACATAACAGGATCATGAACAAACTCTTGATTAGCCGACTTCTCTACATGAAAATAAAATTCTATAGAATGGGCATAAATCTCAAATCTCCTGTTTATTAACAGAAATCCACCAAATAATAAGGTGTCTGCTACCATGGAAAAATTGTTCTTCTAATAGTTTCTCTCCTATTAAATTTCTTAAACAATCGGGATTTACTTCAACATTATGCTGAAACTGTTTTAATGCAAGCAATAAATTCGTTTCCATATTTCTATTCTATAATTTCCCAGAAGCCACTTTTTATCCGAGCCGACTCTACGAAGATACTTGCCACGCATAAATTCAATATTACGCATGATTGTACTACCACTCAATCCTATAATAGAAGCCATTTCTTCCTTTTGTAATATAAAGGGTTTTCTACCATCAGTCGTAAAAATAGAGATACGGTTCGCTGTAAGTTTATCCCCTGTTTGACTGCTTTTTGCTATTAATCTATCTATAGTATCATTGGATTTTACAGTTGCATTTTCGGCATTTACAGTCGTGTTTTTGAGCATTTACAGTATCTTTTGGACTATTTGCAGTTGCATTTACAGTTGCATTCTTGGTATTTACAGTCGCATTGCCATTGGTTATAGGCCGATGTATAACTTTGGGAACTGTAATTTTAAGGATAAAATCATCCAAATGATATGTAGGGATTGGCGACCTATTAGCTTCCAACTCTCTACACACACGATCCACACCCTCACCAAATTCTTTCACAAAGTCGTACGCTTTGAGGAATTGGGCAATTTTTGGATTGCGAGAGAAATGTGTATGACGGATGTTAGAGGGCTTGACCATTCCAGGTAATCTGCCCGGAGACTCGAACACAAGCCGATCATCAAGCATTTTGATTTGAATTTCCGTACCCTTAATATTGTAGGCACGGTGACAACAAGCGTTAACTACCATTTCTTGTATCACAAACTTTGGGTAATCTCTATGGGTTACGAACTGTCCATGCTGCCCAAGGAACGTATGCTCCTCCACTTGTGTTTCAAGATAAGCTATCGTGGCTTTCACTTGATCAAGTATCGTTCCTTCAAAGGTTACATCCTTAATCACATTCATATCTGCACCCACTTGTTCCTCTGTACCTTTATAGCGAATAAAGCGAGTGCGTCCACGAGGGAAGAACTTCTGGGGATATTTGCCAAATAGCAGAATACAAGCCACACTAACTTGCTCTTCTCCCTTTGCGTTTATAGTCAAGAATCCATTGTTCTCTTGTAGATATTGCTTTGCAGACTTGGTATAACCTATCAATTCCGTATATCTTTCGACAGCAGCCATATCAATATCATCTACCGTAGCACCATACACAGCCGTATCCTCATAGTAACGCTCGCCCTTGTCGTACATCAACTGTATACGCTCTTCAAAAGACAACTTTCTACTCTTATCACCAACACGCATATAGGCTTCGTCTGCCTGATTAGCGTGTAGCTCCGAACTTGCAGGGATATACATCAACAAGATATGGTTGTCGTTCCCATCCTTATCAGTACAGGGCAGTAGGTTGCTGGTAATAGGCACAGAAGGATTACAGAAATCTAAAGGAACACGCAGCAACTCATTCAGCTTCTCTGTATGTTGATCCACGCCTTCTATCTTCCTCGTCTTATCAGACACACCAATAGCAATCGTTCCGCCATCAGCATTTGCAAATGCCACGATGGTGATAGCCAATGCCTTCGGATCTATTTGAATACTTTTTGCAGTCAAATGTCTGATCTTCTTTACGGAGTATTATTTCTTGTATAATCATATTATTCATTATTCTCTGTGTCTCCACTTTCAAAAACAACACCGATTGCCTCTGCAAATTGTCTCAATGTAATATCTTTTGTATTATCAACAATATTATGTAGTGTTTGCTTAAAGTCATTCGCAGCATTACCTGCATGATTTATCAAGGATATATAGAATTCTTTCTGTTCTAATATAATATTCCGGCAATCTTCACTACTTATAATTGGCTTCAAAAATTTTATCAACAGAATCTCCAGCCCTATCCTCTAGTTTTCCTTGTGTCCTAAACCATTGTTCAAAGAATTTAAATTTTTTTCCCTATCGATAGAAACCCTCCCATTACAATAAGAATTTCGTATATCTGATATTATTGAATATGTAGTGCATTTATCAATGCTATTGATTATCTTGGAGTAGTCTTCTGGCAAAGGGAGAGTCTGTACATTATTACCAATATCTTGTAATATTTTTCTTACCGAAGTCGGAAATATTAGTAGGCAAAGGATGCATGAACTCTGTTCCGACGAACTCGCGTATAGCTATAAACCAATAATATGTCGTACGACTGTTTCGTTGAGCATATAATTCTTCTGTAGAAACTGTATTAATTGCTTCAATGACTATTTTATTTAATTTCTCTGTCAGTTCATTCTTGTATTGAATAGACAACTTATAAAACGATGCATTTGGAATAATTTTCTGAATATTATCATTAGTTATATTCCCATCTACATTATTGCTCCAATCAGACAGTTGATCTAACATTTCTTTGTCTGAAACACCAATCCTATCCTTTATTTGAAAGTACAGAGGAAGAATATCTTCTATCAAAAGATGTTCTCCTTTTCTGTTTTGAGTCATATATTTTAACACATCATTCAGTAGGCTATTATCCCAATTGAGACTCTTTTGTAGAAGTTCTCCATAATCTGCATAGTAATCAATAACTCCTGCTATTTCAGGAATGCATGATGTATTTACTGATGATACCGGTTGACCTTGTGCTAATCTCATGGCAACAATATCAATATAACCTTTTTTTGTGTTGGTTCTATTTGTTGCATTATAGAACTAACAGTCTGTGAGGTCAAGCTTTTTTTGTAATGGTTTTTATCTGATAGCTTTTTATAAGTTAAAAAAATATCTCCCCAATAGAAGAAGCTTCAACTTTATCTTCTTCAATATACAATTCTATGGCATTTATTAATTTAGGGAATTTATAATTCGTATCACCGTCCAATAAAGCTATTACATCAGAATAAGAATAATCACCAGTGTTCAATTTCTCAGATAAATATGCATCAAAAGAGGTCGCGACAGTATGAACACGATATTTTTTTATATTCATCCTTTGCCTCTCGTAAGTAATCAATGAAGATTTCTGGATTTACATTTTTATCCTTTACCTGTGTTAATTGGCATGAAATGTTTTCTTCTATAAGATATTTTTCCAATTCTTTCAATGAAGCAAAAATATGCATTGCCCTTAAATTCAGAAAAAAATCGTAAAATCTTTAGGGTAGAAAAGCTTCTACAATCCTTTTAAGGGTTAGCTGATCTTTAACTTTTGAGAGTATGACTTTGTATTCATTTGTTAACATCTGCTTTTCTATTGGCAATTGCACCTTTCTTAGAGCAATGGAATTCCATATTTTTCTGTATATTCGCATTATTTTTTTATTTAGTTTGCCAATACAATTGATTAAATTATCAACAGGAATATCATCCCTATTGATAGTAACATCTTCTAAAAACTGCGTCAAAAGAAATATTTGACTCAGCATACTCATTAATATCATATCCTTCTGTTTCTGAAATACATTTTTCAATATATTTTTGTCAATGGGATCTGCCTTGCAAGTTCAACATCTACCCCATATACTAAAGCTGCTATTTCTTTTTGCATTTGCATGTCATTATTGACAATAGAGCTTACATTTTTCAAATATTCACCAGACAAAAATTTGCGTATTAGGATGTTCTAATATATCATCTTGAAATAGCAAAAAAACAGCCATGTTAATAAGAGAAATATCATTTGCCCGCTCTTGCTTTAACGCTACAATTGCATTTATATACATAATAATATCCCTAACATTTGCGTCAGGCCTTACCATACGACATAATCTATTTATCGTTTCACGAGAGTCCTCTTCCGCATTTCCAAATGCCTCTATAAAAAGTTTTTCAAATAGATTACGATAATCCGTAATAACAGGCGGTGCAACTCTATATATTACTGGAAATGTTTTACTAATAAAAAAAGTTGGGTAAGTTCCTTTTGCCTCATCAGCCTTTTTCATTTCCAAAAGCGCAGGCCAAATGTTTTTTTATCAAAAGGGATAATCGCTCAAATATTCTCAAATCCGTCATCAGCAAAAAAAGTATGAATAGAAGACCATAGCTCCTTAACTTTCTCAGCAGGTAGACGATCCATATTATCAAATACAAGTATTAACTTCGGTTTGTTGTTATTCTTAATATAGTTTGATATGTCCATCATCCATGCCTTAAATTCTATGACCGTTGGCTCATCTTCACTTAAAGTTTCATAGCAAACATCATTTTCAATCTTATCATTATATATGGCTAATAAATAACTAAGACCATACCTGTGATTTCTTAGATACGCACATAACCATACGATTAATCCTATGATAACAGGAAGAGCTGAAATAATAATAGAAACTATTGTCTGCAACCAATTGGTAGAAGTTGGCTTGATAACATATGAAATATAGGTAAAAAAATAGGGGTCAAGATTGCAACTAATGCAGTTGCAGCCATGCCATTACTAATTTGGGGATACTTCTCTGTAACTTTTTCTGTTTTCCTAGCTAATAAGTACTTTAGTTTCTCCGCCCAAGAAACCGTTTTTTTCTCCTCCACCTTTTTATTCTAATTGTAGAATTGCCAGACAAAAAAATCTATCATCTATTAATTTAGCTGTCAATAGTTCTAAAATGGAACGTCTTTTGTAAGTCTTCTTGATGCCCCCATGCGTCGTATTCAAAGAAATAATATTTATCAGACAATTCTTTCTCTAATAGTCTTACCAAGTTTGTTTTACCAGCCCCCATTCTCCTTGAATACCAATAATTTTTGGGCAAGGCATCTTCTTTTTGGTAGAACATCATTCTTAATAATCTGCCGTGCAATTGCTTTTTGCAAGTTTTGTCTGAGATGCGCCATCAAACTTATCGAACCCTTTAGGCCGATTCTGAATGAATTTTTGGGAAAAGGTTATTCATATTATACTCCTTTTTACTATATTTCTAATTTATAACTCATTCAAATACTGCAACAACTGCTTGACAGTAATTGCACCTTCTATCTCTTTTGTTTGGAATACCATAAAATATTTATAGTCGCTTCCAGCAAGGTCGGCCCATTTATTACCAAGCCAAATCTTGTTCTTCGAATCATCATTGACTAAATGGTCGCCTTTTGCCTCTACAAGAATAGTGTTTCCAGACTTCATACGAATGATAAAGTCAGGGGTAATGATTGATATACCCATTAATGCAGAAATCCTTCTTTTCTCGATTACGATGCCAGAACAAGACATTGGGATTATCAGCTATGGCAGAAATGACATCGTATTCAAAGTCATTGACCGTTTCTTCGGCAACATACAACCCTTTATCAATGCCGACCATTTCTTCTTTTGGCATTGCAATAGCATCAATAAAGGTATAATGCCCTTTAAGTTGAATCTTTCCCACATTTAACCATTGCAGGAAAACCTGTTTTTGGTAATCCTTTAAGAGAATCTCTATTTTTTCTTTGATGGCATCTCGTGTCAAGTAGAGGTTGTCCACCAAACTAGCAATAGCGTCGGTATCGAGTCCAGAAATCACCCTATCTATGTATTTCTTAATATCTGGCTCCACAACATTGTCAAACTTAACCATACTTGCAATTTGCTTGCTTAACATCTCTTTCTGAGTGGTTGCGGACTTATCCATATATTGCTGTCGAATAAAGTCTATGGCTTGCTGATTATTGCGGCGCACTGGCACATAATCATCGCCAGATTCCGCAACATCGATAGTAACACCCTGTGGGCGGACAATGGTGAAATCCACAGTAGCATCCTTTGAAGGCAAATCAAAAACCTTTCGTCAACATCGATTTTTTTCCAAAGGAATCCATTCCTCATCGGAGAATATTGATGCAACAGTCTTTGTGTAGAAGACAGGGAGGTTTATTTCTGCTACTACCTCTTTATAACTTTCATTGATAGGATAATACATTTCTGTTGGTATAATAGCCGCAAGTGGATCGATGTTTCCACTTTGTGACTGTTCATTTATTTTCTGATTATACTCATTGCCCATCTGCTCCGCCTGCTTTTTGTAAGTCTTGGATATATTTACTTGGAGCATCGTTCTGTATCGTTTCTTTGATTGTAGCTACCTCTTCTATTGATAATTCGATAGCATCCTCTACCTCATTCTTTTTTCTCCTGATTTTGTGGCTTATCAAACAAATTGGGAATACTTTTCTTTTCTTCTGCAACACTATCCATATTTACTTCACGGAAGTCTTTTTTGCTGAATCCCGCCTTTTGTAACGAAAGAATGATTCTCTCGACTGTATCACGGAAGTCATTACTGCTTGTGAAAACATAGGAAAGATTGAGCAAAGGATTCTGATGCTGGGTGGTATATGGCTGACGGAGTATGCGCCCCAAAATTTGTTCTACATCAACACGACTTGTTTTGTTCGCCAATGTTGCCAAAATGTAGGCAAAGGGACAATCCCAACCTTCTTTCAGCGCATTTACGGTTATAATGTATCTTACTTCACAAGCACGACTCATCAAGTCAATGCTCTTTAATTCGTCTTTATTAGCCGTCTTGATTTTGATTTGCTCCTCAGGAATACCAAAACCAATAAGGTTGTTTTTTATCTTATCAAAAGTAATGTTGTCGTTATCAATCTTTGGTTGAGCTTGAAATAATACAATTGGACGGATGTATCTACCACTATGCTTTTCCATCTCAACGGCATGTTGTTCCAGACTATTACGCATTCGGATGGCACTAACAAGCACATCTTTAGGCGAGTTGCGATTTTCCACGATAACGGGAAGTTTCACCATGTTTTCACGCTTCAGTTGCATGGCATCTACAAAACTGATGATATTGCTATTGTCGCGTGGAGTTGCTGTCAATTCCAATATGAATCGGGGAGATAGATTGTTGAGCAGTTCTACTCTTAGATCGGCCTTGAAGTTATGACTTTCATCTACTATCACCAACGGGTTCTGCTGGGCTATCACCTGTATGAGTGCCGTTGGGTCTGCATTGTCAATCAACTGGTCTGGGTGAACATAATATTGCGTATGTTCAAGGAAGTTTCCATTCTCTCGAAAAAGCACGAGGGTTTCAATTGCTCTACACTTTTGTCTTTCTTCACACGGATGGTTTCCACAAAACGACTGGGCACTTAACACGAAGATGGTCAGATTATCGTGCATCTGTACAGGGCTAATACCTTGCCCCATCAGCGCAGCCTCCTTGTCCACCACTGTTACACGGTGGGAAAATAATGCATCTATTGTTTGACGATAGGGATGAGTGGCATCCTGTAATTTCTCCAAAGTTTGCTTGAGAATGGTATCGCTGGGAACAAACCATGCCACAACCCGATTAGGAGTACCTGTTTGCAGGTTATCCATAATCCTTTTTAATAGCATTGCAGGCAATGAATGTCTTGCCACCCGCTGTAGGAACTTTCAGCGTTACACGCGGCGCACCGTTCACGGTATTGACATAGGGATGCAGATAGCTGTTACTGAATCCGTTCACCGAAACTCCTCTGTTTCCCCAATATTGAGAATAGGCTACAGAGAGACTTTTGCTACCATTCAAAGTCTCAATATATTGCTCCAAATCTCGGAGCACTTGGTGTTGATATTCTTTCAGTTGCATACTTTAAAATCTATTGATGTCACGAGGAATCTTCTTGAATGTAATATTCAATTGCGCCAGCTGCTCTTTACTAATCGTGCAGATATCAGCATAAATCACATAATGGTCTGCAGTCTTGGGTACTATGTTTAATGTGTCATACGACAAAGTTGTGATCTCATTGGGCTCGTAATAAAAAAAATAGCCCGTACCATCCTTGTAGTCTAACAGATAGGGATAATCCACTGTTTGCTGATTTGTCAGGTAATCGTGGGTCTCTGTATAATAAATGTATTCACGCATTTTTCCTATACCGACCTGCTCGTTTAGGTTACCATCTTCATTGAACAGAGGAGAACCTAATTCGTAGTAATCGAAAGAGCCCCCCAAGCCTTCAACAGCTTTCTTCCCTTCTCCGTAGCCTTTGATTACCCGGCGTATTCGTTCCGCAGTAATACTTTCTGCATAAGCTTCCATTTCTATTAAGATAAACTTTCTGTTGCCCTTCGTATTAAAATTAACATCTAACACAGAATGAGCTGTCGTTCCTGAGCCTGCAAAAGAATCGAGGATAATACTATCATCATCAGTTGCAATTTGAATCAGGTGTTCTATCAATTGGAATGGTTTAGGTGTCGCAAAAGGAATTTGTTCAGAGAAGATATTTTTTAAATTGTTCTTGGCGATTTCATTTGTAGCCACATCAGCAGCAAAGAGAATGGTTTCAGGGGTTAATCCTCTATCTTTTATCATTTAGATATGTCTTCTTTCGCGGAACATTATTACCACTTTCTCCAAACCAAATTCGTCTATCGGCAATAGCTTGCCACATTACCTCTTCTGTATATAACCAACAGCGTCCATTTGGTAAAGTATGTTTTTTTCCGTTTGGAGCTATCAATGTGTAAAATTGGCTTTCAGTGGCATGTCCTGCTTGTGCTGTTGCTGGGTCAGACTTCCATAAGCCACGTGGGTCATTATCAGGGTTTTGATATCTACTCAATGCTTCTTTCGACATGGGTAAGAGATGCAGGCATCTATCTGTCTTCATTATATCTTTACAATAGCAAAGGATATAATCGTGACGACATGAAACAACCTTCCTATTCTCTCTATTTTTTCTTTTTTCCCAAATAAAAGTGGCTACAAAATTTGTGCTGCCGAAAATTTCATCACAAATACACTTTAGATTCGCATATTCATTATCATCAATACTTATAAAAATAATTCCTGTACTGGATAATAGCAACTGGAGTAGCCTTAGCCTTGGATACATCATGCAAAGCCATTTATCATGCCTGCTAAGATCTTCGCCCTCGACACCTACCACTTCTCCGAGCCACTTGCGTATGTGTGGGTCATTCACATTATCGTTATACACCCAGCCCTCTTCGCCTGTATTATAGGGAGGATCTATATAGACGCAATCTACTCGTCCCTCATATTCTGGTAATAATGCCTTTAACGCTTCGAGATTATCTCCATGAATAATCTTATTTCCACTATGAGTTTCAGAGGTATCAGAAGGCTTGTCTCCTCGATACCCATATTTGTGTTCCAACACACGGAAGGGTACCTCCGCATGATGGTTAACAACCTTATCTTTTCCTATCCAATGTAATGTGGGCATATCTCAATTTTATATATAAAACTTAAAAAGGTAATACACCTGTGTCTAAATCTTTTCCTGCTGTCAATATTTCTCCTATTGAGTCTGCAAATTTTAATGTTACAGGTAATCCATCTCCATAAATACATGCATTATAATTGAGTTTTGTCAAACTCATAATATCTTTGCAAACAATATCAATATTTGCATTTCCACGGGTGATTTGAATATCAATAGGATTCGGAGTTTCCAATCCAATTTGAGTTTTAAACCTTGGAATATAACCTTTGGTCCACAAAAAGGGCTTTATATTCATCATATTGGAGCATTAGTCCTCGCGGCACACAATAAGAAAATTGCCGATACAATTTGAAGGTGTTGTTACTTCTGATTCTTACACCAATTATTTTTGATTTGTTACATGAGGCTTCTTCAAAACCTGCCCACTCTGCATCATCAAAGTATGTTCTTGCATGAATAAACACTTCTGATGGATAGGATCCAAATTTACTAAAATATGATTCTAATGATTGGCTTATTATATTATATGCATCCTCTTTTGACAAATGAAACTCTTTGGTCTGTGGGTTCCACCAAGGTCCGACATTGCCTTTAAATACCATACCATCTCCAGAATCAAGGAACATTTGTGCCGCACAACAGGCATTCCTGTTTTTTTCATCAGTTTTTTTATAAACTAATCCTAAATAACAGACTCCTTCTCGAACCTCCCCCATTTTCCATGGCAGTCCTCCAAGCTTATAATATATGGCAGATGCTAAGTTCCAAGCTTTTGCAGTTCTAACTTGTTCTTCTTTCTCTATTTGTTTTTCAGACAATCCAATATTTGATATTTTTGAATCTCTGATAATTTGCGTCGCTATATTACTCCCTAACAGTCTTGCTTTTAACTGGTTGTGAAAATTTATTTCATATTCATAAGCTTCCCTTATTTTATCATCTTCTTTCTGAAACTCGGGAAAGAGATTCTGATTATTTGGATTTAAAATCTCTTTTGAAAACTTAGTGTGTATATTATCCTCAGCTTTGTCTCTTATACACATTTTTTTGATTGTGGTCGGCCATAAGTAAAAAATAACTTCTGGAATAACTACTAACCAAAGGTTCACGGGAATTTCTTCCTCTTTCATGTAAGCCATCAAAGGATCTACATATAAATTCACAAGTTCATGAATGCGAATATGTGCATTTGTATGTCTTAAAGCCGATTTAATATTTTCTTCTTTTACATCTATTTGCGGTATATTTCCAAAAATTCACAGCTATCCCCATTGTAGATTCAATTCCAGGAAAAAAATAGGATACTTTTTTTAGAATCTTTAATTGGCAGTATTTGTTCATGCAGTTTTCTAAGATAATCTGTCATAGATAATCGTGCCGCTGCGGGTCCAATAATACCCAGTGTTATTGAACCTTTTAACTTCGTCTTGTCAAAAGGGCCAAATAACATCAGGCCATCTCTCGGGTCTATTGCCTTTTGGTTACAGCCAAATGTTAGAAATGGTTCTTCTATGTATTTAATAATTGGCTCTATCATTCTGTTTTATCTTCATCTATCAAGTCTACAATGTCATCTTCACTCATGGTGCTACATGGGTCATAATAGCCATATTCACTCCAAAAAGGTTTCTGTCCAATTTTTTTCATTTCAAGCATATCATTAGACTGGCTTACTGAAAGCTTTTATCTCTTCATTATTATCTTGTAAAGAAAATAAAAAGTGCTATCAGCATATCCCTCCATTGTTCATTGAAAAAGGTTTTTCCCTTTATTTCTTCGGTAAGAGTGTTGAGTTGAATCATTATCTATAATATTCACCCCATCTTGAGTAAATATCAAATGCGACTTAATGGAAGCCCCAATAAAAAGGATGAACGATTGGTTGTATGGATATTCCGTAATGCCAAAAAGCCTTTATCTTTATATCTGCCACCTAATGATTTTCTTTTTGTTTTTTTGAGGAGTATTTATATTTAAAATGAATGGGGATTGGCTTTTTCTTATATATAGGTCGATAAAAAAACATATTTTTTTTATTAGATAGCTCCGTTTTGCGATAACCTTTATTCCTAAGAATTTCCGAGATTAAATATCTCAAGAAATCTTTAAAATGATTTACTACATCCTTGTGTGTAGGGAAGCTATCAGAATTGAAGCCATATAAAAATTTGTTCGAGAGAGAAAGAATATACCGACTGTGGATGAACATCAAAAACTTTGTCCCTCTTTATCTATTAGATATGACAATCTATCATCAAAAGAAGATAATGTATTTGCCAATTGAGCTATAGGAATATTTATGTTCGCTTGTCGAATATAGGTAGCCTGTTCTTTATTGAGGAATTGATACATGTAAAAATTTCTGGGGAATTGATTTTACACTCCACCAAGAAGTATAGTATAATTCTTTCTTCAAGACAATTGATGAATCGGTCGAATATGAGGTTTCGTACCAATTTGATAGTGAAGATTCTATATCTGTACTATATGTTACTCCATCTTTATCTAACTTCTTAAATAGCTGTACCAATCCTTTTTGCCCAGTTCCCAACAAATGGGATATGATTGATATTGGGTAATCCAATTACAAGATTATATGCAGAATCATCAATATGTAACGGAATAACAAACTCTGTGTCATTCTTTATTCCTACAAGACTTTTGGCATATTCTAATTCATCTTCGATACCTTTTTTGAATATACCATCACGTACGATATTTTTAGAATAAACTAGCAAAAACTTTTTCGAGAGGAGTAAATTGCTGTCTGTATGGTTTGCCAGAAACGTTCTCCTCCAAGAAGTCCATTTTTGTCAATCCATACTTGATAGCCCCGCATTTCTAAACGAGAAGCGAGCCATATGGTAAAGTCATTATCTTCTGGTGTCGCATGACTTATGAATATTTGATCTTTCATCTTAATATCACGATACTCGTTTATATATGAGGATTAAATATCCTCTGTCCACAACAAATCATCAACTCTCACTCCCAATATCTTTGCCAACTGAATGAACATTTCAACATTGGGTTGGGCAACATTCGTTACCCACTTTGATATAACAGCAGGGTCTTTTATCCAAGATTTCTGCCAGTTGTTTATTGGTCATTCCTTTTTCTGCGAGAACCACCTTTAAACGGTTTATTTTCTTGCGTTCCATACTTATGCAACTTGATTACGCCATAAAATTACTCATTATTTCTTAGAATGTATGTATTTTTGAGCAAAAAGATGGTCGCATCTAATCAAAAAAATGTTTTTCAATTCATTTTTTTCTTGTTACAACTTCAATTCTGGCAAACTATTGATTGCCTCCGACTTCAATTTATCCACTGCACGAGTGTATTTCTCTGTGTGCTTTAATCCACTATGCCCCAAAAAGACTTGCAACGGTCTTGATATTGGCACCATTATTCAAGATGTTCACAGCAAAACTATGGCGGGCGCAATGCCAGCTGATGTGTTTATTGATACCCGCGCGTTTTACCCACCGTTTTACGGATTTGCAACAACTCTCGTATGTGGGTAAATTGAAAATGGAAGTGTCTAAGTTTTCTGGAGCTTCTCCTATCAATGAAAGCAAACCATCATTCAAAGGGATAACGACACCGCTATTGGCTGAATGCCCTTTAGTTTTGTTCTGCTCAAATTTCAAAAAGACGATTAGTGTAATCTATGTTCTTATAAGTCAAGTCTTTCACATCGCAGAAGCGTAGCCCGCAATACAGACAAAGGATAAAGGCTCGCCTGACATTGGGATTTTTCATTATCATAATGGCATTGAATCAGTGATTGTATCTCATCCATTGACAACACATCTTTGCGCAAGATCTGCTCATCAACCTTGCACACCACACCCTTTACATGGATCTTTCAACATCACTTCATGATCAATGGCATAGCGTACCACTTTCTTGAAACGCTGGTAGATGCTCTTTGCACCTTCACCAACACTCCGTGATTGCAGATACTCCACAAATCTTTCCATCATTTCCTTTGTTATCAAATCGGGCTTGATACTAAACTCGCAGAGAGGGTAGTACTCTTTCAGAAAGTCTTTAAAACGATTCAATGCTATCTTTATCATTCGCAGGTCTTTCTTGGTGTAACTGTCAATGTACGCCTGATAATAGTCCAAGAAATTGATATTTCTATCTTTTTTCAACCGATAGCCGAGCATGCTCTCCTTAAACTGTTGTTCACGTTCTGCACGGATCTTTGCTGCCAATGCAAGTGTTTCCTTATTCTGTTGGCGTTCTTCTGGAGTGCGAGGCTTGGCAATCAAGTATAACTGCAAGTTCTCTTTTCTTCTGTTATGCTTGATGTGAACTTTGGGTTTGCCCATCATCTTACCTGTTTCATACAAAACAGGATTACCATTATCGTCCAAAACAGGCGTTTCTTCTCTACCGAGATAATACTCCAAATAGAGACTAACCCGGCCATCAGCAAGCACATTTTGCTCCAATTTCGGGTTTTCCTTTGCTTTATTCTCTAACTTTGCCATAATTGATAGTTATGTACCTAAATGCGTATCAAACCGAGTAAATCATTAACTCGTTTATTTTCAGATGTTTTCTTATTTTGCAAAGATACTTAAAATTCCCGAAAGTCAAAGTGTACTAAAAGTGTACTATTTAACCAAAAACAGGCGAAAATGAGCAAAAATAGCTAAATATAAGAAAATTATAAAGTATTGATTATCAATTAAATATATTCTTTTAATTTCTCTTGTTTTCACGGAATTGTACCGGGTCTGGGTACAAAAGCTTAAATGTAAAGCCCTGTAAATTAAATATTTGCAGGGCTTTTTGTTGCTAATGTGTAGTAGAGGGGTACTAAATAGACAATAGATAGCAAGAAAATAGGATTGAAGTGCAGTAAAATAGGCTTTGAATACAAGTAATACCTGCACTTGTTTCTTGTGATTTATCAGCAAAATTCAAGAAATTAAAAGAGAAAAAGGCGGTTCATTCCGCCTTTAATTGTGTTTATAATCTTAGCGATTACATATTTAAAAAGCTCTGCATACGACTGCGGTGTCTGATAAGGAATAATGTTACTTATTAGATAATCTATGTTTCCTGCCATACCATTAGCCTCCTCTTCAGTCCAATTATAAGCTATAAGCTCTTTATATAGCTCTTTACTAAATTGCTCAGCCTCTTCTCTTGTGATATGTTTTCTATTCATTTTGGTCTATTTCTCTTGTAAAGTTATAGTTTTTTTATCTGAATAATGCTGTCGTTTTATTCTTTTATCTCAGTCTGATAGCATTTTTATTTATATCTGATGTAAAGGTAATCATATTTGTTTTTCTCAAGTTATTTATTTTCAAATTTCTGAAATTCTTTACTCATTTCAATTTGAATCATCATCGTTATCAATAGCTTTTTTTGCTTCTTCTCAGGTATAAACCAGCTATAAACTTTCAACAATATGTGCTCTTTGTGGCGTGAAAAACTACTCTAAAGACATCCCATCGCTTTCTTATAAAAATTGCTTATTTCCATTCTCTCACCACCCTTTTTGCCCTCCATCTCACTTCCCTTTCTCCCCTCAATTCATAAAAAAATGGAGGTTTTTGCATTACTTTCCTCAAAAAGCAGTATATTTGTAGGAAGAAAACGAAGCTGACCCAACAGAGAGATTTCGCATTTTGACTGTACCAATCTACATGAAACGAGGAACCCCTTACATTGTATCAGTATTCATAAAAAAAGTAGTATAATCAATTGAAACGCATACGAATTATGAAACAACGATCATTTATTTTATTCATCTTAGCCGTGTTTTTGCATCGGTTTGATGTCGTCTTGTGATAATGATAACAACGGCGATGTTCGAGTGTTGACTAAAGAAGAGAAAAGCAAGAGCTTTGAGTCTTACCCTCGGAGAATATACCACTGGTATGACCTTTGTGCTTAATCAGCTTTCTAAACCAGGCTCGAAGTATAACAAAGTAGACACCGTTCGCAACATAAAGTGCAGAGTGGCTAACGACACAACGCTCACCATCGCTTCTATTCCCATGCGAGCTTTGACCGATTTTATTGAAGACAGCAATTTGAAAGCAGCCTTAAATCAAGTAGAAGCACAACCACTTGTTTGTAAAAATAAACTTCTACGACGATGCTCCTATTTGTTTTCTTATAACAAAAATACAGCCTCAAACCTTCAAAGTAACATACGGAGGCAAGCAACACACAGTTGTTCAAAAACTATGATGTGGCAGCTCCTTGGTCGTGGGGATATTATGATTACAAATTTTCTAAGGATCTTTTTGCGGTCGTTACCACTGGAAAGCTGACCGTAGATGGCGTAGAAGTGCCCTACAAGCTGCCACTATTGCGGTGAATACAACGCCC
>BNJT01000237.1_pt1 | contig 17317 bp, 21 predicted proteins | sample 8540491 | NCBI WGS metagenome assembly BNJT01 (sample SAMD00202455, study PRJDB9452) | human saliva metagenome | host: Homo sapiens | reverse complement strand
AGAAAAGTTGCTAGTGTAAGTTTATAAAGATATAATTAAAGGATACATAGTAGTTTGGAGGAAAACATGAAATTAGGAATTATTGGTTCTGGTATGATAGTGAAGGATTTCTTATCTTTTGCTCATGAACTTCCAGAAATAAAATTAGAAGCTATAACAGCTAGGAATATTGAAAATTTAAAAGAATTACAGTCAAAATATAATATTAAGAGCATATATATTGATATTGAACTTTGTTTAGAAAATAAGGAAATTGATACGATTTATGTTGCAGTTCCAAATAATTTACATTATACAGTTGCTAAGAAGGCTCTAGAAGCTGGTAAAAATGTTATTTGCGAAAAACCTTTTACGTTAAAGTATGATGAAGCTGTAGAATTGTTTGAAATTGTTGAAGCTAGAGGATTAATTTTAATAGAAGCAATAACAAATCAATATCAAAAATTATCTTGATATAAAAGACAATATTGATAATATAGGAGAAATACGACTTGTTGAGTGTAATTTTTCTCAACTTTCTTCAAGATACGAAGCATTTAAAAATGGAGTAATAGCTCCAGTTTTTGATAAGAGTAAAGGTGGAGGAGTACTTGGTGATTTAAATATTTATAATATTCATTTTGTTGTTGGGTTGTTTGGCAAACCTAGTAATGTACATTATTCACCTAATATAGTAAATGATGTGGATACTTCTGGTATTCTTCTATTAGAATATGATAACTTTAAAGTAGTATGTATAGCAGCTAAAGATACGTTTAATAATAGTTATGTAAATATTCAAGGAGATCAAGGTATAATTAAAGTTATTGGTCCTACAAATGAAGTTCCTAATTACAGTATTCAAACAAAAGATAACTTTATAAATGAAAAATAAAAATATTCATTCACACAGAATGTTTGCTGAGTTTAAAAAAATTCATTGAAGTTATAAATAATAAAGATTTTAAATTTATGAATAATCAAAAAGAACATACTTTAAATGTTATGTATATTTATGAAAAAGCGAAAAAATTTATAGAAAATTAAAAAGGAGAAAATCACATGAAAAAATTTTTTAGTAAACCATTTGGAACAGAGGAACAACCTATAGAGGAAGGAAGATATAGACTATTTTGGACTGCGGTATGTCCGTATGCCCATAGAGCAGTTATAGCAAGAGAGATACTAGGGTTAGATGATGCGATTAGTTTAGGAACATTGGATTATCGTCGTGGAGAAGAAGGATGGCAATTTAGCTTAGATAAAGATGGTCTAGATCCAGTTTTAAAACAATCAAAAATTAAAGATGTGTACTTAAATAGTGATTCAGATTATGAAGGACCATATTCAGTACCAGTGCTTGTTGATGTAACTACAGGAAAAGTAGTTAGAAAAGAATCAGCTGAGTTACTTCATGAATTCGCGACAGTATTTAGTAAACTACATAAGAAAGACGGAATAGATTTATATCCTGAACATCTTGCTGATCAAATTGATGAGTGGAATGAAAAATTAGCTGTAGCTATTAATGATGGTGTATATGGAATGGGATTTGCTGAAAGCCAAGAAAAATATGATGAGGCATTCGATAGATTCTTCGATATGATGGATGTATTTGAGAAACGTTTATCAAATCAAAGATACTTCCATGGTGATATAATAACAGAAACAGATATTCGTTTCTATACTACTATGATTCGTTTTGATGTCGTTTATTATGGATTATATTCTGCGAATAAAAAGAGAATTGAGGAATATCCTAACATTTTCAACTATTTAAAAGATTTATATCAAACACCAGGATTCGGCTCTACAACAGATTTTGAAGCAATTAAGGTCGGATATTATGTATCAGCAGGTAAAACTATTGTACCAAAAGGACCAGAAGTAGATAAGTGGAATCAAAGTCATGATAGAGCTAGATTCAAATAATAAATATGAAGATTATAGATGTAGAGGAATATAACTTTTCTAAGGAACAGTTAAACGGGTTTGGATTTAAGGAAAAAGCGGAAAAACTAATATATCGAAAAGAAATTTTAGACAGTAGCTTCTTAATAGAAATCGTATTTGTTAATAGTCAACTTATGATAGAAGTCTATGATTTAGAATTTGATGAGATTTATTCATTATTTAGTGTAGATAGTGCTGTAGGTGAAACGGTTAAAAATATTAGAGAACATGTAGAGAAACTACTAAGTTCTATATTAGGGTTAGCTGATGAATCAGGAAAAAAATAAGTTCAGAAATCATCGACTATTGTAATAATAAATACGGTGAAAAATCATGTTAATCCTTTTTAAAAAAACATCCCGATATATTGGCATTTGTAAATGAAAAATAAATGGTATGCCTTGTTTCTGGATGTAGAATATAATAAATTGAATAAAAAAATACAGATATTACAACTAAAGTGAAAATTTTAAATGTAAAAATATCCAACGGATAAAAATATTAGAAATTATTGATAATAAAAATATTTTTCCCAGCATATCATATGAATAAAAAAAGCATTGGATTAGTATAGTGTTAGATAAAAAAATATCAAATTGGAGACAATAAAAAGAATTAATAGATATGAGCTATTCTTTAGTCAAATAAAATAACAGGAACAACTAAAAAAATCAATTTGTAAAAAAATTATGATTTAGAGTTGTTCCTGTTTTTATTATTATATGCAATTATCAAGAATATTATTTGGAAAAATAATAGAAATAATAAAGAAAAAAATCCAATATAAATCCCTAACGCACCAGAGATGATATATAATATAATATTTATAATTATTAAATAATTTTTTTCGTGAATTTTATTAATGAGATAACAATATTAAAAAAATAATAGCTATTAAGAGCATAAAGTAGTGTGGTATTAGAAATGCAAGTAGCATTCCTAAACCAGCGCCTGCGCTAGGACTGTCAGAATGATTAATTTTTGATATTATACTTGTAAAGTATAGTATTGTTAGTGCTATGTATATAATTGACGAAAGTAATGATAATCTTATAGCGAGTTTTCTTGTCATCTAAAGCCATCCTTCCTCGGTAGATTTTTTTACAGCTTCTGTTCTATTTTTACAGTTTAATTTTGTTAGGATGTTAGAAATATAATTCCTAATAGTTCCTTCGGATAAAAATAGTTCATTAGCAATTTCTTTATTTGGTAATCCTTCTTTAATTTTTAAAAGAATAATTTTTTCTTGATTTGTTAATGGATTGTGACTATTGAAGATATTTTCCATTAGTTCAGGTGAGTATTCTTTGTTGCCTGCTAAGACGTTGTTAATTGTTTTCATAAGTTCATCTATTGAGCGATCTTTTAAGACGTAGGCATCTACGTTATTTTTTATGGCACGTTCAAAATATCCCATACGTTTAAAAGTTGTCACAATAACAACTTTACAATGTATGTTATTACTACGAATATATTCTAGTACGTCTAATCCTGTTGCTTCAGGCATCTCTACATCGAGTATAGCTACATCTATATCATTAGTAGAAATTAAATTTATTGCTTCTTTTCCGTCTTTAGCTTGAAGTACACTCTCAACGCTATCTTCCATTGATAATAATGTTGCCATAGCATCACGTAGCATACTTTGATCTTCAGCGATAAGTAATTTCATATTGTCCTCCTGTTATTATTTATTGATTGTTACTTCGATAGTTGTGGGAGATTTTTTTGATATTATATTTATTACTCCATTAACTAGTTTAATTCTTTCTCTTATAGATGAAAGTTCCGTTCCGTTAATATTTTCAAAGCCATTACCGTTATCAGAGATAATAACAGTGTAGTTGTTACTAGATTCATTTATTTCAATATTGCATTTATTAGCATTACTATGTTTAATGACATTATTCGTTAATTCTTTTAGTACCATTGTAATAGTCCATTCTACTAGCTGAGATGGTAGTGCAGTCATATTATTAACGATATCTAATGAAATATCAGCCATCGACATAATATCTGAAATAACTTTTAATTCTTCATTAATACTTCTATATTTAAGCTTATTAATTATAGATCGCGTTTCTGTCATAGAAGAACTACTGATTTCACTGATTTCTTTAAGTTCATTTCTGGCTGCTTCAATATTATTTTTTTCTAAATATTTTTCAGCTAGTTCTGCTTTTAATTTTAGCATTACAAAAGTGTGACCAATACTATCATGTAGGTCGCGTCCGATTCTATTTCTTTCATTCTCAGCAAGAAGTAGATTAATATGTTCATTATGTTTTTAAACGTTCATTTTTTTAATTTATTTCTTTTCGTAACTATATTTTTTTGGAAAAAAATAAGTTATTATACACATAGAACAAAAAAATAAATAGAATGATTCTATCTCCAATATTTATTTTTTTGGATTAGCAATTATATACAATGTTAGACAATTTATTGTTATGAAAAAAACTAATTGTCCTATAAGTAAAAATATTTATCTTGAAAATGCCAAACGAGTAGATTACTTAGATAATAACTAAATAGAATGTTCATTGGATTGAAAAACAATAGTTGTATAACTGATATATCCAGTTAGAATAAACCATTCTATAAAAAAATAAGAACTTTATTTTTTTGTATATAACATTCCTATGTATGATATAATTGCTAAAAATAGTCAAGAATAATACATATTTTTGGATAACTACCTTCAATAATATATACAAGTGGAAATATGAAGAATACCAATGATAAATAAAATCCATAATTTCCCTTTAATAAATTTAGTAATTTTTTTATACATTTCAGCCTCCTTATTCTTTAATAATACCACAATAATATAAGAGTGTGAATAATATATCCACACTCTTATATTATTATTTTGATTCTCTTCTGTTTTTTTTATTACCAATGTAGCAATTATACATACAACTGAATATGCTAGAAGTATAGCCAAAGCTTTATAAGAGAAAAATATCTTCTTTAATATATTTATTAACGAAATCCAATAGATAATAAGTTGGTGTCAGTTTAGATATATTTTTGCAACCATTCTGGGAAAAAGATAAACAGGCCACCAAAGTCCACCTAACATAGCAAGTCCTAGATATAATATGTTTGCTAGAAGAGTAAGTTTTTCTTCTGATTTAATAAGACTTAGTAGTAATCCCATACCTAAAAATGTAATACTTCCAATAAGCATTAGCACAGCTGACATAATCCATTCGCGAGCTGTCATATTAACATCTCTAAAGATATGACCAACAGCAAATACAACAACTATTGATATAATAAATGTAATTATTAGACGAATAAAACGAGCAAGGTAATATTCAGATATTTTTATTGGAGAATTATTTAATATGTGTAGATAGTTATTTTTCTCATCTTCTTTTATTGAAATAGGAAGAGAAAATAAAGCGAAGCTTATACTACTAAATGCAGTCATTGAAATAAGCATATCTTTTACTACACGTACCTTTGTTTCAGGATCATCGAATTGTTGCATTCCAGAAAATAGTATAAAGAAAAATAACTGGAAAAACCCTAATCCCATAATAAAAATTAGTTAAGTTTCTTTTTATGAATATAAATTCTATGTTTAATAAGTTAGCAAGATTTTTTTCATTATTTATCTCCTCCGTTATCTTTTTGTAGTTATAAAAAAATACTATCTAATAAAGTTCTATTTTTGAATTTCAATTTCTTTAAATGTGCAACCAGCTTGCTGTAATATGTTCCATATTTCATCTGGTTTCTTTGTTAAGAAATTAATATTATCTGTTTTTATTTCTAAATTATTTATAATATCATTATCTCTTAATAAATCTAGATATTTTATAGGAAGTGTGAAGTATTTTTTTCAATTTCTTCAGCACGCATAGCATGTGGAGTAGTATCACGAACTAGTTTTCCTTTATTTAGAACTAAGATTCTATCTGCGGTATGTTCTACTTCTTCGATATAATGTGAAGAATAAATAATAGTTAGACCTTTATTTTTCAAGTTATTCACAATTTCCCAAAATCTGATACGTGTTGATGTATCCATTCCAGCTGTTGGTTCATCTAAGAAAATTAATTTTGGTCGTCCTATTAATATAATAATAAAAGATAATAATCTTTTTTTGACCACCTGATAATTTAGAAGCGAAATTATTTTTTTGAGAATCATCAAATCTTAGTAGTTCATCAATTTCTTCATTTGTTAATGGATTTTCATATAATTTCTGTATAAAAATCGAGTAGTTCTTTTACTTTTAGTTTTTCAGGAACAACATTTTCCTGAGAAAGTATGTTAAGAAATTCTTTTAGTTTTTGGTTGCCTGGATTTAGAGAATTAATTTTTATCGAACCTGAATTGATAAATTTATTTCCTAATAGACAGTTCATTAGAGTAGTCTTACCAGCTCCATTTGGTCCGATTAAAAGCAATACATTCACCAGAATTCACTTCAAAAGAAATATCATTTAAGATGTTTTTTTCCCTTTAATTGTTTTTTTGTTATATTTTTTTACTTTTTATAATATTATTTAATGACATTTAGATCACTCTCCTTTGATAATTAAATTATATCAAAGTAGGAGAGTGTCTTTTAGTAGGTAATGTCATAAAAGTAATATGACAAATGTCATAAAAAAATAGACTTAAGGGGCTGATCCAAAAAGTCCTAAATTTTTAACAAAGTGTATATGAAAAACTCATAGACGCAGTGGTTTATTGATATCTAAATACGCTTTATAAAAAGCTTTTTTTAGATATCTAATAAACTTTTGCGGGGGTGACTCGATAAAATCTTGTTTCTAGAAATCACGATTTTTGAGTCACTCCCTTTAAGTCGGAGTATATTGTTATTTCATATCATTTATTTCAATAATAGTTGAATCAGTATTGTCGAGAATAGCTTCTACTACTGACGCTGCTACTTTTTCAACTGGAAGAGGATAAACATTTTTGAAAAAGGTTATGCCTAATTTTGAAAAGAATTTAATCGGTAATATATTGAAATAAGAGGTAAGTCTGTCTTTACCGTACATAAGACCTAGACGAACTATTAGATAATCTAGTTTTGAATTTTTTACTAATCTTTCTCCAGCAATCTTACTTTCTAAATATTGCTTGAAGCCACCGTTTGCAGAAAAGTAGACAAGTTTATTGATATTGTGTTTTTGACATAATTTAATTGTCTGTACCACACTTTCTGTATTAAGTTTTGAATATAGATTTTTATTTTTAATCGTTCCAATTAGATGAATGACTATATCGTAGTATTTTTTAATTATTATATTGTCAAGGTCGAAAATATCTCCCTGTATCCATGTTGCTTTATCTTTAGAAATAGAGTGATTTTGGGTTCTAGATAAATAGCTAACTTCTACTTTGTATTTCTTAAATTCTTTAATTAATGCTTGACCTATAAAGCCATTGCCACCGATTATTAATATGTTCATAAGTACCTCATTTGAATTTATGTTGTTTTTTCATATTAACATAACTTGATTCGCAAGTAAATTTATTTAAACTAATGAATAAAAGATGATATAATAGTATCAATTTAAAAAGGAGTGTGATTGAATGAAAGTAGGTTTAGTATTAGAAGGTGGAGCAATGAGAGGATTATTTACAGCTGGTGTCCTTGATGTCTTCTTGGAAAATAATATAGAGGTTACAGATATCGTAGGAGTTTCTGCAGGAACACTATTTGGAGTGCATTATGTCTCTAAGCAACCTAAAAGAGCACTTCGTTACAATGTTAATTATATAAATGATAAAAGATACATGAGTTTAAAAAGTTGGATAAAACTGGAAACTTGATTAATAAAGATTTTACATATTATAGACTTCCTTTTTCAATTAGATGTATTTGATAATAAAAACATTTAAAGAGTCTAAGACTAGTTTTTATGCGACAGTGACTAATGTTGAAAATGGGAAAGCGGAGTTTATAAAAATTCATGATCCGTATCTACAAATGGAGACTTTAAGGGCAACTTCTGCATTGCCATTTATTTCAGAAATAATAGAAGTAGATGGAAAAAAGTATCTTGATGGAGGGATAGCAAATAGTATACCCATAGATTTTTTTGAAAAAGAAAAAAATTTCGATAAAAATTATTGTTATATTAACAAGGCCTATCACATATAGAAAGAAAAAAATCACCAAGTATACAATTTAAAATGTTCTATAAAAAAATATCCGCAATTAGTTGAAAAAAATTAGAGAATAGATATAAAGATTATAATGAAACGGTTGAAAGAATTCTTGAGTTGGAAAAAAACAAGGGAAAGTATTTGTCATAAGACCTAGTGAAGATATTACAGTTAAAAGACTTGAGAAAGATATTGAAAAAAACTAAACCACGTTTATAATTTAGGGGTAAAAAGACGGAAAAACATATTATAGAAAAATTTAAAAAGAATATATTAGTTATAAAGGAGAGAAATAAAATGAGTGAAGAAATTAAAAATTAATCCAGAGGAATTTGAAAAGAAAAATCAAAAAGATGAATTAAAAAAAGAATTATCTGATTTAGAATATGCAGTTACTATGGAAAGTGCAACGGAGACTCCGTTTACAGGTCAATATTGGGATAGTTTTGAAGAAGGAGTTTATGTTGATATTACAACAGGTGAGCCACTATTTTCTTCAAAAGATAAGTTTAAATCTAGTTGTGGATGGCCTAGTTTTTCTAAACCAATAGAAAAAGAGGTAACTAAGTATTATAAAGATAATTCTCATTATGTTGAGCGTATAGAAGTAAGGAGTAGAGTTGGTGATGCACACTTAGGGCATGTATTTCCTGATGGTCCTACTGAGTTGGGAGGACTTAGATACTGCATTAATAGTGCGTCAATAAGATTTATTAAGAAAGAAGATTTAGAAAAAGAAGGATATGCAGACTTGTTAAGTATATTCAAATAGTATTTTTTAAAAAGGTAATTGATAGAAGATATCGATTACCTATTTTTTTATCGTAAAATAATACTATATTTTGATATATTCATAATGATAACAGATACATATTTTTTACTCAGTTAAATAACAGTTATATAATGGATAATAAATATTCTTAAAATAGAACTTCTTAAAATATCACGTTTTCATAACTGTTGCTGTAAATTTTTCATTTTAAATATTTAAGTTTTCATGAAAAATTAAAATAAATTATCAAAAAAATGAAAACTACTGTACTAGTACTGTTGTTCACAAAATATACACAAATCAAGTGTAAAAAAATTATTGTTTTAATTATGAGTTCTTTGTAAACTATGAGTGTAACAAATAATTAATAAATTTATATAACATATAAAAATAAAAAAATTAAGGAGTGACTTATAATATGACAACAGTTGCAGAAAAAAAAGCATTCGTTGGTGGTAAATGGCAAACAGAAGTGGATTTAGTAGATTTCATTAAATCTAACTACACAGAGTATAGAGGAGATTCTTCTTTCCTAGCTGGGCCAACAGAAGCTACTACAAAATTAGTAGAAAAATTCAATGATTTAATGCGTCAAGAACGTTTAGCTGGTGGAACATTAGACATGGATACTAGTATTCCTTCAACTATCCTTTCACATGGACCAGGATACATCGAAAAAGATTTAGAACAAATTGTTGGATTACAAACAGAAAAACCACTTAAACGTGCTTTAATGACTTTCGGTGGTATTAACATGGCTGTTAACAGCTGTAAAGCATATGGTTATGAAGTAGATGAAGAAGTTATTAAAATCTTCACTGACTATCGTAAAACTCACAACCAAGGTGTATTCGATGCTTATACTCCAGAAATGCGTTTAGTAAGAAAATCTGGTGTTATCACTGGACTTCCGGATGCATACGGACGTGGACGTATTATCGGGGACTATCGTCGTGTTGCTTTATACGGGGTAGATCAACTTATCGCTTGGAAAAAAGATGATTTAGCTAAAATCGGTGCTGATGGTGTAATGACTGAACACGTAATCCGTGACCGTGAAGAAGTTAATGAACAAATTCGTGCTTTAGGTGAATTAAAAAGAAATGGCTAAAAATCTACGGATTTGATATTTCTGAACCAGCTACAAATGCTAAAGAAGCAGTTCAATGGTTATACTTCGGATATCTAGCAGCTATCAAACAACAAAAATGGTGCTGCGATGTCTATCGGTAACATTGCTACTTTCTTAGATATTTATATTGAAAGAGATTTACAAGATGGAACAATTAACGAGTCTCAAGCTCAAGAATTAATTGACCACTTAGTATTAAAATTACGTTGCGTTAAATTCGCTCGTACTCCAGACTACAACCAATTATTCTCAGGAGACCCAATTTGGGCTACATTAATCGTTGGGGAAATGTTAGATGCTGAAAGATCATTAGTAACTAAAAACAGACTTCCGTTTCATCCACACATTAGATAACATGGGTAACTCTCCAGAGCCAAACTTAACTATCCTTTGGTCAACTAAATTACCTACAGGATTCAAAGAGTACTGTTCTGAATCTTCAATCAACCACAGTGCTATTCAATATGAAAGTGATGAATTATTAGCAGACTTCTTAGGAACTTGTGATAAATCTATCGCTTGTTGTGTAAGTGGTATGACTACTGGTAAAGATATGCAATTCTTCGGAGCTCGTGCTAACTTAGCTAAAAGCTTTACTATACACAATCAACGGTGGACGTGATGAAAAAAAATTAGGAATCAAGTTGGACCTAAAACAGAACCTTTACGTGGTGTATTAAACTACGATGAAGTTTGGGCTAAATTCGATGTATTCATGGAATGGTTATGTAAACTATACATCAATACATTAAATGTAATCCACTACATGCACGATAAATATTCTTACGAAAGCTTAGAAATGGCATTACACGATACTAAAGTTAGAAGATTCATGGCAACTGGTATCGCTGGATTCTCAGTAGCAGTGGATAGTTTATCAGCTATTAAATATGCTAAAGTAACTCCAATCGAAGATGAAACTGGATTGGCTGTAGACTACAAAGTTGAAGGTGAATTCCCAACATTCGGTAACAACGATGACCGTGCAGACGAAATCGCTGTTGAATTACTAAAAACATTCATGACTAAACTTAAAAAACACCCAACTTACCGTGCAGATGAAACTACAACTTCTATCTTAACTATTACATCAAACGTAGTATACGGTAAGAAAACTGGTAACACTCCAGATGGACGTCGTGCAGGAGAACCATTCTCTCCAGGTGCGAACCCAATGAACGGACGTGACCAAAGCGGAGCTCTAGCTTGCTTAAGCTCTGTTGCTAAATTACCATATGAATACAGCCGTGATGGAATCAGTTTAACTGCTGCATTCACACCAAGCTCATTAGGTAAAACTAAACAAGATCAAATTAAAAACTTAACAGCAATGATGGACGGATACTTTAAAAAAGGTGGTTACCACTTAAATACTAACGTATTTAATAAAGAAACATTACTTAAAGTTATTGAGTCTCCAGAAGATTATCCAAACTTCACAATTCGTGTATCAGGGTATGCTGTACGTTTAATCAGCTTAACTCCGGAACAACAACGTGACGTATTAAGCCGTACAATGCACCAATTCATGTAATTAAGTAAATAATTAAAAGAAGGTGGAGGCGAAAGGCCTCCACTTTTTAGATTAAAATGATTATATTTTCAGAATACGATATAAAAAAACTATAGAATAGCAAAAGGAGGAAATTGCATATGGAAATGGAAAAAGTAGAAGGAATAGCTATAGAAGAGAAAAAAGAATTGACAGCTAATGTACATTCAGTTGAATCTTTTGGTAATGTCGATGGACCAGGGATTAGATATGTGGTATTCTTTCAAGGTTGCATGCTAAGATGCAAATATTGCCATAATCCAGATACATGGAAAATGCATAATCCTGATGCTAAAGTTATGACAGTAGATCAATTAACGAGAGAAATAGTGAAGTATCGTGAATTTTTTGAAGCAAGTGATGGTGGGGGAGTTACAGTAAGTGGTGGAGAATCGCTACTGCAAATTGATTTCATCTTAAAGCTTTTTAGAAAACTAAAGGAATTAGGAATCAATACTTGTGTTGATACGTGTGGTGGGTTTTATGTAAATACACCTACTATGAATGAAAAAGTATTAGAATTAATTTCTCTTACTGATTTGTTCTTAGTTGATATTAAGCATATTGATGATGAACAACATATACGTTTAACTAAACGTACAAATAAAAATATTATTAAATTTACTAATTTCTTAAGTGATAATGGTGCGAAAATGTGGATAAGACACGTACTTGTTCCGAAGTGGACAGACGATGATTATTATTTAAAAAAACTTCGTGAATATATAGATACTTTAAATGGTGTAGAGCGTGTAGAAGTATTACCATATCATGATATGGCGAAATTTAAATATAAAAGAGTTAGGAATTGAATACGAATTAAATGATATTAATCCACCTACAAAAAGATAGAATAAAAAAATGCTATCGATATCTTAGGTGCAAGAGATGATATAAGTTAAATAAATTAAAATGAGTAATTTAAAGTCATATTATTTAGAAATGACTTTTGAATTACTCATTGTTTTTATAAAAAAGATGACTATAAGTATGAGTTCTTATAGTCATCTTTGTGTATTAATATTATTATTGGGCAGCAGCTGTACCTTCTAGCATAGATTTAATATATGCTTCAACATCACTGTTGCTTGATTTTACATTATACTCTTCAAATAATTTTTTAAGAGCTTTACTTACGATTGTACTATCTTTCTTAACAGCTTCTTCAGCAGCTTTTTCAGCTAATGCTGGTTTTAATTCATCGAATGATGAGTCTTTTTCATCTAATACTTTGATGATGTGGTATCCAAATGAAGTTTTTACAACGTCAGAAGTTTTATCTTTGCTTAATGCATAAGCTGCATCTTTAAATTCTTTAACGAATGAATTATCCTCTTTAGAAGACCAACCTAAATCTCCACCGTTTGAAGCATTTGCAGTATCATTTGAGTTTTCTTTTGCTAGAGTTGCGAAATCTCCACCGTCTTTAAGTTTTTTAAGAACGTCCTCTGCTTTTTTCTTAGCATCTTCATCACTTAATCCATTAGGGTTTGATTCACTTTTAACACTTATAAGAATGTGTGCTAGGTGATATTGGTGTTTGTTTTTTTCATAGCTTTCTTTAAGTTTATCGTCGTTTGTTCCAGCGTAATCATTAATTAATAATGTTTGCGCAGCTTTAACTTTTAATCCATCTTTATATTTATCAAGTGTGAATCCTTGTTGTTTTAAAAGTTGTTCGAATTTATCTTTACCACCGTATTGTTCTTGAGCTTTTTGAAGTTGCTCATCGATTGATTTTTGATCAATTTTATTTTTATATTTATCTAAAAGTACTTTTTGGATCATCATACTTGTAGCTGTTTTAGAAAGTTGGCTAGCTCCAATGCTTTCTACGATATCTTTTTCTGTAACGTCCCCTGCTTTACTAGAGATATATTTAGTCCCTCCAGCAGAGCATCCTGCTAATCCTATAACAGAGATACTAAGTGCTATAGGTAAAATAGCTTTTTTAAACTTTTTCATTAAATTTTGTCCTCCTATGTGTACATATGTATTAATATATCATATTTTTTTAATATAAAAACAACTAAAGAATCGGTGATATCAATCTTGCGAACGCTTCTTTGATTTTTTTATAAGTAAACTTCTCTTTTGATATTTAGAAAAAAAGAAACTAGGGTAGATTTTTTTCAATATCTTTTAGGAAAATATCTCTGAATTCTTTTGTAGTTTTGTTATCATACATAAATGCATTTAGCTCGAAGTTTAATTTGAAACTTCTGTAATCAAAGTTAGCACTACCTAAACTTGAAACTTCATCGTCTATAATAATCATCTTAGTATGAATGAATCCATTTTCGTAGATATATGTTTGTGCCCCTAATTCTGCAAGCTCACCAATAAATGAGTATGTAGCCCAATATACGAATATATGATCTGGTTTGTTAGGTACCATAATTCTCACATCAATTCCAGATAATATTGCCATTTTTAATGCATCCATAACACTTTCATCGGGGATGAAGTAGGGTGATTGAATGTATATATATTTCTTAGCCCTAGATATCATGTATAAATAGCTATATTTTATTTTTTGAAGTTTATTATCTGGTCCACTTGAAACTAGTTGAATCGGTAAGTAATTATTAACTGGTGTAGAAACATGTTCTGAGGTTAGTTTTAGTTGTTCTGTTTTTTTAGTTGTTTGAGAATTCCAATCATCTATGAAACGATATTCTAAAGCACCTACTGCTTCACCTTCAATGCGGAGGTGAGTATCACGCCAATATCCGAATTTTTTATCTAATCCTAAGTATTCGTCTCCAACATTAAAGCCACCTGTATACCCGATATTACCGTCTATAATAACAATTTTTCTATGGTTTCTATAGTTCATACGAAAGTTAATAAGTGGCAATTTTGATTTGAAGAATTTTTTTATTTTAGCATTGTTTTTTGTGAGTTGTCTCAAAGAAGAAATACTTAATTTTCTTGATCCAATATCATCGTAAAGAATGTATACATCAACACCTTCCAGAAGTTTTTGTTCAAGAAGGCAGAAGAGTTGTTTTCCGATACCATCTTTTTTTAATATATAATATTGGATATGAATGTAGCTCTTAGCGTTTTTTTATATCTTCAAATAGTAATCTAAATTTTTTTCTTTTCCATCTGTAATAATTTGAATTTTATTGTTTTTTTGGATAAAAATGATTTATCAGTTTCAAAAATTTAGTTCTATTAGATTTTTTTGTGCTTATGAATTACTTGTTCATTTATTGTAATTTCATAAGGCACAGTTCTCTTTAATAAGTTTTGTTGATATCTAATTTTTTTCATCATCTGAAAAAGGAAATATTTTTTTCTCTATATATTGGTCTTCCGAATATTAAATATAGAATAAATCCTAGATATGGTATTAAAAAAATAGCACCAAAATCCATGCCCAAGATGATGTAGTAGTTTGATACTCTAAAAAGACGATTGAAAAATGCCAATAAAGTATTAATTACTAAAAAAATATTGTCAAAACTATATCAAAAATTTATATCATTAAAAAAATAGAAGTTATATAGTAAAAAAATACTAGAAATATTAATATTTAATAATTGTAAATTTATATAATTCATAATATATCACTCCTAACTTAATAGTACCTTAAAAATACCTGAAAATGTCTATTAATAATATTTACATAAACTTTAATCCCTTGCAAATTATTAAAATAAATTTAACACTAAAAATAAAAAAAGACAGAGTGATTTTTGAATATAAAAATAATTGAGAGGGAAATCTTTAAAGTGGATTTTAAGTGATAAAATAATTTTTTTCAAAAGTAAGTTCTAGTAGGAAGTCAAAGTGGAAGTTACCTTTTTGGAAAAAGGAAAAATATCAACAAAAAAATATTTTATTTATTTTAGTGTTATGAGTTGAATTTTTTTTATGAATTTATATTATAATGGAATAGAGAACAAAAAAAGGAGAATGTTATGCCTAATAATATTTTTAGAAGAATTAAAAAAACAAAAATTTGAAGATTTTTGCAAGCGAGTTAGAAAAATATTGAACCTGAAAAAAAGTTGATTTAATTCAAATTGACAGATTAATTGCATTAGTAGAAGAATTAGATAACGAAATTAAAACTATAAAAATAATAGTAGAATTGGATAAGCTGAAGTGGGAGTGTTTTGCTTTTACTCAGCTTATCTTTATGAATGAGGATACGATGAAAAAAATAAAAAAACGGAAAAAAAGATTAAACGTCTTACTTACAATAAAAATTGGTATTAATGGTGAGGGTATAGGATATTATAAAAAAGAAAATTACTTTTTGTAAAAAGGTGCTTTTACCTGATGAAGTTATTGTTTGTGAAATAGTTGAGGAGACACCAAAATACATTATTGGGAAACTTGTTAAAGTAAAAGAGCCAAGCCCGTATAGAGTAGAAATTAAACGCGAATATGCAGAAAGTGGAGCATACGGTTTAGCTCATGTTAGTTATGAAAAACAATTAGAATACAAACGTACAATTTTATTAGATGCTTTCGATAAATATTACAGATTACCAAAACCTGATAAATTAGTACTAAAAACGTTAGCTAGTCCTGTAACTGAAGGGTATCGTAATAAAAACCAATTTCCACTAGCTGTTAGAAATGGACGAGTTATTGCAGGGTTATATAAAGAAGGTTCTAACGATTTAGTAGAAATTAATGAAGACTTAGCATTACATGAGAATGGTAATAAAATAACAAACTTAGCTAAGAAATTACTTGGAAAATATAAAGTAGAAATTTCTACAAATAAAAAGAATTACGGTGTGAAATATATTGCTACAAGAACTTCATTCTATAATGGAGATGTTCAAGTAACATTCGTAGCAAATACTGATAAGATTAAAAACATGGATAAAGTCGTTAATGAACTTAAGCGCGAAAGAATCGTTAAAAGCATAATACTAAATATCACTAATGACAAAGATCACCTAGTAATGGGAACAGAAAGTGTTACATTGTATGGTTCAGATTATATCGTTGAAAAAATAGGAGATATTAAGTATGAACTTTCAGCTAAATCATTCTTCCAATTAAATCCACCAGCAACTAAAAAACTTTATGATAAAGTAGTAGAATTCGCCGCACTAAAAGAAACAGATGTTGTTTAGATGCATTTTGTGGAGTTGGAACAATTGGACAATATGTTAGCCGTAACTGTAAAGAAGTATATGGTGTAGATATTATTCCAGCTGCGATTGAAGATGCTAATGACAATGTTAAATTAAACAACTTAACAAACTGTACTTATGTTGCAGGAGATGCTAATAAAATAGTTCCACGTTGGAAGAAAAAAGGAATCAACTTTGATGTTGCAATAGTAGACCCACCTCGTGTAGGTCTTGGACCGCTAGCTAAAAATTTATTAGCAGTTGAAGCTAAGAAAATTGTCTATGTGAGCTGTAATCCATCTACATTAGCACGTGACTTGAAAGTTTTAACAAGAAAATATAAAATTAGACGTATTCAACCAGTAGACATGTTCCCAGGAACAGCGGCTGTTGAAGCGGTAGTTGAATTGATTAGAAAATAAATTTTAGAGGAAAAATATGGATAGTTTTGAACAATTGAAACAAGAAATAATGGCAGATAGTGATAATAAAAAATACACGGATGTAGGAATTGAACCATTATTTTCAGCCCCAAACACAGCTAGAATATTAATCGTAGGTCAAGCTCCTGGTATTAAAGCTCAGGAAAGTAAAATCTTCTTCAATGATAAAAGTGGGGTTAAACTTCGCGAGTGGATGGGAATAGATGATGAAATATTTTTATAAATCTGGTTTAATAG
>BNJT01000785.1_pt1 | contig 17375 bp, 28 predicted proteins | sample 8540491 | NCBI WGS metagenome assembly BNJT01 (sample SAMD00202455, study PRJDB9452) | human saliva metagenome | host: Homo sapiens | reverse complement strand
AGTAGTTTACGTATCTCCCAGTGCTGTCTGGGAAGCAATGATAGGGAGTCTATCGTACGATAAATTTATTGTTATAATAGCTGCGTAAAATGGAGGTTGCCTTATGTTTGGGTGCTGAAAATCAAACTAATTGGATAGAGATTGTAACGGCAATGAGTGCTATTGGTGCATTATTAGTTTCTCTTGAAATTTACTTGTATCCATTAGGACATCGCTTATTCAGAAGAGACAAACTTATGCATCTGTTTTTCAAATAGTAGAATTGACTGGATAAAAATGTTTGAGGACTAAATTGGCTGAATTCCTTCAGGCATATTTAAAGGAGTTTGATAAACCTCCTTCTCAGAGATATACGACAATAGCTTTAAAAATATGAAATTGATTTACATATGAATTATCGAGAAAATGTATTTGGCAAATCAAATTCTGAATACGTTAACTTAAGTAATAGACTTGCTGAATACTTAGAGGCACCAGTTCAAAAAAACCTATTGTTGATCATTCTTTACTGGTAAAAGACTCACAAAAAGTATTAGCTTCTGCATTTTTAAGAGCAAAGCGAGAAGCGGGTATTACAAAATGGATTTGAAGTATTGGAATGAGATTGTTGAGTTACCTAGTACAGAGGATAACAATTAATTTTTGGCCCTAATTAACTCATACTGGACTTTTATATCATTGATGAGCGTTCATATGCACATCAATATTAAAAAATACATAATAGATTCGTCTCATGATAAAGGAGAAATCTATTATGCATGAGACGAAATGAAGTGAACCCAATTTCTTCGACACTGTAATTCACAGACATGATAAAGGCTTTGATTCCTTGCCTGGCAGGGAGTTAGAGCCGTTTAATTTTCTTATTCAAAGCAAAAATGCTACAATATATTCAATAGTTATAAAGGGGAATAAATAATTATGTTAAAGAACCCAAGATGTTTATATAAAGGGAATATAAATAGTTTTTCTCAATAGTGAACGTGAGACAATCTTCGGAGGCTTATGTGAAGGGTATCATGGTGATACTCTTACTACAACAGAGAAGCTTGGTCAAATGAGATAGAGATTCTGCAAAAATCAACTATTGCCATGGAAAGACTCGAAATGGTCAAAATTATTTTTGAGTATGATATTCCAAGACTTGGAAAAAGAATCGATGTAGTTTCTACTTTTGAAAAGGAATTATTTTTGTTTGGAATTTAAAGTAGGGTGAATCAAAGGATTATTGAGAATGATATTGATCAAGTGCTTGATTATGCTTTTGGATTTAAGAAACTTTCATAAGTTTAGTGAGTCGAAAAGTGATAGTACCTATTTTAATCGCGACTAAATATCAAAAAGCATTCTTCGATATTCAGAAATCGGTATACAACGATAATAGTATCTCAAATCCACTTGTAACAGGTGAAGGAGGAATTCAGGAACTAATTGATAAGGTTATTAATTTATATCCAAATGAAGAAGATATAGATTCTAACTGGAGTATCAGTCCCCTATGCACCAACACCAACAATTATTGAAGCAGCTAGAACACTTTATGAAAGTCATTCCGTAGAGGATATTACAAGACATGAAGCTGATCAGGTTATGACAGATACTACGATTGCATATATTCTTAATGTCATTAAAACGTAGTAAGGAGAAATCGTGAGAAGAGTATTTGCTTTTGTAACTGGGAGTACCAGGTGCTGGGAAAAAACATTGGTATGGTTTAGATATTGCAGTAAAACAGACATATCAAGGAACTGAATTTCGCTGATCTTTAGATGAAAGGTGCTATATACTCTATCTGGGTAATGGACACTTGTTGCAGTGTTAAATGAGGCTCTAGCTGTTGATAATTATAGCAAAGTGTAGATCTAGAGGTGAAAAGAAGAATAAGTCTGATTCTAAAGAGAGGTAAGTAAATTTATACAAATCATCCACCGATATAGAGATACCATGCTTGCAAAGATTAAAAATCCTGTTGAAAATGGGCATTTTAGAAATTGATAGAGGCTAAAGCTGTAAAGATGCAAGATGCAGGATATGGTGAAGTAGAGCATGTTGCAATTTTTGATGAAGCACAAAGATCGTGGACGCATGAAAGACTAGCAGAATTATCTAAAACGAGGAGGAACATATGGCAAATAAGCTTAAGGTTCCTAACTTTCCCTATGTCTGAAGCATCATTTCTTATTTGGTCACTTGACCAAACGAGAAGACTGGGCAACTATTGTATGTCTAGTAGGTGGAGGACAAGAAATCAATACAGGTGAAGCAGGTATTTCAGAATGGATTAAATCATTGAACGAGACATTTACGCATTGGAAAGGTTTATATCTCCCAAAAATTAACAGAAGCTGAATATGCGGAAGGACAAATTAATGAATTATTAAAAACATAATCCAAATGTTACTTACTCTGATAGTTTACATTTAGGAGTTTCTTTACGCTCCTATAGAGCAGAAAAAGTTATCAGCTTTTTGTACATGAACTTCTAGATATCAATGATAATGCAGCATCCATTTTTGCAGAGATTAAAAGATAAATATCCGATTGTATTAACTAGAGATATGGAAAAAGCTAAGAAATGGCTTCAAAAGTAAAGTAAGAGGAACAGAAAGAACAGGAGTTCTAATTAGTAAAAGAATCTGCAAGATATAAACCATTAGGGTATTCATGTATTACCATCTGGTGATGAGGATGCAGTGCATTGGTTCCTTGAAGATAAACAAGATACTAGATCTTCTAATTATCTAGAAGATGCTGCAACTGAAATTCAGGTTCAAGGATTAGAGTTGGATTATACTTGTCTTTCTGTGGGATGCGGATATGCGTTATGAAAAACGGTAAATGGCATTTTTATCGTTTTAATGGAAAAAAACAGCATGGAAAGAAATTACTGCCAATACACAATACTCAAGTTCAGAACGTATTAAATATATGTTAAATGCATATAGAGTGCTCCTTACTCGTGCAAGAGTTGGCATGATTATTTGCGTACCAGAAGGCAACGGTACCAAGAATCCTAATGGTTATTGGGAGGATAGTACACGATTACCAACATATTATGATGGTACTTACGAATATTTAAGAGTTTAGGAATTGAAGAGATTTAATGCTATGAAAAACAATAAATGTAGTCGCTGCAGTAATAAGAGATGAAGATAAAGTACTTGCAACTGCGCGAGGATACGGAGAATATAAAGGTTGGTGGGAGTTTCCTGGAGGAAAGATTGAATCTGGAGAAACATCAAAAGAAGCTCTAATTAGGGAAATTCAAGAGGAGTTAGATATTCATATAGAGATAAACGAATATATTACTACAGTTGAATACGATTATCCCACAGTTTCATTTATCTATGCAATGTTATTTTTGTAATAGACTATCTGGTAATTTAAACATTAAAAGGAAGCCGAAAGTTCTAGGTGGCTATCAAAGGAACAACTAGATTCAGTGAAGTGGTTTGCCAGCTGATATGATACTACTAGATTACATAAGAGTATTTCTGGAGAAGAGGTGTTGATAAAATAATTTTCACGTAAAATAGCCCTCATTATTAGATAATATTATTACTATTGAAATATATGAAAAATACTAAATAAACGCAAATTCCCAAATCTATTTTTCATAATATTTTTTATAATCTTAAAAGTTTTATTTGTTATTTTGATATCTCTTTTTGGAGTTCGATATACAAAGAGATTTTTCTATATTTTGCTATGGTTCTTCTTGAAACATCAAATCCGAGTAATTCAAGTTCATTAGAAATTTGCTCGTCTGTTAATGGGTGATCAGATAACTCATTACTAATTGAAGATTTGATAAACTTAATAATAAGGTCTTTACTCGTTCCTCCTTTTTGTATGAGAAGTGAAAAAGCGATTTGACGGGATAAATTTCATTTTGGAATTCAAAATATTTATTTGATAATGTTCTAGATACAGTAGATTCATGAAATCCTGATTTCTCAGCGATTAATTGTAATGTACATGTCTCTAACTCATCGTTATATAGAAAAATATGACTTTTGTAAATTGACTAATATATTTGCAAGTATTAATAAAGTTTTATTTCTTTTTGTTTATATGATCTATAAAAATATTTGCCTCGTTAAAATACTTGATCAAATCTGGATTACTACAAATCTCTTTTGAATAATTATTATAGATTTGAACTTGACCAAAATCTTTTGGAATAAAGAGTAATATTTTCATCTTCAATAATAATAGAAAATCTGGAATAATTATTTTTGGGATCAAACTGATATTCTTGACATGGATATGGCATGCATGTTTTTATCTGGCTAATATAAATATATATTTCATCTAATGAGAAATTCTCAGACTTAGAAATTTTTATATTCGCCATTTATAATCTCTTTTTGATATGTAATGAGGATGTGATGTGCTTTTGTAAAATTTTTTTGCTTTTAGTTGAATGCAAATACTTTCCAAAGGATTTGATGCAAAAAAACTCCCAAAGGTTCAAATGACTGAAGTATTTTCAATGTACTTTCGATTAATTCAGGTTTAACATTCAAATTGTTCGAGTACTCAAAGACTGTCTCAGTAATAAAGCCATTATTATCTAAAAGATTCAATAATATAATTTGCAACATGTTGATCTATAGAGTATTTGCATGTATGTAATTGAAAATACAAATCTTCTTTCAATGATTTTTTTGAGAGAGAAATCATTTACTAGTTGATTCATGTCTGATGGAGGGTATATTCAATTAACGGATTATTATTAGCTACTTCAGTTATTAGATCTCATAATATCACTTGAATTTAGTTTTAAGATATCTAATGATTGCTTTCATTGTTTGATTTAAATTAAAAGATGGTTTTAATAATTGAATTGTTTTAAATTGCTGTTTCACATTATGTCTCCTTTATAAATTATTCTATATGTAAGAGCCAAACTGTCTAAAATTAAATATTTGATAAAAAGTATCGATAATATTGCATGCATGTTTAAGTTAATTTATCATATATCTATTTTTATGAAAAGTACAAAAATTATAGTGAAGAGACTTTACAGCTCTAATATGATTATGTAATGTATAACTTAGAGATAGTCTGTTGCTTAGTATAATCTGTTAATTGTTATAGAGAATACGTTAAATAAAGGGTTGGTTTTACTAAATATACTTTTCATCATTTTTACTATATAATCTTACCTTATGGTTTAAGGGATAAAAACTAAAATGATTGCTTTATCGATACTAGGGGGACATATGAAAGAAAGATTATTAAAATTATCAGAGATAATACAAAAAAATGGAGAATATAAGCAAAAGTACTATTGTGAATTTAAGCCGAATATTGAAAAATTTCGAAAGTTAATATTCTCGAACTGATTAAGAAACTACTAGATGATGGATCAATTTTAAAAGGTTACAGAAAATCCGGTATTTTTTTATAGATCGTTATATATTTGAGAATATGTATAAAACTAAGATAAAAAGATAATTCTATAAATGATATAGATACATATATTTCTTTACTCAGTAGTAATCCCTCAAGATTTTAAGAAATTAATTGGTTGGGATAGAAGTCTATCGCAGTTAGTTGAACAATGTAAGGCAACTATTTCTTATCCGCCAAATGGGTTACCTATGATGTTACATGGAGAAACTGGTACGGGTAAGAGCTTGATAGCTAAATTATCCTATGAATATGCGAAAAACCATAATCTTCACAAAAAGAGAAAAGATTCGTCTCTATAAATTGTTCTGAATATGCAAATAATCCTGAATTACTCACAGCAAATTTATTCGGATATGTTAAGGGGAGCTTTTACAGGTGCAGACCGTGATGTAGAGGATTGATCTCGTTAGCAGATGGAGCGTCTTATTTTTTTAGATGAGGTACATAATTTAAAAGGAGAGTGCCAGGAAAAACTTTTTCCAGTTTATGGATCAGTCTACATACCATAGGGTTGGTGATAATAAAACTTGGTACACTTCTCAAGTACGGTTAATTGTTGCAACAACAGAAGAGCCTGATAAGGTTTTGTTACGTACACTTTTTAAGAAGAATCCCCATGATAATTGAAATTCCTTCATTAGAAAATAGAGGATTACAGGAGAAGATAGAAATATTACATCATATTTTTAATCTTGAACAAACTCGTCTTAAACATTAAGATAAAAATGTCTTCTCAAGTATATAATCTTTTGATATCTAGTAAATATGATGGAAATATTGGAGGACTTAAAAGTGTAATCCAATCATGTTGTGTAAATTCACTATTTCAAATTAATTCATTAAATGAAATGGAAATCACTTTGAAGAATCTTCCTGAGAACTTTTTGAAAAAGTTCGCATTGAGAAAGATTGTGACTAATCATTCTGAAGAATTCATATATGTTGATAATTTAGTAAAAATAACAGGGGCTAATGGTCGCATAATAAAAAACTATGTGAAGGAATTATTAATTTATATACAGAAAAAGATGACCAACAATTTTATGATAGAGCGTCCAAAAAGATATTTGAGTATTTAGATGAGTAGTTTAATTGATGGAAACATGCAAAATAAAACTGACTTTTATAATGAAGGAATATGTCATATTTTTGCAGTTAGTTAATATGCATTATCGTCTGGAATTAAGTAATAACAATATATTAGCAATGAGCAGATTGTTTATAGATTTCATGCATAATGCACATGATTATTGCGGAGTGGTCACGTGAACGAGAGGATAATATAAGTATAATTTTAGAAAAAGTTAAAAATGATAATCTGCGTTTAGATAGTATTTCAGTAGAAATTATTAATTATTTTGAAAATTATCTAGATATGAAGCTTTCAAAATTTAGAATTAATTATGCTATTGCTTTTTACAAATGTACTCTGTAACAAATATAATTGAAACGACGTAGTGCTGTAATTCTTGCGCATGGATTTTTCAACAGCAAGTTCTATTGCTTCAGCTGCAAATCAATTTTTAGGAAAATACATTTATGACTCTATTGATGTGCCACTAAATGTAGATTCAACTACTGTCATAAAACAGCTAAATTCATATATATCTAAACTAAATAATATAGAGAATTAATATTATTAGTTGATATGGGATCGCTTGAGTATATATACTGGGTTGAATCTAAGAAATGCAAAGATAGGAATTATAAATCAGGTTACAACTTCTAGTGCTTTAGAAATAGGATCTAGTTTACTACACGATGAAACTTTAGAGGTAATATTTGATCGTGTGGCTAATCAAGGTGCAATTAAATACCGTATTGAAAAATAATCTACGAAAAAAACTCCATTAATCCTATGTTCTTGCATGAGTGGAATGGGGGCTGCAGAAAGACTTAGAGAGTTATTATGAGTTCGTTACCTGCAAACTCAATAATTAAAGTTAAATCTTATAATTACTATGATTTATTAAAAAAACTCTATAAATGATATGTTATTTGAAGATGGTAAAGTAATTTGTGTTGTAGGAACAATGAACCCCAAATATTAAAGGTTTAAATTTTATTGCAATCGAGGATTTAGTAATTAAATACTGATAGTCAAAATTTTGACGAGTACTTTAAAGATTATCTATCCACAGAAGACTTAGACGTTTTTTTCAAGAAAAAAATATTTTAAAAAATTTTTCGCTTTCTAATATTATGAATACTTTAACTATTTTGAATCCGAATAAATTGCTTGAATATGTAACGGAAGCGCTTGAGAATTTGCAAAAATCGAATGAAAGGTACATTTATCTAGTAAAAATATGCTTAGGATTATATATGCATGTATGCTGCTTAATAGAACGTTTGATTTTTGCATCAAGATATAGAAACATATCCTAAATATAGAAGAGTTTATTGCGAAGCAAAAATACTTTTTATTTCATATGTAAAAGACTCATTTTCAAAAGAAATAGAATATTATTATAAAGTACAAATACCTACAGAAGAAATAGGTTATATCTTTGACTATATTAATGCACAAGAAACCAGTGTATCTGATGGCTTTTTAGAATTTCAAAGAAAATAATATTCCAATAAACTGCTGTGATGAATAAGTTTATAGATTCACTTATATAGATGTGATGCCTGGACCCTTTGCTTTATGTGTAAGGAGCCGGGCCTTTTTTTTATTTAAACGGTTCGCTATTTTGTAATTATATATACTCATCTAAAGCAATGGCACAATTTATGCTTGTATAAAAGTGATTATAAAATCTTGAAAGGAGGAGATGCCAAAGTGGTGAACTTTAATATTAGCTTCACATGGTGATTTATCAAAGGGTATTCTTAATTCCACAATGATGATCACAGGGTGATCTACATAAAAATGTAGAAACATTTAGTCTTTATCCTGGAGAAAATCCACTTGATTATGCTAATGAATTAAAAAACAGAATAATGAGAACTAAAGATACCTGGATAATAATTGCGGATATTCAAGGCGGAAGTGTACATACAGCACTATTACAGCTTACAACATTAGATAATGTAATAGTTTTCTCTGGTATGAATCTAAATCTTGTATTAGGGTATTATGCTCGATGATTATGAAGATTTATCAGAAGATCATCTTCGTACGATTATTGATGAAGCTAGAGCTGGGAATTACATGTAAAAAAACAGATTGAAGTACAACTTGAAGATGAGTTTTAGGAGAAAGGAGGGACTTTGAAATGCAAAAGTAAATTTATGGAATTATTTTCCTAGCAAAAACCTATCATTGGAATGTTACATTTAAAAAGGTAGTACAGATGAAGAAGTATTTGAGAATAGCGAAAAGCAAGAGATTGATATCTATTATGAAAATGGAGTAGATGCCGTTTTGGTTGAGAATTATTTTGGGACTTATCATCATATGATTCCCAATTCTAGAGTATCTTCAGAAAAAAATTATCATGATCATATTTATGGGGTGAATTGTCTATACCAAAAATACATTATCATTTGAACTCGCAATAAGATTTGGGGCACATTTTATTCAAATTGATGCTATATCTGGACATCTAATTGAGCGAGAAGATATTAGTTATGCGAGTTTATTAAATTATATCGCTCAAGATATTCAGGATATATTATTGGTGGAGTACGGTTTTAAAACATCAACCATATTTATCAGGAAGAAGTCTAGAAGATGATCTGAAAATCGCAATGACGCGATGTGATGCAATTGCAGTATCACAAGATGAAACTGGGCAAGAAACAAGTATGGAAAAAGATAATGGAATTTAGAAATATAATTGGTGATTTTCCATTAATTGTTGGTGCTGGAATGACAGCTGAAAAATTGCGTAAAACAACTTTCTATAGCAGATGGTGCAATTGTTGGAAGTTATTTTAAGGATACTCATATAGCAACAGGAGTTGTATGTGAAAAACCATGTAGAAAAACTAATATCTGCAAGAGATACATTTTTAGAAAGGGAATTAAAATGATAGTTTTATTACGTATAGATCATAGACTATTACATGGTCAAGTTGCATTCTCGTGGACTAAAAGTATAAGTACAGACTGTATCTTAATTGCAAGTGATGCTGTTGTACAAGATGAACTAAGAATGACGGCTCTTAGGGTATCGAAACCTAACGGTGTTAAGTTAGTAATGAAAAAATATCGAGGATTCTCTAAAAGCATTAAATTCAGGTGTTACAGACAAATATAAGTTGATGATCTTATGTGAAAACATTGAGGACGCATCAAAGTTAGCATTTGGATATGACAAAATTACGTCCATTAATCTAGGAGGAATAAAGAATGAGTCTGGAAAGCGTCAAATTTCAAAAAGCTATATCTGTAAATGATGCTGAAGTTGAATTGTTGAAAAAGTTAAATGAAAAAGGAATCGAACTTGAAGTACGCATGGTTCCTGATGATGCAAAACAAAATGTAATGAATCTAATATAAAAGAAAGGGTAAATTATGGAATTATTATTTGAAACTTTATTAATTACATTAGTTGCGGCCTTTGGATTTTCTCATGATGGTGTTGGAAGTACAATGTGGAATAGACCGATTGTCATTGCTCCACTTGTTGGATTAGTTCTAGGTGACCTTAGAACAGGGAATCATGACAGGTGCAACACTAGAACTGATCTGGTTAGGAGCATTTCCTATTGGAACAAGCTGCCCACCAGAAATGGTTTCAGGTGCAATTATTGGAACAAGTTTTTGTTATAAAGAGTGGTGCAGATCCAAGTGCTGCTGTGGCGCTTGCAGTTCCAGTCGCTACTTTAGTATTAATGATCAAAAAAATGGACTTAGAGTTCTTATTACTTCACCAGTAATATGTGCACATGCAGATAAGTGTGCGGCAGCTGGAGATGCAAAGGGTGTTGAAAGAACAGAACAGCTAGGGATGGGTGTTTGAAATAACTTCGTTATCTGCTATTGTCGCTATTTCCTATTACTTTGGGGCACCATTTATTCAAGATATTGTTAGCGTCAATTCCACCATTTATTAACCATGGTTTTGCAGATTGCTACAGGTATTATCCCTGCAATTGGATTTGCAATGTTGGTGAAAAATGATAATTACGAAAGATGTTGCTGCATTTTTCTTTGGCGGTTTCTTATTGTCTGCGTATTTGAAAGTTCCAGTATTTGGAGTTGCTTTAATGGCATGTGTAATTGTTAGTGTTATCTTGACAATTAAGAAAAATAATAATGTGGTACTAAAGGAGGAAATTATTGATGACAACGAATTCTAATACAAAATTAGATAAAAAGGATTTGATGGGTATATTCTGGAGATCTTGGCGTCAAGATGCTGTATGGAATTTTGAACGTCAACAGAACCTTGGTTCTGCATATACGATGTCAAGATTGGTGGGTAAATTATATAAGGATGATAAAGAAAAAAACGGGCTCGAGCTCTTCAAAAGACATTTGGACTTTATGGCTATCACACCACATTTATCCACACTATTGTATGGTATATTGGCGGCTATGGAAGAAGAAAATGCTAATAATTCGGATTTTGATGAAACATCAATTAGTGCTGTAAGAGCATCTTTAATGGGACCGATCGCTGGTGTTGGAGATTCTCTTATTTGGGGGTACACTACGTATCATCGCGGCTGGTATAGCAATCTCATTTTTCGGCTGGAGGAAGTATTTTGGGTCCAATACTATTTCTTTTGATAATCAATCTACCATCAATTCCTTTAAGATATGTGTGTCTGTTTAAAGGATATGAAATGGGGACAAATTTCTTTAAGAAGATTCAAGATTCTGGAATAATGGATACTGTTACATATGTAGCTTCAACAGTAGGCTTAATGGTAATTGGTTGTATGACAGCATCATTAGTCAGCTTTGAAATTCCTCTTATGGTTGGTAGTGGAGATTTTGTCCAACCATTACAATCATATTTAGACCAGATAATGCCAGCTTTATTACCATTAGGCGTCTTCGGAGTAATGTATTTCTTGTTAGGAAAAAAAGGTTAAAACAACAACTATTTTACTCGGAACAATAGTTTTAAGTATTGTACTTTCATATTTTTGGTATTGTTTAAAAATACAATTATTTGGTTGCTGAATAGAGGGCTCGACTGAATTAGTTGGGCTTCTCTTTTTATTTCTGTGTATTAATTATTGACCTCATCTTACTTTAGAAAAGATGGAAGCAATATAAAAATTTTGAAGGAATTAAAATTTTTTGGCCGGGGGTATAGGAAATATAATTTCCTATAAAGGTATTTCTTCGACTATTAAAAATCAAAAGTATAATTAAAATGCATTTGGGGGAGCAGAATTGATGAAAAAGTATGTGGATTTTATGAATGAAATATCTGCGGATGAACTGTACAAAAGGATTACTTGCATATGGATTTTTCTGAAAAATTCTACCTATATTACGTCGGAACCATTTTTAACTACTGTGAAAATTTAACAAAATCATTTGAAAATAAATGGGCGGATTATATATCGCTTAGAGTAATGCGTAATGTTAATATTCCTAGACTGATGGGAATCCTAATCCATTTAAATATCAGAAAGTATGTACTGAACTTAGAGATAATTGGGATGAGATACGCAATCATTTTTATGAATGTACTGCAGATAATGATTATCGAGTAAGCCGTATTCATATTCGTAAAGCAAAGTGATAGCAATCGGATTTTTAAAAATGAATTATAAAGAAATTGGTATCTAGATGGAAATCCAGAACTAGATTTATTGATACAGAAAAATGAAATAAATCGCTATTTGGTTAAAACTGATATCTCAACTTGTTTTTCCTAGTATTTATACTCATTCAATCCCATGGGCAATAGTGGGAAAACAACAGTCAAAAATACTATAAAAGATAAAAACTTTATGGTATAACAAACTTGACAGTCTGTGTTCGGAGATGCGTAATGGGAGACACATGGTCTTTTAATTGGCCCACATGCTTCAAATGTAATTTCTGAAATTATTCTAACTAAGATTGATGAAAGCCTTTATAAAAAGGTTATCGATATATAAGAAATATCGATGATTATGATTGTTATGTTAGTAGTTATGATACAGCTCAAAAGATTTTTGAGAGATCTTTGAAGAAGAACTTCGTGAATTTGATTTGCCTATGAATCATAAAAACAGCAATTATTCAATTGCCTATTGGAATCGAAAAAAACTGGAACCATCAACTCAGTAATTTACCAAAAGAGGGTAAATCAGGATTTATTGAATATCCACAGCTTAATTCATTTTATTGATATTTCTATAGATTTAGCAAAAGAACTGGGGGATTTTGCAATTTATTAATTATGCAATAGTTGCAGGTCTAAAATTAACAAATAATGCTAAAAGACTAGCAACAAAACGATTTATTCATTTGGTATCCTTTATATCCATATCTCCTTCATTTGGCAGAGGAATATATATATTTCAGCCATTTGAAGTTGATATACAAAAGTATTAAGACTCTTTCGGAAACAATTTTCATGGAGGGACGTGCTCAGAATAATTATGAAAGTATGAGCTATACTATTTACTTTGCTATTAGATATGATTTTATACTTTCCATTTGATACAAACTATGAGGAAGAAACAGATTTTATAGTAAATAGTAAAGATTGTTTATTATTAATCGTTACATGGATTTATTTTGCAAAGCAAAAATCATTGGAATCAACGAGCAACTCAATTAAAGAAATTTAACAATTTGGTCAAAGAATCTTAAAGAAATAGATATGAATCGATATTGGTTATTTTGCTATGAGGTTTTTATCAAAGGGGAATCTAGATGGTGAATGGTCACAAATGAAAAATGCTGATGTCAGTTTTATTCAGGAGGATCTAAAAATACGCGTGAGTAAAATCGGATATGGATTTGAATAGCAGGTTGCACAACTATTAGACATGCTTGCAATTTCTATGTACATAATCTATATATTATTAAAAATAATATTTTACTTAATAATAAAGTTTGAGAAATTATCGTAATTAAATTTCTGGAGAGATAAAAATACGATAAAAATAATGGATATGTTTAGATTGTATTGTATGAAATGAGAAATCATGGATGATAGTCGTGCGAAACGTTGATAAAAATTGATTTCTGAGACTAAAAAAGAAAATGAAATCCTAAAAAGGATACTCAAGGATAATAATATTAAATTTGGGTCTGATTTAATTGAAAATAAATATGATAATAATCAAGGTGCACGCATCTTGCCGATTTTAATTACCAAAAATATGGCAAGTCAATATTTTGCGAGATTTTGGGGTAGGATGGATGTATATAGTCAACGAGTAGTCAATAAAGCTGGGAAAATTGGATATTATCCACAATGCAAAAATTTCTGGGTACCTGGATGTAGGAGAAGACCAGGAATTCAATCATGCGGAAAAAGAAAAAGTACAACATGTTTGGATTGCGCGATGCAAGAGTGGAAAAATAATCACACCAGACACCATTATTAATCATCTTACTGGAAAGATAACGATTGGAATCTACCCATTACTTTCAAATGATACTTGTCGTTTTCTTGTCTTTGATTTTTGATAATCACTCCGGTAAAAATCAGAACAAACAGATTTTTCTAATGAAAATGAAAACTGGAAAGAAGAAGTTTCAGCATTTAGAAATTTGCAGGATAAACAATATTGATGCATTAGTTGAAAGATCTAGGTCTGGAAATGGTGCGCATATATGGATATTTTTCAGAACAACCTATTAAAGCAGAAAAAGCTCGTAGATTTGGAAATGCACTTTTTAGAGAAGGGAGCAGAATCGGTTAATTTACAAAATTTTCATTATTATGACAGAATGATACCTGCGCAAGATTATTTGAAAAATGGAGGCCTAGGGAATCTTGTTGCTCTACCACTTCAACCCGGAAGCGTTAAAAAAATGGGAATAGTGCGTTTTGTGGATGATAATTGGAATGCATATCCTAATCAATATGAGATTTTATTGCATAAACACCGATTAACTGAGCATGAAATAGACCAAATGCTAATGGAATGGTCTGATATAAATCCTTTTTAAAAAATAACGAAATTGTAAAAATACTAGAAATAAACCAGTGGGAAAATCAGTCGGAATTACGTAAAGACGATGTAAGTGGTGTATTTAAGATAGTGATAAGCAATCAATTGTTTATAGATACACTTAATTTAAGTCCGAGAATTCAAAATCAAATTAGAAGAATGGCTGCATTTAGAAATCAATATTTTATAAAATCAAGCAATGAATATATCAAATTTTGCAAATTCAAGATTTATTTATTTGGGTGAGGATATTGATGGATATATTGCAATTCCTCGAGGAATTCTAAGCACTCTTCTTGAAAGATTAAAAAGAAGCTGAAATTCCATATAAAAATTGAAGATAAAAAGACAGAATGGCATAAGATTCATATTGATTTTCGTGGGGCACTACGTGATAACCAGACGCTATGCGGTAGAACATCTAATAAAAATATGATAATGGTATTTTAAGTGCAGCTACTGCATTTGGTAAAACAGTTGTGTGTTGTAATTTAATTGCATGCAAGAAAGTAAATACATTAATTTTATTAGAGTCATCATCATTGGTAGAACAATGGGTGAAAAGCTATAGAGAACTTTCTGTTGATAAATGAAGAACTACAAACTTATAAAACAAAAACAGGTAAATTAAAAAGTGCGTAAAAAGTAATATAGGAATTCTTCATGGTTCAAAAGATACAATAACTGGCATTATAGATGTTGCGATGGTGGGTACACTATATTCTAAAGGAAAGTTTCATCCTCGATTACAAGAGTATGGAATGGTAATTATTGATGAGTGCCATCATGCGGCTTCAGATACTATTCAACACATTTTGCAAGAGGTGAAAGCAAAATATGTATATAGAGTAACAGCAACACCAATTCGTGAGGATGGTCTTGATAAAATTAACTATATGTTAATTGGACCGATCAGGTTTGTTTACTCTTCGAAAGAAAGGGCTACTGAACAAGGAATAGAACATTTAGTTTATCCAAGATTTACACGCGTAGTTTCACCTAGAACAAAGAGTTAGATATTAACGAAAGCTTATGAACTACTTCGTGATGATTATTCGAAATAATCTTATTATAGAAGATGCTAAGAACTGCATAGACCAAGGTAGATGTCCTGTAATTTTTAACAAAATATACCATGCATGCAGAGTTATTGTATAAGAAGTTAGATGGCTATGCAAAAAATACAATTCTATTCTTGGGAAGCATGTCTACTAAAGAAAAAGAAGTGTATTAGAAAAACTAAATAATATTTCAAAGGAAGAATCTATTCTGTTAATCGCAACAGGACAGCTAATCGGAGAAGGTTTTGATTATCCAAGATTAGATACTTTGATCATGGCATCACCCATTGCTGGTAAAACCGTTGTAGAACAATATGCAGGGCGTCTAAATAGAGACTATAAAGGGAAAGAGAATGTAATCATTTGTGACTATATCGATATGCATATACCGGTATTTGATCGAATGTATAGTAAAAGATTAAGAGCATATAAAAGGATAGGGTATCAATTGTTACAAGATTTAATGTCAGATAAATCTAGTTCGTATAGTTTTATCTATGATATTGATAATTATTATGAAGTATTCAAAAATGATCTATTGAATGCAAGAAAGGAAGTTGTAATTTGTAGCCCTAATATACGTGCTTCAAAAGTAAACCAGATAATTGATGTAATGAAATCTGTACAGGAAAAAGGTGTAAGAATTACAATTATTACTCGTGGAATGGACTATGATAGGTTTAATGATGGAAGTATCCAAATTGCATTATCTGAGCAACTTATGAACTATGGATTCGACGTAATGTGTTCTGATACGGTTAGTAGAACATTTTGCGGTCGTTGATAAATCAATAGTTTGGTATGGAAGCATGAATTTCCTTGGTAGAGAAGATGTTGATGATAACCTTATGAGAATCGAAGATACAGAAGTTGCTAGTGAATTATTAGAAATCGCATGTGAAGGGAAGTAGTGAATCTAATACCCAAAGTATTATGAGTTACCAAATCAGAATACAGTTATAGAGAATACCAAGAATTTCAAATATGCGGATATTACTGCATAACTAAGCTATTTTTAGGTAATATAGTACATAGAAGGAAAGCATAAAGTAAACTGGGCAGGGGAGGTTTAATTATAAAACTTAAATTATGGTGTTGATAAAGGTAGAATTAATACGGAGGGAAGAACATGAGGTAGGTTATACAATTTCATTGTACACTGTTTATACAAAGGAGAAAAGAACAGCAATTAGCACAACCTGATTTCTTTGAAAAAGGATGAGAAGTCTTGAGAGTTACACCAAAGCAAAAATCAGAACTAGAAAAATCGCTTGTTGAAATATCAATATAAGCTGATAGGAGATAGTCAAAATCGGAAAAAGACTTGAACATGCTGATTTTGGAGAAGCATTTCTGACAGATAGAGGGGTTATATTTCTCGACTTCAAATAGCTTTGAATGTATTTTTGAAGTCGGCATGACGGCATCTGAATTTACGGATACAGGTGAATTTGCAAAAATATGATCCGCAAGCGGGTGGATGGGAAGAACTGTAGAGTCGGACTTGTCGAGGAGTAAAAATGATGGACTTACTCAAATTATATCAAGGAAATAAAACATTTAATATGTTACTCATGCATGAATGTGATATTTATTTTTACAAGTGAGTCAAGAAACTCAGTTTTCAAGTAATCAGGGAATATATTCCATACCATGCGAAGCATTTTTGCATGATGGCAGTGGTGGAGAGTTTGTTTTTCTTGAATGATAGTAGTATAGGGGTTTTATCTGCAGTGAAGGAGGAGGTCGAAACAATTGCTGAGAGCTCAGAGGGACTTCTAACTTTTTGCTTCACACTGAAAAATTTTTTTAATTTTAACTGTAAACACCTTTATCAAAAATATTTAACCCATCAGTTGGATC
>BNJT01000442.1_pt1 | contig 17436 bp, 24 predicted proteins | sample 8540491 | NCBI WGS metagenome assembly BNJT01 (sample SAMD00202455, study PRJDB9452) | human saliva metagenome | host: Homo sapiens | reverse complement strand
CATCATGGCGCTGCCGGGTGGGTTTGGTCCCTGCGACGAGGCGCCGATGCCGCTGTCCTCGCTGTACCGGCTGGTGTGGCCGATGACCGGCGCTGCAGTCGCACACGCTGCGCTGCATGTCGCGCCGAAGGCCAGTCGATGCAGCTGTCGGCCGAGCCAGGAGACCGAGGTTCCGGGGCTGTGGGTGGAGGTGCCGGCTGCCGTGGCCGAGGTCCGGAGCATCGGCAGATGCTCTTCCTGCTGCACGAGACGCGCGGCGTAGGGATGGTGCTGCAGGGCACGCCAGGCAACCTACTGCCGGAGGAAGCTGCTGGGGATGTTCCGGCTGGCCATGCGGATGTGGATGCCGAGCGCCAGCCCAGCTGGGAAGAGGAAAAGACACGGGGCTGATCCGGCCCGCAGCCGCCGCAGCATTGCGGTGTGGTGCGAGTCGAGGGTCGAAGTCTGGCGGCGACTGGAGCGGAAGGCCTTTGCCGAGGGCGCCTATGCCGTGTGCGGCTGGCGGATCCGGATCTGGTGCAGGTCGCGGGCAACGCGGTGGGCAGCGCCGATTACCTGGGCGTGCTGCGGCTGCTGTCGATGGTGGAGAAAGGATGCGTCGCTGCGCGAGATCCAGGCGGTGATCCGCCAGGGCCGGAGTGCCGGCTGCTCAGCGCATATCGATTCAGGCTGGGCTTCGGGCTGTGGGTCGCGTGCCGGTTATTTCCACAGCATGCGGTATGATGTTCATGGGCTATCAGCCTGCGCCGCTGGCACAGCTCGCTGATGCTGGTGAGCGTGAAGAGTGCCGGCACGAGCCGCCGGCCGCTCATGCTGAGCTACCATTCCGCCGCGGGCTGATTCTGGGGCGTCTGGCGGGGCCGGTGGCCGACGCCGAGCGAGCGGGAGAGATGTTCCTGCGGCGTGTTCTCGCTGCTGGACCGGGCCCTCGGTCAGCCCTTTGCCACCTGCTGGAGCGGGTGTGGGTGCCGGATGCCGTGCGCGAGGCAGCACTTCGGGTGCGGAGGCACAGCCGCATGCACCGCTGCTGCGTCTGTGGTGAATCGGTGCGCAGGCCGCTGTGCGACACGCACGACCGGCTGAAGCTTCTGCCATGTGAGTCTGGACACGTTCAACCAGGCGATTCTGGCCCACGCTGCGGGTGGTGGAGGTCTGAGCGCGAGCCGGTGCCGGCGTGTGTGTTGAGCACGGGACGCAGGGTGACGCCTTGTCGGCATGCCAACCGGACTCTGGGTGCGCGAGGACGAGCGCTAGGAGGCCACGCCGACACGTCAGGACCGGTTTACACCGGCTGGCGGAGTGATGGTTTCACGGCACGTGTATCGGGATGCGGTCGTAGGGTGTAATGGGGATGTGCGAAAGCGTTACAGTGCCCAAAGGGGATGAAAACGCGGCCTGCAGCGGGCCGATGATGCTGCATTCACGTGCCCGTGATGAATGATGGGCAGGGGCCGTTTCCGGGGTGGCGCTGCATGCGTAGAATGGCGGGCTGATTTTCAGGAGAGATCGCATGCCCAAGTTACGTTTCTGCCACCAGTGCCAGACTGCAACATGGCGGTGCCCGCGACTCTGGCTGCGCACTGCTGCTGAAGAGGAAATACGGTGTTCGGCAAGCCGATCATTGCCGTGGTCAGCGCTCGTTCACGCCGCGGTTCGTGCCGCGCGTAATGCATCTGCGCGACATGTAAGGCCCGGCTGGTGGCCCGAACCGATCAAGAGAGGCGCGGGGCGGTGGCCAGGAGTTCCAACACCATTGCCGTGGACGACGGCATTGCGATGAGCCATGGCGGGATGCTGTATTCAGCTGCCCTCGCGCGACCTGATCGCGCCATTCGGTGGAGTACATGGTCCGTACGCGCACGTGCGACGCGATGGTGTGTACATCTCCAGCTGCGATTCAAGATCACCCCGGGCATGCTGATGGCCGCCTGCGGCTGGGCTGTTCGGCGGTGTTCGTGTCGGGCGGGCCGATGGGCCGGCGACGCAAGCTGGCCGACAGGGTGATCAAGCTCGACCTGGTGGACGCCATCTACAGAAATTGCCGGAAACCCACGGTAGCGGCGATTCCGACAGCGACATGATCGAGGGGTCGCCTGTCCGAGCCTGTGGCTCGTGTTCGGGGATGTTCCGGCCAGCTCGTTGAACTTTGTGACCGAGGGCTGGGGTGTGGGGCAATGGTTCGTGTCTGGCCGCACGCCGACGGCTGTTGTTCCTGCGGGCTGGCGGCAGATCGTACGGCTGTGCCGCCGCGTACCAGCGGAGTGTGGTGTGGGTGTGGGGGTGTTGGGGTGGTGGTTGTGGGGGGTGGGGTGTGTGTGGGGGGGGGGGTGGTTTTGGGTGGGTTGGGGGTGTGTGTGGGTGGGGGGGTTGGGGTGTGATCGATGCCGGCGGGTGTGGCCATTCTGGGCGAACGCTATGGACCGGGCCGAGCTGCCGCACAACCAGACGCGCACCATTCCTGGGTGGCGTCGATGCAAGGGCAGCGCGAGTACGACATCATGCAGACGCAGGATGGCGACATCGGCTGGATTCTTCCGCGCCGGGCCGGCCAGCATCACTGCACGTACAGAGCGTTCTCGCAGGATACGCGCTGCGGAAGACGCTGGACCGCGACCGCGAGCATGGCGGCATCCGGTGCAGAGACGCATGCCCTACGGTCAGGATGGCGGTCTGTGGCGGTGCTGAAGGTAATCGGCCGGACGCTGCATCGGTGAACGGCCCGCCAGGTGGGCGAGCATTCTGAAGTTCACCGGCCGGGCGCGGGTGTGCGAGCCAGGAAGATGCGCAGGCGGCATTCTGGCTGGCGAGGGGTGGTGTCGGGCGGTGGTGATCATCCGCTACAGCGAGGGGCCGAAGGGCGGGCCGGGCATGCAGGGAGTACTGTAGCATCCGACCAGCTACCTGAAGTCGATGGGGCTGGGCAAGAATGCGCGCTGCTGACCGATGGCCGCTTCTCGCGGACGCGTACGTCAGCTGTCGATCCGGCCACTGTTCGCCGGAAGCGGCCCGCTGGCGGGATGATCGGGCTGGTCGAGACGGCGACACACCATCGCCATCGACATTCCGAACCGCACGATCCATCTGGATGTGCCGGCCGATGAACTGGCCAGCCCGCGTGCGTGCGGCGATGGAGGTACACGGCTGCAAAGCCGCGCAGCGTCAGCGCGAAGTGTGTCGTTTGCGCTGAGAAGAAGGTGGGCACTGCCACGTCGGCCGACAAAGAGGCCGTGCGGGACCAGGAGGACCGGTCTCAGCGAGGGCCGCGCTTCGCGCGGGGCGAATGAGTCCCTGCATGCCCTGATCCCGTGGGCTGGTCATGCGGGCCGGCCCTCTGCATCCAGGGCTGGAAAGTGGCGATGGTCGCCCGGCCGGTCGCTCGGCCGGTCGCCGCGCTTCGCCTCTGCGGCAGGGAGGATGGTCACGATGCCGTCGGGTCGTGGCCATGTGCGATCGCAACGTATAGCGATTCCCGTTCTTGTTTGAGAACGGGGAGAGCGCTGTATGACGTCTGGATGCCGAGCATACAAGCGAACGCAAGTCTTGTTACGGTGTGTGTTGCTTCTGTGCCCAATGCGGGTCGGCATCTGTCGGTGGCAACGCGCGCGCCGGTCGGTCACGAGGCGGCCGATCCGCCAGAGGAAGCGGAGCTGGACGGCAGATCTTCGGGCGATGAGTGGTGGTTGCGGGGCGGCTGGCGTCCGGGCAACTGAGCGCTGCTGCAGGCGGCGCTGTACGGGTAGGGCGTTGAAAATCAAATGATTTAGCCGGTAGAATTTTCGTTATTGGTTTCTGGTTGTGGCGGGAAGGATGATGGTGCGAGCAGGTGGTTTTCCTGGATGTGTCGAAGGTGCTGGTCAGCGCGCTGCTGCTGGCGGAGTGCGTGCACGCCAGGCTGGCGCGCTGGCCCAGAAGCCTTCCAGGGGCGAGCGGCAACAGGTGGCTTCTGCACTGCAACCGGCAAGGCTTCGGTGATGCGGCCGGCAAGCGGTCGCGGGCAAGCGTCCGGGCTGTGGCAGCCCGGTCGGCCGGCTGAGCTTCGTCACGGCCGGGCGCAGCCAGCCAAAACGGCGGTTTCCGCACAGTGGCGAGCAAAGGCCGCCAAAACATCACGCGATGCCGTCAAAACAACCAAAAATAGTAACAAAACCGCTCAAAATGCGGTGCGCACCGATCTGTCCGGCCGGGTGGCCGTGACTAAAGTCCGTGCCAGGGCGCGCGGCTCGTCATCCGTTCGAGGGTGAGGGGTTGCTGCAGTGCAGCGGTCGCGCGTGGCAGCAAAGCGAGGCTGGGCGAGGGCTCGTGGCCAGATGGCGTGCGTCGTCGCGGGGAAGCGTGACGGTGGCCGATCGGCGTGCGTCGTCGCGGGAAGCGTGTGACGGTGGCCGACCGGCGTGTCCCGTCGCAGCGTGACCGTGGCTGACCGGCGTCGTTCGGCGTCGGGCGAGCACGGCACAGCTGCTGTAACCAGCCAGCGTGGCGGCGGTGAAGTGCCCGGCCGGTGTCGCTGGCCGATCGCGGGACCGTTTTCGTGCCGCCCTCGCCGGATCTGCCAGCGCTGGCCAGTGGTTCGCTGGGCGAGGCGGCCGGGCTGACCCGGATACCGATCCGCTGACTGCGCTCCAGCGTGGCGCTGCTGGTGGATTACCGCGCAACGGCAAGATCCTGTATGACAAGAATTCGTCGGCGGTGCTGCCATTGCCTCGCTGGCAAGCTGATGACGGCGATGGTGGTGCTGGATGCCCGGCCAGCCGCTGGACAAGAAGATCACGCGAGCGGTGGAAGACCACCGCGATGCGAGCGCTACATACTCACGCATCTGCCGGTGGGAACTCAGAACGGCGCGGGCCGAGCAGATGCAGCTGGCGCTGATGTCGTCAGGAGGAACCGGGCCCGCCCACGCGCTGGCCACGCAACTATCCGGGTGGGGTGGAGGCCTTCCTGGCGGCCACCGCCAACGAGAAGCGCGCACAGCGTCGGCATGCAGATTCCGGCGGTGTTCTGGACGCGCGACCGGGCTGCAGATGCGTCAGCGCGAACGTGTCGACGGCCCGCGATCCTGTGCGCGCTGCGCGGTGGCCAGGGCGCCGCGCTGTCCGAAATCCGCCCGCTTCTCGGTGGCCAGCCAGCTGCGGGTGAGGCAGCGGCCTACGGTGCGCGGGTGTTCCACGACCAATCCGCTGGTGGGCAGCCAGCAGTGAGGCTGACAGTGCAGAAGACCGGCCTTCATCAGCGAGGCGAACGGCAACGTGCGTGATGCAGAGCACGGGTCAATGGCCGGCAGATGATCATCGACGTGCTGCTGCTGGACTCGCGCGCGCTATTCACGGGTCGTGACGCCATAGCCGCCTGCGCCGCTTCATCGAGTTGAGCACGCAGAGCGATCATCCGGCGCAACGGCATGTCGGGATGCTGGTCGGGGCACAGGGCGTTTGCCTCGTTCCGTGGCTGCCACCGGTTTCAATCCGCCAGTCGGGAGCCGGGTGATCCAGCCGGCGCGAAAAAGGGTACAGGATGCCCTCATGGGTGCTGCTACTGACCGAGCGGGGCACCAGCTGCCTGTCGTGCGCACGGCCCGCGCGTCAGCGTGTGATGCGAGCTTGGTCGCATGGGCGTCGTAGCCCGAGCGACGCGGAGATCTGCGCGGCGGTGCGGCTGAGCTGAACCACCATGCCGTCTGCAGGAAATCGACCGCCAGCGAGATGGCCAGGCCGGCCACCGGTTCTGCCGCTGTCGATCGCGGATGCCGGCGGCAATGCAGCGTACGCCGAGTTCGAGTTTCCTCGTTGTCGTGGGCGTAGCCGTTGCTGCGCACAGGGCCAGTTCACGCTCTCGAGGTGGACGGGGTCGGTGATGCTGTTGTGGGTGTGACCGGCCAGACCGGTGCGGGTGATGTAGTTCTGCAGGGCGCGGTGGGTTTCTCGGCCGGGAACGGTTTGCTGGGACCGACGTGAGGTGCAGCGGGGCCCGGCCGCCGAGGCAGCGCTGCGACCTGCATGCCGCTGTTCGGACAGCGCGCGCTCGATGTGAGCGATTTCGTCCCCTGCCGGATGGACGGGGTTGATGGGCTGGCCGGTGAGGGCAGTGCAGCTCGCGCATGGGGCCCATGGCATCACCCGGACGTTGAGACGGGTCTTGACCAGGTTGCCCAGTTCGAGCAGCCGCAGGCCCAGCTGGTAGCTGCCGGTGTCGACGCGGTCGGCAAGACGGGCGGTATTCGAATCGATTGAGGATGCGGTGCGCGGTGGAAGAGTGCAGACCGGTCCGGCCGGAGAGTTCGCCCTCAGGCTGGTGGCATCGGGCTGCTGGGCCAGGACATCGAGCAGCGACACGCACCATGCGTTCGAGCACCTGGATGGTGGTTTTGGTGTGCCTGGGCGAGGCGCGTGGTCCCCGCCGATGCCGGAGGGAAGCAGGGCTGCGCAATCGAAAGGGTGGTCAGGCATCAGGACGCAGAGAGGCTCGGAGGGCCGGACCCTGTCATCAGGGGCGTTCCCCAGAGAGTGAGTCTCGCAGGAAAGAAGGTGTCAATGACACGCTACACTACGACGACTGCATGATTCTGGCGCATCGTTCCATCATGGCCGTGAATGGCCGCGCGCGTGGCGAGTGACGCCCTGGTGGATCGAGCCGCTGTAAGGCTGCACAGATCCGGCGCCGGCCTGGATCTTGCGACGGCATCGGCGCCCGACCTGATGCCGCCACGCCGGTGATGGGGTGGCAACGGGCGGGCAGGCCGGCACGCAGGGCACGGATGACGCGGTTGGAGGCTTCGAAGACCGGGCGTCCGGACAGGGCCGCCAGTTCGGTGGCGTTAGCCAGGGCCTGCGGCATCGCGGGACAGGGGTGGTGTTGGTGGCGATGACGCCCATCGATGTGGTGGTGGTGAGGGGCGTCGATGATGACGGTGATCTGGTCGTCATCGAGATCGGAGGGGCGATCTTGAGCAGCAGGGGGCGGGTTGCGGCCCAGCTCCCTCCGCCAGGCGCCGGCGCTCGGTGTCGAGGGCGCCGAGCGAGGCCATCAGTTCGTCGCTGCCTGCAGCTCGCAGGTTGGCGGTGTTGGGCGACGGATGTTGATGTACATAGTCAGACCAGCGGCCAGACCCAGGCCAGTCCCTTCAGGTAGTCGCCGGTGGCGGATTCGGCAGCGGGGTGGCGGCGTTCGCCGATGTTGAGCCCCAGCACCGGCGGTATTTTCGACCAGGGCGCCCCGTTCGAGGGGCCTGGCGTTTCTGCCAGGTGCTGGAGCGCTGCAGTTTGGCGACGAAGTCAGCCAGACCGTCGTTGTTGAAGCCGAAGCGGTTGATGATGGCGCATGCCTCGGGCAGGCGGAACAGCCAGGAGCTTCGGGGTTTGCCAGGCTGGGCAGCGGGGTGACGGTGCCCAGTTCGAGAAAGCCGAAAGCAATGCGGCCGAGCCGTCCGATGGCTGACGTTCTTGTCGAGCCCGCAGCCACACCGTTCGGGAAGGTGAGGCAAACACAGCTATAGGGTCTTCGACGCGGTCGGGCGCAGACGAGGCGGGCGCGGCAGCAGGACATCCATGATCTACATGCCGATGTGGTGGAGCGCGTTCGGGTCCTGCGACGGGGGCACCCAGCAGCTGGTAGCCGAGGGCGCTCAGTTTTTCAGCGGTATCATTGTCCGTCTATCGGGTTGTTCGAGACGGGCGGAAGTTGCTCTTGTAGCGCATCGAAGGCGCCTGTTCGATCGGTGGCCCAGGTGAGGTGAGTCGAGGCCAAGAACCTGGCATCCGGATCTGCCAGAGATGCCATAGGTGCCGGGGCGCCGCCAGCTCTCGGCTCGAAGAAGGTATACCGCCGGAGCCGTCGTCGGTACGTGCGATGATCAGAGACCATCGTCAGCTGCCGTCAGGGTGCCGGGAATTCGACCAGGCGGGTATCGACCGACGACTGCAGCAGGAACTCGCGGTACTGGTTTTCCGCCATCTTCGCTCATGCCACCGCCACGGTGGCGGGCCTGGGTAGCAGATGTAGAGGGGCGTAGTGTTCGTCGTCATGAAGGCGGGGCAGCTCCGAGCGGTCCAGCTGGCTGTGGCGGCGGGCGGTACAACGCTGGCTGCGGTTGGGGCGAGGGCGCCACGGGCACTGCACGGGGATGCAGGCGCTGCGGTTGTCGCAGCGGGGCCGGTCGTGTGCCGGCCGCTGCGGCGAAAAAGCCGTTGCGCACCATGTGGCCATGGTTGCCGGCGGTGATGGCGATGGCCGGATCGGCCACCTGGGGCGCGCCATGCGGTCAGGGGCAGGTAGCTGCGGGGTACGCTTGGCCGTGACGTGAGCCGGATGCTGCTGTTCCTGGACGGGGGCTAGCCGCTGCGCATCGGGTTCATGCCCAGTGGCCGGGGAGGCGAAACCGGCGTGGCATCGATCTGTCTGGCCGGCGGACATGGGCCAGGGCCGAGTCTCCTGTCCGTTGCGGTCCCGAAAGGTCTCCGGCCGGGGGTAGGGGCGGGTGTTGCGTGGCGGTAGCCGTGACGCTGCCGGATGAGGGATCGGGCCGAGTGGGTCGCGCGCGACGGCGTGCCAGTCGGGCAGGCTGCCGCAGCAGGGGGCTGGATGCGTGCGAGGTCGGCGCAGAGATGTCGCGTCCGCCTAGACTGCCCAGATGCCGGGTGGACTGCGGCGGTCGACCATCAGGAAGCCGTGCTGCACGAGGAGGTGCATCAGGGTGGCGAAGGCGCAGGAGCGTTGGGGCGCCGGGGTGAACATCGATTCGCCAAGGACATGCGGCCAGCGAGACGCCGTAGAGGCCGGCGATGAGCTGCGGACGAGGCGGCGTCATCGATCGAGAGGCCGCCGGGGCCGTCAGTGGGGGGCGGCTTCCCGAGACTTCGAGCAGTGGGCAGGCCCAGGGCATGCAGGCCCGTGCTGAGGCTGCGATGATGGCGGGGGTGATCAGGTGACCTTCCACTGGCGGGACGGGCTCGGCGCAGGCCTGCACGTGACGCAGGTGAAGGCGGTGTCAGGGTGATGTACCGAGGCGGGTGCGCCGGGGCACGTCCGTGCAGCTGCCGGAGCAGACGGCGCAGGGTGCGGGCGGGCGAGAATTCGCCGGTGAAGACGACCATCCGCGGGTCAGGGGACCACCACAGGACCGGCTGGCCGCTGGTGTACCACGGGAAGAGGCCGTGGCTGTAGGCCTCGACGAGGCGGTGTGCGAGTCGGCCCCCAGGGCGATGAGGGCCCAGGTGACCGGGGACATCCTGGTCGGCGAGGGGCAGCGGGGTGTCAGGGGTCTACCAGTGTAGCGGATCATGGGGCGGGCAGGTGTGTGGCGGGTCCGGGGACGAATGCGTCAAAACACGCTCGGTGTTTTCAGGAAGACATGAAAAAGAAATGTACATAAGTCGCACTTTTTGTCGAGGCCGTTACTTTTGTTGCGGATGCTGGTTATGCACAGAATCCCCTGTACGGGTGGACACGGCGTTCTGGGTCATGGTGCCTTCTGGCGACCGTGCGGCGTCCCTGTGCGGGTGGATACGGCCGAGGGTGCTGCCGGCGTTGCCCTGCCAGCCAGGGGTGGCCAGCCCTGCCTGCGCAGTGCGTCCTGTCAGCACCCGGTCAGCGCCGGCGCGAGGATGGATGAAAACCGTGATGCGCGTCAGTCATCGGCCTCGGTGAGGGTGTGGCCAGGCCGTGGACGGTGATGATGCGAACCTCGCTAGTCGCGCGAGGCGGCGGCGCAGGCGCAGACAGAGCACGTCGACGGTGCGGTCAGCCATAGACCAGTCCGTCCGCAGATGGCCTCGCTGATGCGGGTGCGGCTGCGCAGGAGCTGGCCGAAATGGTCAGCAGGGCAGACCAGCAGGCCCGGTTTCGGCGAGGGCGACAGGGTTTCGGTGCGGTCGCGATGTGCCAGCCGGCGCGAGGCGCATCAAAACCGCAAACTGCGGAGGATGGCGTGTGGGCGACAGCTGGCTGTCCACCAGGGGATGTTGCCGGCACGGGAGAAAGCTGCAGGCGGGGGCACTGCCTGCAGGGAGAAACCTGAGGACGAGGCAGGCAGGGGGACGAGGAGGCTGGGCCGGTGGGGCAGGGATGTTGCCGGCAGGAGGAGGCAGGGAAGGACGCTGCCGGCGGCTGGCTAGATGCCGTGACAGTCGGGCGTGTCGTTGCTGCCGGGGTGTCCGAGGGCCTCGATGGCCCGGGCCAGGGCGTCGGTGCGGCGGGTTTCCCGATCAGGGCGGCGAACAGGGCGGCGTCATCAGGGGCGCTGGCGGATACGCATCGAGTGGCGCTGAGCACAGGACCGGTTTGTGGTCGAAAACGCGGGATCCTGGCGCAACTGGCGGATAAAGGCCACGCCGCTGCCGTCGAGCAGAGTCAGGTCGATGATGAAGAAGTCGTAGGCGCTCCGGGGGTCAGCCGCGCAAGGGCGCCCGCCTGTTCGAGGCCGACGACGTGGTCGGTGGATGACTTCAGCCGTTCCAGCACGGCCACGGTGCCCAACGCGCCGATGGGGTCGTCGTCGATCAGCGGGCGGCTGCGGTCGGAGGCGCCGGGTGGCGTCGGACTGCTCCGTGGGCGCATCGTGCGGGGCAGGCTGCACGAGGGGCAGCGTCAGGACCAGGCGGGTGCCGTCTTCCTGCTCGCCGGGCCGCAGGGTGCCCTGCCGCCGGTGGTCATGCGCTGGAGCAATGGCAGGCCCAGACCGATGCCATGGCCGCTGTCAGGCAGGGACGCAGGGTGGCGGGGGATGTGCTGACTGCGGCGCACGGCGGTGGGCAGGCCGGACCGTGATCGCTGACGGTGAAGACGAGCTGGCCATCGTGCGCGCGTCGAGCGACACCACCCGGCCGTCGTCGTGGCGCAGGGCGTTCTGGATGAGGTTGCCGAGAATCTGCTGACCATCGACCAGTCGAGGTCACCTCGTCGGGCGGAGCGGACTCGACCTGCAGCCGCAACGGCACGCCGCGCTGCCGGGCCAGGATGTCATGGTGCGAACGCAGCCCGGCGAGGGCCTGTGCAGCCGGGTGGGCTCGGGGCGCCTGGGCCTGAGCGCTCGACGCGCAGAAGCCCAGCAGTTCTCGAGGGTGGCGTCGAGGGCGCCGGCCGACAGGCTGAGCAGGTCCAGCAGCCGTTCCACGTCACGTACGCTGGCATCGCGCGAGTTCGGCCACGCCCAGACAGCTGTGCAGCGGGCCGCGGATCTCGTGGCTCATGGTGGCCAGGAACGCGAATGGTGCGTTCGGCGGCGCGTGCCCGTTCGACGGCCCGGTGTGTTCGGTCACGTCGTGCATCGGCACGATCCGGCAGCGGTCAGCTTCCTGCACGCTGTCCTCGACGAGACGCAGCGGATGTCGAAGCAGCGGCGCCCCTCGTGGTGTCGAGCCAGATGGCCGTGAGTTCGGTGCTGCCAGTGTCGAGAATCTCGTGCAGCGACTGAAGCTGCGGGCGGTGGTGCTGCAGGGCCAGCCGGTAGCCGCAGGGCGCCGGGTTCGCGACAGCCCACAGGAAGAAGGTCTGCAGGGCGGCGCTGTTGGCATCGGCAGCTCACCCTGTTGGGTGGTGATGAAGACGGGGCCGCGCAGCCCTTCGGAAACACGCCGAAAATACTGGTCCGTTCGCGGGTCAGGCGGCGGATGCTGTCGGCCAGGGCGGCTCGTGCGGCTGGGGTGAGGCCCAGGAGGCCAGCGTGGCCTGATCGGCCTCGTCGAAGAAGTCGTGCAGCCGGGCCAGCAGGGCGTCGGGATGGGGCAGTGTCCCGGGTGGGCTGGCCATCCGGCTGCCACAGCAGCTGGCGGAAGTGGGCGTCTCATGGGCGCGGCGACAGAGCCGGAACAGGCCGTGATGCAGCTCCAGGGGCACGCCGGCGTCATGGTGGCGGCTGGCAATGTGGCGCAGGCGTTCGGAAGCGCGGGTCGTGCCGGTAATCGTTGCGGCCATCCAGCTGGCGTGGCCGGGGATCCGGGTCGGGTACTGCAGCGAGCGGTCAGCTGAGCCGTTCGGCCGCTTCGTTCGAGGCGAGCGCGCATGGAACTGATGCAGTCGGTGAAGCCATGGGCGGGGCCGAGTTCAGAATGCGCTGGACGAGCGCATCGTTTTCGGTGTCCAGGATGTCCTTCGGGGATGGACGGGCCGCAGTGCATCGTGTCGGGCGGTGGAGGAGACAGGCCGGAGAATTCGACCAGAACCGACCGGCCGCGACAAAGGAACCCTCTGTAAAAAGTCTGCGAGCACTTCGAGTCTGTCAGCGCTTCGGGCCTCAGCGGGATGAGCCCGGAAGGTCCCCCTGTTTACATGCCTTCACAGCCCTGCAGCCTTTGTGGGCATGTCACTACTCTATAGTGTATGGCGTGGGCAGCGTCGTGCCCGTTCATCGAAGGAGGCAGGTGCGATGGCACGCGTCAGAGGTGCAACGGTATGGAAGGGTGGGCAGCAGTCTGCTGGTGCTGGGTGGCCTGGGTTTTCTGGTGCTGACCTCGCCCTGGACCTGGTCGATGCTGCATGGTTCGCAGGGAACTGCCCCCGCTGGAAGGGGCGGATGTGGCCACGGCCGACGGGTGTTCGTGGCATCGGACTGTGCCACCTGTCGTGCCACGCCGGGCCAGCCGAGGATACGGTGCTGGGCGGTGGCCGGGCGCTGGACACGGCGTTCGGGATCTTCACATGCCCAACATCTCGCCGGACAAACAGGCCGGCATTGGCAACTGGACGCTGGCACAGTTCGACCGGGCGCTGCGCCAGGGGGTGGGGCCCGGTGGTTTCTGGCCGGATGGGCAGGGTCTCTATCCGTCGCTTTCCATATACACCTCCTACGAGGCTCCAAGGGCAGCGATGTGCGCGGACCTGTATGCGTACATGATGACGCTGCCACCGGTGGCGCAGGCGGCGCCCGATCGCGAACTGAAGTTTCCGTTCAGCCTGCGTCGGGGTGTGGGGCTGTGGCGGCTGGCGCTTCTGGATGGCGAGGCCCTGGCACGCCCGGGGCCGGTGCCCGCCGGGGTGAGGCCGACGACTACCACCGGGGCGAGTATCTGGTGGAGGCAGCCCGGCCACTGTGCGGAATGCCATTCGACGCGGACCTTCGCTGAGCAATGTGAAGGCCGGCCTGCGCTGCGCGGCCGCCACGCCGGAGGGCAATGGCGCGGTTTCCGAACGTCACGCCGGACAGGACGGGCATTGGTTACTGGTCGGTGCCGTCGATTGCCAGCTATCTGCAGACGGGGCGTGAACCCGATCGGGCGGTGGCCGATGGCGACATGGCCGAGGGTGATCAGAAACACGCGCAGCTGCCGGCGCGATGTGGAGGCGATGGCACTGTATCTGGAAACATGTGCCGGCGGTGACAGCGCCGGCGCCAGCATGCGATGCCTAACCATGGCAGCGAGCTGGTGATGCTGCCCTCGGTGGTGCAGCGTGCGTCGCGGCTGCCGGTTTCCGGGCCCGGACGGCATCCGGGCCGGTGAGGCTGCCACCGTGGTCAGAACCACCAATGCCTGGCTGCAGGCCGGGGGCGTGCAGAAGGGGCGCCGAGGCCCAGAGCCAAGCTGCTGGGCGGTGCGGCCGTGCGGGTGAGGCGCGCGACGGCGACCGGGTGCCGCTGGTGCTGCAGGGGCTGGCAGATTGCCGACACGCCCAGCGTGGTCTATCAGGCGCGTGGCCAGCGGGTGATGGTGGGGGTGCTGACGCCTGAGGCGGTGGCGGCGGTGAAACACGGCGAGGCCGAGACCGACGCGCCGATACCGGCCAGCGCTGGGCCGCCGGCCGAGCTGACGGTGTGGGCAGAGGCGACCGGACTGAACACCGACCGGCCTGCCGTGTGGGCCTACAGCCAGGATGTGTTCTAGAAGGCGTGTTCGGCCTGCCATGCTGCCGCAGAGGGTAGCTCACGGCTAACCAGTGGATCGGCACGCTGAAATCGATGCGCGCTTCACGACGATGGACGACGATGCCAGTACCGGCTGATCCTGGCCTACCTGCAGAACCATCTCGAAGGACCTGAAGGATCCGTACACCCAGGGTGGCGCCGCGCAGTGGAGGTCATCCATGAACACGATGACGGTGACCCTGGCCGATGCGGCGGAATGGCTGTCGGCCCAGTTTTTGGCACCGCCCGATGCGGCGATGGTGGAGGCTGGCCCGCTCGGTGCGCGGCCAGCGCTGCTGCTGGCGCAGATGGGCGCGCTGCTCGACCGCCCGGACGAGATGGGCCAGCTGCGCAGCCTGCTGTCGGCCGATGCGGTGCCGGTCGTGGTGCAGGGATTGCAGCGTCAGCCACTGTGGCGCTGTTCGAGGGATTTTCCGCAATCGCAGCGTGGCGCCCTATGCCAGCGTCTGGATGGCACCGGCCGGCTGTTCCGGTCCGGCCGTGGAGCGGATACGGCGGCTGCTGCACGATCTGGACATCCGGCTGGATGAGGGGTTTCACGAGCCGCCCGATCACCTGGGGGTGCAGCTGCTGGCGCTGGCCGAGGCGCTGCGGCAGCCGCAGGCCGCACGGGTGGCGCGGGTGCTGGACGAGCTGGCCTGGACCGAACGCTTTGCCGCCGCGCTGGGCCGGCTGGATGGTGATGGCTACTTTGGCGTGGCAGCCCGGCTGCTGCCGCCCCTGCTGGAACGGGCCGGATGGTCCGTGCAGCAGGCGCGGGTGGCATGAGAACGGACGGCAGCGGGCCTGCGGTGGCCCGGCCAACAGACGACAGGACAGGAGAACAGGTCATGAACGCTCAACACGATACGGTGCGGCAGATGCCTCGACATGATGTGTCACCGCAGATGCCTGCCACGCAGCCGGATACCTCGCTGTCACGCCGCAGTTTCGTGCGTGGCCGGGTGGCGCCGCACTGGGTATCGCCGGCGCGCGGTGCTGGTACGGGGGCAGCGAAGCAGGGCGGCCGGCGGTGAGACCAGGGCAGGCGCAGCCGGCCTGGCCAGCCATCGGGTGGCCAGGCAGCCGCGACGACGGACGGGGTCGTGCCATGGGGCATCCTGTCGGGATGTCACTGGGGGCCTTCTACGGGATGGTCAAGGATGGCCGTGCGGTGGAATTCCGGCCGTGGCCGAAGGATCCGGCGCCGTCGCCGCAGCTGCCCGGGGTGCTGGATTCGCTGTATTCACCCTCGCGCATCCGCTACCCGATGGTGCGGCGCGCCTGGCTGGAAAAAGGGCCCGGGGGCCGATCCGGCCGGCCGGGTACCGGGATTTCGTGCGGGTGAGCTGGGAGAAGGCCACCCAGCTGGGTGGCCGACGAGCTGACCCGCGTGCGCGAGAAGTATGGCCAGACGGCGGTGTTTGCCGGTTCCTACGGCTGGAAGAGCCCGGGGCGGCTGCACTAACTGCCAGACGCTGCTGCGGCGGATGCTGAACCTGACCGGCAGCTACACCAGCAGCACCGGTGACTATTCCACCGGGGCGGCGCAGGTGATCCTGCCCTATGTGTCGGGATCGCTGGAGGTGTACGAGCAGTGCACCACCCGGAGACAATCTGGCCGAACACTGCGAACTGATGGTGTTCTGGGGCTGCAATCCGCTCAATACCTCGCAGATTTCTGGCAGGTGGCCGACCACGGGGCCTGGCCGGGCGTGGAGGCCATGAAGAAGGCCGGCACGAAGGTGATCTGCATCGATCCGATCCGCACCGAAACCTGCCAGGCGCTGAACGGCGAATGGATTGCGCCGCGTCCGCAGACCGATGTGGCGCTGATGCTGGGCATTGCCTGGGTGCTGGTGGACGAGAAACTGTACGACCGGAAAATTTCTCGACAAATACACGGTGGGCTTCGACCGCTTCCTGCCCTACCTGCTGGGCAAGACCGATGGCCAGCCCAAGACGCCGGCCTGGGCCGAGCGCATCAGCAGGGTGCCGGCGGAGACCATCCAGTCGCTGGCCCGCCGCTTTGCAAAACACCGCACCATGCTGGCGCTGGGCTGTTCCACGCAGCGCCAGCACCATGGCGAGCAGTCGCACTGGATGCTGACTCACGCTGGCGGCGATGCTGGGCCAGATCGGCCTGCCGGGCGGCGGCTATGGCCTGAGCTATCACTATGCGTCGGGCGGGGCGCCCACGGCCAACACGCCGATCCTGAAGGCCATCGACGATGCGTCGGGACAGGGGGCGAGGGGCCGCCTGGCTGGCCCAGAGCGGGGCGGTGTCCATTCCGGTGTCGCGACTGGTGGAGACGCTGCTGAACCCGGGCAAGGTGATGTCGTTCAATGGCCGCGACATCAAGCTGCCGCTGATCAAACTGGTCTACTGGGTGGGGGCAATCCGTTTGCACACCAGCAGGACCGCTAACCAGATGGTGCAGGCCTGGCGCCGGCTCGATACCTTCATCGTGCACGATTTCGCAGTGGACGGCCACGGCCCGTCATGCCGACATCGTGCTGCCGGCCACCACGGCCTACGAGCGCAACGACATCGAGCAGATGGGCGATTATGCACAGAGCCACATCGTGGCGATGAAGAAGATCGTCGAGCCGCTGTTCGAGGGCACGCAACGACTTCGACATCTTTTGCGGACATTGCACGGCGACTGGGCAAGGGCGATCCGTTCACCCGCCGTCTGACCGAGATGGAGTGGATCCGCAACCCCTACGAGGGCGGCCAAGATCGAATCACGCGCCAAGGGCATGGAGATGCCGGTGTTCGACGCGTTCTGGGCCAGCAACCGGCCCCTGTCCTTCCCGATTCCGCCGACGTCGAAGGAATTCGTGCGCCATGCCGATTTTCGGGCCGATCCGCTGCTGAACGCGCTGGGCACGGCCTCCGGTAAAGTTCGAGCCGTATTCGCGCACCATCGAGAAGTACGGCTACGACGACTGCCCGCCGCATGCCACCTGGCTGGAGCCCATCGAGCGCGTGGGCGGGCCGGACTCAGCAGTATCCGCTGCACATCGTGTCGAACCTACCCGCAGATGCGGCTGCATTCGCAGCTGTGCGGTACGGTCAACCGCAGGACCTACGAGGTGGCCGGCCGTGAACCCTGCTGGATGAATCTGAAGGATGCGGCGGCCCGTGGCCTGAAGGATGGCGAGGTGGTGCGGGTGTTCAACCAGCGCGGGCAGATCCTGGCCGGACCTGAAGATCACCGACGAGATCATGCCCCGGGGCCATCCGCATCAACGAGGGCGGCTGGTACGACCCGGTGAATCCGGCGCCAGGACGGTACGCTGTGCGCCTGGGGCGACGTGAACGTGCTGACCACCGGGGTGGCCCACGTCGAAGCTGGGGCAGGGCAACTGCGGCCCAGACCGGGGTGGCGGAAGTGGAGCGCTTCCGCTCGCTGCCGCCGGTGACGGTGTTCGAACAGCCGGAAGCACACCGGAAGGGTGGAAACGGCCGGGGCACTGGACAGGGGCTCCGGGGGAGTGACATCATCTCCCGGATCATGCGATGACTGGGGACAGCAATCACCGGGTCTGGCTGGCCAGCCCCGGCTGTCCAGGACACGAACATGGTAACGGGGCCTGTCGTG
>BNJT01001199.1_pt1 | contig 17458 bp, 29 predicted proteins | sample 8540491 | NCBI WGS metagenome assembly BNJT01 (sample SAMD00202455, study PRJDB9452) | human saliva metagenome | host: Homo sapiens | reverse complement strand
TTTTAAAGAAAAATAGTTTAAGTATGGCTAAAAAGGAATGAGTTTTTCATAAAAGTCTAATAAGGGCTATTTAAAAAAATCTTTAAAGTTTTTGATATAATCCCTTCTAAATAGTTTCTTGATATGGAGGTTCATATTAGTAGGGGATTTTTCGTGCTTTTTTTCGAATAAATAAGATAAAATAGCCTAGAATAAATGATAATAGAAAAGAGAAGATTATGAAAATCCGTGGTTTTGAATTAGTTTCTAGTTTTACAGATGAAAATTTGCTACCAAAGCGTGAGACAGCGCATGCAGCTGGGTACGACTTAAAGGTTGCGGAGCGTACGGTTCTCGCTCAGGAGAGATTGTCTTGGTTTCCGACAGGGGTCAAGGCTTATATGCAACCGACAGAGGTTCTCTATCTCTATGACCGTTCTTCAAACCCTCGTAAGAAGGGTCTAGTCTTGATAAACTCTGTGGGGGGTTATTGATGGAGACTACTATGGTAACCCAGGAAATGAAGGACATATCTTTGCACAGATGAAAAAAACATCACAGACCAAGAAGTGATTCTTGAAGTTGGGGAACGTGTAGTTCAGGCTGTCTTTGCACCATTTTTAATCGCAGATGGAGATGAGGCAGACGGCGTGCGAACTGGTGGATTTGGATCGACAGGGCACTAAGATGAAGATTATCTTTGTACGTCATGGGGAGCCAGATTACCGTGAGTTAGAGGAGCGTTCTTATACGGGATTTGGGATGGATTTTGGCATGCCTTATCTGAGAAGGGACGGCAGCAAGCTCAGGAACTGAGCAAAAATTCTTTGCTACACTCAGCTGATCTACTAGTTTCTTCTGCAGTCACAAGAGCTTTTAGAGACTGCTAGCTATGTGGCTTGTGCTACTGGACTTCCTTTGAGGTGGAGCTATTATTGCATGAATGGCAAGTCTATGAAAGTGGCACAGATAATTTTGAAAAAAAGCTCGTACTATGTTTCTAGAAAATAATGGGGAGTTACTTTCCAATAGTTCTATTCAATATGAGACAGCTGATGAAATGAGGGTCTCGGTTTCTAGAAACTATAACAAAGTATCGAGATTATCAGACAGTCGTTGTTGTCACTCATCGAATGCTTATGCGTCAATTTGTACCGAATGAAACCATTGATTTTTGCCAAGTGATTGAGTGTGAGATAGAGATTTAGAAAGAGGTTTATTATCGCAAAGAAAAAGGCGACATTTGTGTGTCAAAATTGTGAATATAATTCACCTAAGTATCTAGGACGTTGTCCAAACTGTGGGTCTTGGTCTTCTTTTGTAGAAGAAGTTGAGGTTGCAGAGGTCAAGAATGCGCGTGTGTCCTTGACAGGTGAGAAAACCAAGCCCATGAAACTGGCGGATGTGACCTCTATCAATGTCCATCGTACTAAGACCGAGATGGAGGAGTTTAACCGTGTACTCGGTGGAGGTGTGATCAGGAAGTCTTATCCTCATTGGAGGGATCCAGGTATTGGGAAATCAACCCTTCTCTTACAAGTATCAACCCAGCTGTCTCAAGTGGGGACAGTTCTCTATGTCAGTGGGGAGGAGTCTGCTCAGCAGATCAAACTCCGTGCAGAGCGCTTGGGGGATATTGATAGTGAGTTTTATCTCTATGCTGAGACCAATATGCAGAGCGTGAGAGCTGAGGTGGAGCGAATCCAGCCAGATTTTCTCATCATCGACTCCATCCAGACCATTATGTCTCCTGAGATTTCAGGGGTACAAGGGTCGGTTTCCCAAAGTACGCGAGGTGACAGCTGAACTCATGCAGCTGGCCAAGACTAATAACATTGCTATCTTTATCGTAGGGCATGTGACCAAGGGAAGAGCCCTGGCAGGGTCCTCGGATGCTGGAACACATGGTGGATACGGTCCTCTACTTTGAGGGCGAACGCCACCATACCTTCCGAATCCTGAGAGCAGTCAAAAACCGCTTTTGGTTCGACCAATGAGATTGGGATTTTTTTGAGATGCAGTCAGGTGGCTTGGTTGAGGTTCTCAATCCAAGTGAGGTATTTCTGGAAGAACGCTTGGATGGAGCGACTGGTTCGTCCATCGTGGTGACCATGGAAGGAACACGTCCAATTCTTGCTGAGGTGCAGGCATTGGTGACGCCGACCATGTTTGGAAATGCTAAGCGTACGACGACAGGGCTTGATTTCAATCGTGCTAGCTTGATTATGGCTGTTTTGGAGAAGCGGGCAGGTCTCTTACTTCAAAAATCAGGATGCCTATCTTAAATCAGCTGGTGGTGTCAAATTAGATGAACCTGCTATTGACCTGGCTGTTGCAGTTGCTATTGCTTCGAGCTACAAGGACAAAACCAACCAATCCTCAGGAATGTTTTGTAGGAGAGTTGGGCTTGACGGGAGAGATTCGGCGCGTAAATCGTATCGAGCAACGCATCAATGAAGCTGCTAAACTGGGCTTTACTAAGATTTATGTACCGAAAAATTCTTTGACAGGAATCACTCCGCCCAAGGAAATTCAGGTGATTGGAGTGACGACTATCGGTGAAGTTTTGAAGAAGGTTTTCTCCTAATAGTTGTATACAGGTATAGATTACTAATCATTTTATTGCTAACATTTATTAAAACAAGGAGGAATTTCTTATGAAATTTTCTATTGACAGTCAAATGCAATTTCCTTTGGTAGAGTTGTCGCTCAATCAGGGGAAAACGTCTATATCCAGCGGGGTAGCATGGTCTACCACACACCTAATGTAAGTCTCAATACCCAGCTCAATGCTAGCGGTTCAGGTTTGGGACGTTTTGTTAAAGCTGTAGGACGTTCTATGGTTTCTGGTGAAAGTACCTTCATTACTCAAGCTATTGCAGAGTCTGACAACGGCAACCTTGCTCTAGCACCAGATACTCCTGGTCAAGTGATTGCACTTGAACTAGGTGAAAAACAATATCGACTGAATGATGGGAGCTTTTTCTAGCTCTTGATGGTACAGCTTCCTATACTATGGAGAGTCAGTCTATTGGAAAAGCTCTGTTCGGAGGGCAAGGTGGTCTTTTCGTAATGACTACTCAAGGTCAGGGAACCCTTTTGGCCAATGCTTTTGGCTCTATTAAGAAAATTGAGCTACAAAACCAAGAAATAACCATTGACAATGCCCATGTGGTGGCTTGGAGCCAGTCTTTGGACTATAACATCCACTTAGAAAATGGCTTCTGGCAGTCTATTGGTACGGGTGAAGGAGTGGTTAACACCTTCCGAGGAACTGGTGAGGTCTACGTACAAAGTCTCAATCTTCAGAGCTTTGCAGGATCGCTCAATAAGTATATCCAAAAAGGTTCATAAAAATAAAAACTAGGACAGAAGCCCAAGCTAGAAGCTGGATGTCTCTGTCTTGGTTTTTTTAATAGGAAGGTTGACAGCTGACAAGACAAAGAAAAGATGGTAAGATAGGAGATAAATAATTTGGTATTCAAATTATCTGGCAGACTAGAAAGTGAGTTGTCATGTCCTATTTTGAAAATTTTTTAAAAGCCAATCAAGCCTATGTAGAACTGCATGGAGATCTCCATTTATCAATCAAACCAAAGACCAAGGTTGCAATCGTAACTTGTATGGACTCGCGTTTACACGTAGCCCCAGCCCCTAGGATTAGCTCTGGGAGATGCTCATATTTTTGCGGAATGCGGGTGGTCGAGTGACGGAGGATATGATTCGCTCGCTTGTGATTTCCCAGCAACAAATGGGGACAAGGGAAATTGTGGTGCTCCATCATACAGACTGCGGTGCTCAAACCTTCAAAAATGGGGATTTCAAGAGCACTTAAAAACGTGAACTGGGAGTTGATGTTTCTGACAGGGACTTTTTGCCTTTTCAAGACATTGATGAAAGTGTTCGTGAGGATATGAGATTGCTACAGGAAACTCCTCTAATCCCAGATGATGTTGTTATTTCAGGTGCGGTTTACGATGTGGATACAGGAAGGATGACAGTCGTAAAACTGTAAGGATTAAATGTAGAAAGATAGTGTATGAAGAAAAAAATATTATTTTATTTGTTTTTATTGTATTAGTGTGTATTGGTTTTACAGTATGAGACCATGTATTTTACAGATGGATCGATGTCTGGAACGGAATATGGAGTGATGGGACTTTCTATCTTTCTAGCACTCTTTTTATATGATTCCAGCTGTTTATCTCCTATACCGCATTGGACATAAATGGGAAACACCAAGAAAGGCTATAACTTTTGTCCTTATTGGGTGGGCTATTTATTTTCAGGGTTGGTTATCTAGTTTTGCCAATACCTACATACATGATTTTCTGACGAATCTTTTCCCAGATAGTAGGTTTTTGAATGCTTTGGAAAATGCCATTGTAGCTCCGATTGTAGAGGAACCTTTAAAATTACTACCTCTTGCCTTTGTTTTGTATTTGATTCCAATTAAAAAATTGAAACCAATCTTTTTTACTAGGGATTGCTTCAGGTTTTAGGGTTTCAAATGATTGAGGATATCAGCTATATTCGCTCGGATTTACCAGAGGGCTTAGCTTATACAATTTCTCGGATTTTTAGAGCGAATAACGTCTGCTCTTGCCTCGCACTGGACTTTTTCAGGACTTGCCATACTAGGTCTTTACTTGCTTTACAGAGCTTATAAAGGTCAGAAGGCGGTGATGAAGTCTGGTTTGATCTATCTTGGTTTGGCTTTTGGAACACACTTTTTATTCAACTCACCTATTGTAGAGTTGGAGACAGAGTTGCCCCTTGCTTTTCCTCTTGTAACAGCTATTACTCTTTATAGCTTTTTATCAGGCTTTGCAGTTTGTTGAGAAGTACAAGGATGTGATGACAAAAGAGATTTCTTAAAAGGATTATAACAAGAGTATAAATGTTTGCTCTTGTTTTTATTTTTTTGATTGAAAAATAGTGCAAAAAGCGCTACAATGGTAGATGGAAAATCTTGTGAAAAACACAAGTGATACATAAATACTGGAGGAAATCATGTCTTTTTCTGATTTAAAGCTGTTTGCCCTTTCTTCAAATAGAGAATTGGCAGAGCGTGTGGCGCAAGAGATTGGGATAGAGTTGGGAAAATCAACCGTACGTCAATTTTCAGATGGAGAAATTCAAGTTAATATCGAAGAATCGATCCGTGGAAAACACGTCTTTATCTTACAATCAACTAGCTCACCTGTAAATGACAATCTGCTAGAAATTTTGATTATGGTAGATGCTTTGAAACGTGCCAGTGCAGAATCTGTCAACGTTGTTATGCCTTACTATGGCTATGCACGTCAGGATAGAAAAGGCGAGAGCGCGTGAGCCAATCACTTCAAAACTTGTAGCAAATATGCTAGAAGTAGCTGGAGTGGATCGTTTGTTGACGATTGACTTGCACGCTGCACAGATTCAGGGATTCTTTGATATTCCTGTCGATCACTTGATGGGTGCTCCTTTGATTGCAGACTACTTTGAGCGTCGTGGCATGGTTGGTTCTGACTATGTGGTTGTCAGTCCCAGACCATGGTGGGGTGACTCGTGCTCGTAAATTGGCAGAGTTTTTGAAAACTCCAATTGCTATTATTGACAAACGTCGTAGCGTAGACAAGATGAATACCAGTGAAGTGATGAACATCATTGGTAAAGTAGAAGGTAAGACTTGTATCTTGATTGATGATATGATTGATACAGCTGGAACTATTTGTCATGCTGCTGATGCTTTGGCTGAAGCAGGAGCAGTTGAGGTATATGCAAGCTGTACGCACCCAGTTCTTTCAGGTCCTGCTATGGATAATATCCAAAAATCAGCTATTAAAAAATTAGTTGTTTTGGATACTATCTACCTACCAGAAGAGCGATTGATTGATAAGATTGAGCAAATCTCTATCGCACATCTCTTGGCAGATGCTATCATCCGTATCCACGAAAAACGTCCTCTATCTCCATTATTTAGTATTGAGAAAAAAATCTAACGAATTCGTTGGATCAGACAAAACTCCTAACAAAGTGATAGACCTTGTTGGGAGTTTTTCTTAAATAGATCAGAAAAAAATGTGAAAATTTCACTAATTGTTCGTTTTTTTAGTCCATTTTTTTCCTTAATCTTTCGAAAAATATTGCTTGTTTTTTTAAGAATATAATAAATTTTACTCGTTTTTTTACCAGAAAATTTTAAAAAAATACTTTAAGAAAAAAAGCTTGACAACTCTAATATATGTGATATAATTTGAAGTAATAAGGATTATCCTTATAAATATAAATTTTAAAAATTTAAAGAGGAGATAAAAACATGAAGAAAGTTTTATTATCATCAGTAGCAGCTCTTGCAGTATTCTCAGTAGCAGCTCCAGCTGTTTCAGCTGACAACGGTGAAAAGTACCCAAAATGATAAACAATACAAATCCCAGCTAACCAGTGAAAGACCCACGCAGTGAAAATGACAATGGTTATGGTGCTCCATCACTGTAAAAGGTACAGTTACTGTAACAGTCGTTGATCTGCAACTGGTAAACCAGTAGAAGGTGCTACTGCAGACCTTCAGTGGTGGCAGTCTCATCATCAACAACAGGTGCTAATGCAGTTGCTACATTGCATGGTGTTGACCATGATGTAAAAGCTGTTGCATAGCGCTCAGAAGACTTTGAGCGTGGTTTACAGCAGAAGCTTACAATACTGTTCGTAAACCGTTACATGCAAGTTGCTTCAACAAAAAAATACGTTGCAGCTGCTACAATCTCAACGTCCAAACTACAGATGAAACAGCTGTAGAAGCTAACCATCCAAATGAACAACGTCAACTACTGGTGATGGATCAGCACAAGGTACAGCTGCATCAATGCTGCACAAGCAGCAGCTGATCAAGCTGCAACTAAACCAGAAGATGGTAAACCAGGTGCAGCAGACCAAGCTAAAAAAGCAGACGCTGCAGCTAAAAAAGCTGGAGCAAAAGAAGCTAAAAAAGCTCTTCCAAAAAAACACGCTGCTAAATAATTTTATTTAAAAAGTAGCCAATCACTGAAACTTGGTTTCAGTGATTTTTTTAGTAAAAAAATGAGGGAGGAAAAGATGAGTAGACGTTCTACGACAAAGAAATCACCAATTACTAAAATAATTGCTTCAATCGTTGCAGTAGCTATCGTTGCTTTGGGAGGCTTCTTTATCTATAAAAGCTTCCTAGCTCCAAGTGGAGATAAGCAAAATGATGCAAAGGTTACTCAGGAAGCTCCAAAACAAGCCTATACTGCTAGCGCAGAAGAAAAGGAATACCTCGCAAATAAATTTAAAGGCTTGCTTGCAACAAACTCTGAGACGGTTGGTTACGTATATATTCCTGGTACCCAGTTAGATGAACCAGTTGTTCAAACAACGGATAATGCGACTTATTTAGATAAGCGCTTTGATGGCGTTAACGAACCTTTAATGGGGGCAGTCTTTATGGACGCCGATAACAAGAAGGACTTTAGCGATCGATTGACTTGGTTATTTGGTCACGCTCGTGGTAGTAAAGTTCCTGATCATCGTATGTTTAAAGATGTGAATTACTTCAGTCGCCAAGAATATTTTGATGAACACCCTTATGTTGTCATTGAAACTCCAGAGAGAAAGTATTATTATGAAGCTGTTGCTATGATTATTGTTCCAGAAGAAACAGCTTTTTACCGTACTTCTTTTGATGATGATGCGGATTTTGAGAAACAGCTAAATATTATTTATGATACTGCAGAGGTTAAGAAACCAAATGTTAAGGTATCAGCTAAGGATAAATATCTTGTTCTTTCTACTTGTCGTGAAGAAGATGATACGATTCGTGCCAATCTCTACCTTCGACAAATTCCTGACTCAGAGATGAGTGACTTTGTCAAACAACATGGAGAAAGCCTTCAGTATAAACCAACAAGAGAATAATCTTTAAATAAAATTTTTATGAATCCTCCTCAAATTAAATGAAATTGTTTAATTTTGGGAGGATTTTTTGATTTTATAGTAAATTTCTGCAAACCCTTTCAAAATATGCTATACTGATGAAAAAGGAGGATTTTTATGACTCAAGAATTTATCAATCCAAGTGATGGCGTGATCCGTCAGTATCTAGAAACCAGTAAAACTCTAGCAGTAGTGGGCTTGTCTGATCGTGAGGAAACAACTAGCAATCGAGTGACAAAGGAAATGCAGGCTCGTGGCTATAAAATCATTCCAGTAAACCCTAAGGCTGCAGGTGGGGAAATCTTGGGAGAAAAGGCTTATGCCAGTCTAGCTGAGATTCCTTTCCCTGTAGATATCGTCAATGTCTATCGTCGTAGTGAATTTCTACCTGATGTAGCACGTGATTTTCTCAAGGCAGATGCTAAGATTTTCTGGGCGCAACTAGGACTTGAAAGTCTAGAAGCGGAAGAAATCTTGCGTGCTGGAGGTTGCGATGATATCGTGATGAACCGTTGTATTAAGAGAGAACATACACGCTTAATTCTTGAACAATAAAAAGGTAGCTTGCGGGCTACCTTTTGTGTTATACTCAATGAAAATCAAAGAGCAAACTAGGAAACTAGCCGCAGGTTGCTCAAAGCACTGCTTTGAGGTTGTAGATAGAACTGACGAAGTCAGTAACACATATCTACGGCAAGGCGACGTTGACGTGGTTTGAAGTGATTTTCGAAGAGTATTAGAAAATACCGATAAGGGTCTGCATCCCGAGACTAGTCAGGATGATGGCAATCCAGCAGAGGGCACCAAGAAGAATGGATTTACCACTGGACTTAATCATAGCAATGAGGTTGGTTTTGAGGCCGATAGCGCTCATGGCCATGATGATGAGGAATTTAGACAGTTGTTTGAGAGGTGCAAAGAAGTTGCTGCTGACACCGAAGGAAGTAAGGACGGTGGTTAGCAGAGAAGCTAGGATGAAGTAGAGAATGAAAACAGGGAAGATTTTTTTAAGTTTTACCCCTTGGTTGTTTCCTTGTTGACGACTTTGCCAGTAAGAGAGGAAGAGAGTGATAGGGATAATAGCTAGAGTACGGGTCAATTTGACAATGGTGGCAGACTCAAGAGTGTTTGTATTGTATAGACTATCCCAGGCACTAGCAGTAGCTGTTACAGAGGAAGTATCATTGACCGCAGTTCCTGCAAAGAGAGCAAAACCTTCGTTGGAAAGATGGAGCCAAGAACCTAGAGTTGGGAAGATAAGAGCTGCCAAGACATTGAAGAAAAAGATAACAGAAATGGCTTGTGCGACTTCTTTTTCCTTGGCATGGATGACAGGAGCAGTCGCTGCAATGGCAGAACCGCCACAGATAGAGGAACCAACACCGATCAAGGTAGCTAGCTTTGTATCTAGGTCAAAAAAGCGCTGGAAGAGATAGGCAACAATCAAGGCTATAGAAATGGTGGATAGAATGACAGGGAGCGAAGATTTTCCTACTGCAAAAACTTGAGAGATATTGAGTCCAAACCCAAGCAAGATAACAGCATACTGAAGTAATTTCTTGGAGCTGTAAGTCAAACCAGCATCTAGTTGTTTATAGGAAGTGAGAAATGGGTGGAGAATCATGCCAATAAAGATGGCAAAGACAGGTGCCCCGACAACAGGCAAGAAGCCTCCCTAAAAGTCCAAGAGATGATGGAAATGATAAGACAGGTTAAAAGCCCTGCCCCATTTTTTGATAGAAATGACATAAAAACCTCCGAAAATAAAGTACTTCTTATTATAGTCTTGTCTCGAAGAAAAGTAAAATAGAAAGTAGAGTTTAATAATTATTTGACAAGTTTCTCAAATTTATGTGATAATAGCTGTACAAGAACTGTAACGAAGTCTTGGCAAAAACAGAAATACCAGAGCTCCACCTCTGGTATTTCTGTTTGTCTAGTCATATTAAAACTAAACTCAGGTTATATTTTTTGTCGCGCTTGTCTAGCCACTTTCTGACTATCCACTCAGAAATGACATTACCGATCTAGTAATCAATAATGGTGCTAGAATAGTTGTAACGAAGATTAGCAAAACCGTATTTTACAAAGGTATACTCTGTAATATTTAAATCCTTATTAAATCAACGTTTCTAAAGAAAAAGTAGCTGTAAAATATTATATATACAGCGTACTGTTAAACCAAGACGGTACCAAAAATTAAGGTTTCGGAGCTTATAAAATAAAGAAAGATGTCTCAATCAGTTGAGCTTTTTTTATTACCATTTTGTAGCAAAGTGACATAGTCGCTTTTTATGTGGAATAGGTGAGATAAAAAAACAGTGTTTTCGTTTTTTTGGTCGATGAAGTAGAGTAAAACATACTGACCAATAATTTTTCCTCGTGTAGGGAACTTACTGTTAATCTTTACACCAATTTTTTCATCGGCGTCAAAACCAGCCTCAGGAAAGACTTCTAAACTTTTTAAGCCATCTAAAATTTTACCCACAGTATTTTTAGCAGACTGAGGTGATAAAAGAACAGTAGTGATGTAATCATGGATACTGTCAATAGCTTGGCTCACTTCATCAGAAATAATTACTTTATAAGTCATAGCGTGCCCTCATACTGTCTAGGGAAGTCCCTTTTCCTGCTTCATATTCTCTTTAAGGCTCGTTTCGGATTGAGCTTGTAATTCCTCAATCAACTGTTCACGGTGTAAATCTTCTGCAGTCTTGATTGGCAAGTCCTGTTCGAGGACAATCTGCTCTATAAAAAGAGTGATAGCATCCGTCATGGTCATTCCTTTTTCCTTGATAATGGCTCTAGCTTGTTCCATTGCTAACTCATTGATTTTAAAATTGTATTGCTTAACAAGTGATGTAGTCATGGTATATCTCCGTTCTATATCGTGTATATCCAGTATATATTTTTTGAACTTTTTTTGCAAGAAAAAAACTCTTGAATATACTCCAAGAGTGAAACGAATAGGACCAGTGGTGGAGCGGGTTCTTTACAGCCTAAAGCTGAAGGTAGTGCCGAACCTGAACCTGAATCATCAGCAACCTTTGAGCAAACTGTTACCAGTCACTCGACATCATCTTATCCTTAGTTATAAGTTTAGGATAGATAAGAGATAGTGTCAACAATAATTCTTATTACAACCATCTGTCCTGTACCTTTGTTTGATTTTCTTGTTTTTGAATAAATTGTCTGACTGTATCTTTCAAATGTTTCTGCAATTCAAGAATCTGACTAAATTCATTTAGACTAGCCTGATTATCTTCGTTTACTTTTTTTGTGACCTGATTTATATTGACCCCTATCCGATTTATTTCCTTACGCAACTTCTCAATACTTGTCGAAAATCTCCTAATACGTTGTCATATTCGGCTTACCTAACTTTAGTTATGCTTTCACCTCGATTCCTAGTTTCATGAGATTTTCATTGAGTATTCTAAAAACATAGTGTTGTAATGAATTTAAATGAACATACATCAGTTGCTTATGCTAGTGTGATTTTGCGGTCAGAGAGCTTTTGTAGTATAATAGACATATGTCCTTTAAGCAAGGAGGGTATCTATGGACTTAACCAAGCGATTTAATAAACAATTAGATAAGATTCAAAGTTTCCTTGATTCGTCAGTTTGACCAGGCTATTTCAGAGATTCCTGGGGTTCTACGTCTGACATTGGGAGAGCCTGACTTCACAACTCCAGACCATGTCAAGGAGGCGGCCAAGCGCGCCATTGACCAAAATCAATCCTACTATACAGGGATGAGTGGTTTGTTGACCTTGCGCCAGGCAGCTAGTGATTTTGTAAGAGAAAAATACCAGCTAGACTATAATCCTGAAAATGAAATATTGGTCACAATTGGTGCGACAGAGGCTCTATCAGCTACTTTGACAGCTATTTTAGAAGAGGGTGACAAGGTTCTCTTGCCAGCTCCTGCCTATCCTGGTTATGAACCAATTGTTAATCTAGTTGGTGCAGAGATTGTCGAGATTGATACGACTGAGAACGGTTTTGTCTTAACTCCTGAAATGCTAGAGAAAGCTATTATCGAGCAAGGTGATAAGCTAAAGGCAGTTATTCTCAACTATCCAGCTAATCCTACAGGAATTACCTATAGTCGCGAACAGTTGGAAGCCTTGGCAGACGTTTTACGTAAGTATGAGGTTTTCGTTGTCTGTGATGAGGTCTATTCAGAATTAACCTATACAGGGGAAAATCATGTATCTTTGGGAACGATGCTGAGAGATCAGGCTATTATCATCAACGGTCTATCCAAATCCCATGCTATGACAGGTTGGCGTTTAGGTTTTATCTTTGCTCCAGCAAATTTCACAGCCCAGTTAATCAAGAGTCATCAGTACTTGGTCACTGCCGCAAATACCATGGCTCAACATGCTGCGGTGGAAGCCTTGACGGCTGGTAAGAACGATGCAGAGCCGATGAAGAAGGAGTATATCCAACGTCGGGACTACATTATCGAGAAGATGACTGACCTTGGTTTTGAGATCATCAAACCAGATGGTGCTTTTTATATCTTTGCTAAGATTCCAGAAGGCTACAATCAAGATTCCTTTGCTTTTCTGAAGGATTTTGCTCAGAAGAAGGCTGTTGCCTTTATCCCTGGTGCAGCTTTTGGTCAATATGGAGAAGGTTATGTGCGCTTGTCTTATGCGGCTAGTATGGAAACCATCAGAGAGGCTATGAAACGTCTTGAGGAGTACATGAGAGAAGCATGATTCAGTCTATTACGAGTCAGGGGTTGGTGCTCTACAATCGTAATTTTCGTGAGGATGACAAGCTAGTCAAGATTTTTACAGAGCAGGTCGGTAAGCGCATGTTTTTTGTCAAACATGCCGGTCAATCCAAACTGGCTCCAGTTATTCAACCTTTGGTGCTGGCTCGTTTTCTTTTACGAATCAATGATGATGGGCTTAGTTATATTGAAGACTACCATGAGGTGATGACCTTTCCAAAAATCAATAGTGATCTCTTTGTCATGGCCTATGCGACCTATGTGGCAGCTCTGGCAGATGCTAGTTTGCAGGACAATCAACAGGATGCTCCCTTGTTTGCTTTTTTACAAAAGACTTTAGAGTTGATGGAAGAGGGCCTGGATTATCAAGTTTTGACCAATATTTTTGAAATTCAGATTTTGACACGTTTTGGGATCAGTCTTAACTTTAATGAGTGTGTTTTTTGCCATCGGGTGGGTCAGGCCTTTGATTTTTCTTTCAAATATGGCGCTTGCTTATGTCCTGAGCATTATCATGAGGATGAGAAACGTTGTCATCTGAATCCAAACATTCCCTATCTGCTCAATCAATTTCAAGCTATTAACTTTGAGACTTTAGAGACTATTTCTCTCAAGTCTGAAATCAAGCAAGAATTGCGTCAGTTCATGGATCAAATTTATGAAGAATACGTAGGAATTCACCTAAAATCAAAGAAATTTATTGATTCCCTAGCTGATTGGGGACAATTACTAAAAGAGGAAGACAAATGAAAAAAATCGCAGTAGATGCAATGGGTGGCGATTATGCACCTCAAGCTATTGTAGAGGGAGTCAATCAAGCCCTTGCTGACTTTTCAGATATTGAGATTCAACTTTACGGAGATGAAAGTAAAATTAAGCAATATCTAACAGCGACAGATCGCGTCAGTATTATCCATACAGATGAGAAGATTGACTCAGACGACGAGCCAACAAAAGCCATTCGTAAGAAGAAAAATGCCAGTATGGTATTGGCGGCCAAGGCTGTCAAAGATGGTGAGGCTGATGCCGTGCTTTCTGCAGGAAATACAGGTGCTTTGCTTGCGGCAGGATTTTTCATCGTTGGTCGCATCAAGAATATCGATCGACCTGGACTTATGTCAACCTTACCAACAGTTGATGGGAAAGGTTTTGATATGCTAGACCTCGGTGCCAATGCAGAAAACACAGCCCATCACCTTCATCAATATGCCATCCTAGGTTCTTTCTACGCTAAAAATGTTCGTGGAATTGCAAAACCACGAGTTGGTTTGCTTAATAACGGGACAGAGAGCAGCAAGGGAGATCCACTCCGCAAGGAAACTTATGACTTGCTAGCAGCTGATGAGAGTTTGAACTTTGTCGGTAATGTGGAAGCGCGTGATTTGATGGATGGCGTTGCAGATGTTGTCGTGGCAGATGGTTTCACGGGAAACGCTGTGCTAAAATCCATCGAAGGTACAGCCATGGGAATCATGGGCTTGCTAAAAAAATGCTATTACAGGTGGCGACTTTGCGAGCTAAAACTTTAGGTGCTCTTCTTCTTAAGGATAGTCTTAGAGGCTTTGAAAAAAAGCAACTCAACTATTCAGATGTTGGAGGTGCAGTCTTGTTTGGTGTCAAGGCGCCGGTTGTCAAGACTCATGGCTCAAGTGATGCCAAGGCTGTGTACAGTACGATTCGTCAGATTCGTACCATGCTAGAAACAGACGTAGTTGCTCAAACTGCGCGTGAATTTTCAGGAGAATAATATATATGACAGAAAAAGAAATTTTTGACCGTATCGTGACCATCATCCAAGAACGTCAAGGAGAAGACTTTGTAGTCACAGAGGCCTTGAGCTTTGAAGGATGATCTGGATGCTGATTCGGTAGATTTGATGGAATTCGTACTAACCATTGAGGATGAATTTGGAATCGAAATTAGTGATGAAGAAATCGACCACCTTCAAAGTGTGGCAGATGTATTGAAAGCCATTAAAGATAAAATCTAATATATAGCAACATGCAAGTCATGTTGTTTTTTTATTTCTCGAAAAAAGATATAGTCAATTGAAACAAGAACAAGACAAAAGAGCCTCGAAAAAAGGGCTCTATAATTTCTGTAGTGGGTAAATCCCTATAGATATTATGGAGCCTATTTTGTTATGAAAAAAGTCCCATAAGACCTATAATGAAAAAGCAACCAAACCATCATTAGAAAGAATCTTATGGAACAATTAAATTTTTATCACAAACTTACTCGGAATTAAAGACAAGAACATCATAATCTTAGATTATCTTGATGCTGGAACGCATAAAGAAGTCATCGCTAAACTTGATTATCCTGCCCCTAAATGTCACAACTGTCAAGGACAAATGGCTAAATATGACTTCCAGAAAGAATCTAAAAATTCCCTACCTAGAATGTGCAGGATACAAGACTCTCATTCGATTGAGAAAACGCCGTTTCCGTTGTAAAGTCTGCGGGAAAAATAGCTGTTGCAAAGACTTCCTTAGTCAAAAAGAATCACCAAATCGCGACCATCGTCAACCAGAAAAATCACTCAAAAAATTAATCGAGAAAAGTCCCTATGACGGCTATCGCAGAAAGTCTATCTGTCTCTACTTCGACAGTCATTCGTAAATTGAAAGAATTCAAATTCAAGACAGATTTATCTTTCCTTCCAACTCACATGTCTTGGGATGAATACAGCTTCAAGAAAGGTAAGATGAGTTTCATTGCACAGGATTTTGATTCCAGAAAGATCATAGCTATCCTGGATGGGCGGACTCAAGTGACCATTCGCAATCATTTTCTTCGTTATTCTAGTCAGGTAAGAAGTCGCGTGAAAGTCATTACCATGGATATGTTTTAGCCCCTACTATGATATTGCCAGAAAAACTTTTTCCTAACGCTAAAAATCGTTCTCGACCGCTTTCACATTGTCCAACATCTCAGTCGAGCTATGAATCGTCTTCGCATCCAAGTCATGAATCGTTTTGATCGCAAATCGCACGGATATAAGGCACTAAAACGTTACTGGAAACTCATTCAACAGGATAGCCGTAAACTTAGTAATAAACGTTTTTATCGCCCTACTTTTCGCTCACACTTGACCAATAATGAGATTCTCGAAAAGCTCTTTGCATACTCTCAAGAACTTAGAGAGCACTATGAACTCTATCAACTATTACTATTTCATTTCCAAGAGAAACAAACAGAACATTTCTTCGAACTGATTGAAGAAACGATTTATTGCGTAAATCCTATTTTTCAAACTGTTTTCAAGACCTTTTTGAAAGACAAGGACAAAATCATGAACTCACTGGAACTGCCCTACTCAAACGCAAAACTAGAGGCTACTAATAACCTCATTAAGGTCATCAAGCGCAATGCTTTTGGCTTCCGGAACTTTGAAAACTTCAAAACTAGAATCCTCATTGCTTTGAACATCAAAAAGGAGAGAACCAAGTTGGTCCTCTCCAGGTTATAACTTTTCATCAACCCACTACAGTTGACAAAGAGCCGAAAAAAGTACTACAACTTGGCAATACCTTTTTGAGATGCTTTTTTTGATATGGGCCCATGTTTTCTCAATAGGATTGTACTCAGGTGAGTAGGGAGGCAGTGGTAAAAGTTTATGCCCAAATTCTTCACATAAGAGCTCTAGCTTACCCATTCTATGGAATCTTGCATTATCCATAATAATAACTGATGGTGTGTTTAATGTTGGTAAGAGAAACTTCTGAAACCAAGCTTCAAAAAAGTCGCTCGTCATTGTTTCTTCGTAAGTCATTGGAGCGATTAACTCACCATTTGTTAGCCCTGCAACCAAAGAAATCCTCTGATATCTTCTTCCATATACTTTACCTCTTATTAACTGACCTTTTAATGAGCGACCATATTCTCGATAAAAATAAGTATCGAATCCTGTTTCATCAATATAAACAGGTGCTAGATGCTTTAAACTATTAAAAATTTTTTTAAGAAATAAGGCTACTTTTTCCTGGGTCTTGTTCAAAGTAGGTGTGGTTCTTTTTTTTCGAGTGTAGCCCATAGCTTTAAGAGCATAGTGGATAGTAGTTGGATGACAGTCAAATTTAGCAGCTATCTCAGTCAAATAAGCATCTGGATTGTCAGTAAGATAGTTTTTGAGTCTATCTCTATCAACTTTTCTTGGTTTTGTTCCTTTTACTTGATGGTTTAATTCTCCTGTTTTCTCTTTTAGCTTTAACCAGCCATAAATGGTATTACGTGAGATTTGGAAAATGTGTGATGCTTCTGTTATACTACCTGTTCGCTCACAATAGGAGAGAACTTTTTTACGAAAATCTATTGAATATGCCATAAGAAGATTATACCACATTATGTACTGTTTTAGGTTCATTTTACTATAAGATTTTGAAATTTTATAGTTGATACTCAATGAAAATCAAAGAGCAAACTAGGAAGCTAGCTGCAGGCTGTACTTGAGTACGGCAAGGTGAAGCTGACGTGGTTTGAAGAGATTTTCGAAGAGTATGAGTTTACGAATAAAGAGATGAGAACAAAAAGGAGGATTGCTGATGTATGTGACAGGGTCTTTATCCGTGGTTGATCAAGTGGTTTTTAAAAATAAATTTGATTTAATTGTTTATTTTAAAAATGATTTCTCGAATAGATAAGTGAGAAGAAAAGGAAGGAGATTGCTTCATGTTTATGCCAATCATGTATCCATGGTTAATTAAGTGGTTTTTTTAAAAATAAATTTGATTTAGCTGTTTATTTTAAAAATTATTTCTCGAATAGACAAGTGAGAAGAAGAGGAAGGAGATTA
>BNJT01002009.1_pt1 | contig 17540 bp, 27 predicted proteins | sample 8540491 | NCBI WGS metagenome assembly BNJT01 (sample SAMD00202455, study PRJDB9452) | human saliva metagenome | host: Homo sapiens | reverse complement strand
GCATTAGTAATTTAACGAGTTGATCCGCACCCTCTAAAATCGTATGTAAAAATAAAGGTAGAAACAAAAAGTAGAAAATTTTTAATGAATTTTGGAGAAATTTATTAAAATAAAGCAAGACTGTAAAATAAAACAGCAAAATTTATTTGCTCGGTTTATTGTTCAATCTTTCACAATCTCCTTAAATGAGAGATATAATTTTCCTTGCTTTATCTTTTGGGTAATTTTGTTAAGTTTTTCGAAGAGTAACTTCTGAAGAATCTTCTCGATCTGATTCAAATGATTGTGGGTTGAAGAACTCCTCGACCGTTAGATTTAGCAGGCTTTTGATTACGGATTCAAGAGTTTTATCTTAAAATCATACTTCATGTTCTCTATATTTTGAATCGCTTTAACACCCTAGGCCAGCGATTTCAGATAATTTTCTTGACAAATCCCTGTGCTTTTCTACACTCACGTACGACAGCGATATGCTAATAACTGTAATTTATTATATATTTCATGTTATCTACCATTTTACTATCTGTTTTCTCTAAAGAAATACGTATAATAAACTATCCAAAACGATAAAGTAGTGGTAAAAATAGTACTATAGTTTAATAAAATGCATGAGGGCATTGTACACAAGGGTTATAAATGATCCAAAAGCTACGGAAAATAGTCATAGTACTGCTAAAGAAATTGTATACGGGTACGGTTATTTCTGCCATCATGACAACTGCAAGAGATCTTGTCGGCACAATCGGAACTGCTCACTGCCAGATACAGTAGGGTTCCATTGCCTACAACTGCTCCAAACCGAGACCAGCCTTGGTGAGAGAAAGAAAGCGCCTAAGAAAACTGGAGTGAAAGTTCACTACTAAAGGGAGTCACTAAAGAACATAGGTTGATCACAGGACAAACTTGAAACAAATCTACCCAAGCAGTAGAAGATGCAAAAGCTAAAAAGACCAAGCGCAGACTCAGAAAGACCAAGCGCAGACTGAGAGCCAATGCTCAATCTCAGAAGTGAGACAATGCTCAACAAGCCAAGCAAAAGCGACTCCAGAAAGCGGTGAAAACCAAAATCGAAAGTTACTGATGCTGAAAAGGTAAAACGGCACGCAGAAAAACAAGATGCTAAAAATGACCTTGATAAAGCGAAAACAAGTAGCGACGAGACCAGATTGTGGTTGAAAAGTCTGAGGACAAGGTGGCAAGTGCTGAAACTGAGGTCAAAGACGCTCAGACTAATGTAGATAACGCACAAGCTATCCTTGACGGTACAGGAGACAAGCAAAGTTATCCGCTGAAAGAAGGATAATGCTGAAACACACTGAAGCGCAAGCGCGAGACTGGAGTATCAAACGCTGAAAATTCTTTGACGCAAGCCAGTATGCACAGTGATAAAGAAACGTGCTGAAGAGATGGCACAAGCACTCAGGAATGAACTGACACAAGTTCTAAGAACACCATGCAGCAAGCACTCAAACTGGCTGTGACAAAACGCAACTAATAAAGCTAATCAGGCACCGAGCTAAACTTAATCAAGCGCAGACCAATTTCTCTAAGGCTGAAAGCGACTACGAGGCTATCAATACTGTCAGTGTCAGATGCCTGCGTGTCTGCGTTGAAAACCTATGCGACAAACCACCACCACCCTTTCAATCCGAGAAGAACAGTGGAAAGCGCACAGTGACAAAGCGGTTCAAAACTCTAGTGGCAGAGTACAAAGCAAATATCAATGCGAACTCATTTCAAATCTAATGCGAATGACAAAAGCGAAATCGGTTGACGCCTAACAATCGAGCAACAGAACTTCAAATGACCGAGCTACTCCTATACGCATAGCGACCTCTTGAGCCAAATCCGTGAACGTTTTGGAACACCTAAAGACTGTTGCAACAAAGGCATGGTTCAAGTGCTGACCAAATAACTGATGGTTATGTTGCTGACGGTTGGGAGTATGGAAAAAGGACATGATAGCAAAGCAGTAAATAACGTGGCTCGTAAGTACGGAAAGTGCCTGCTGAAGATAACACACACCAGTACATTGAGAACTTGAACAGTATCAACAAAGTGGTGATGAGAATTCATAACATGGATGATGCCTAAGAAATTGGGTTTACACACAAGCATTATTGAAATGATGTTTACCGGATTGGGAGTGGGAACACGCTCAAAACCTTATGCAGGTTATCGTCTGCTGGCGCTAATAAAAAGAATATCTAGGAGTGGACGTATCTGGTCGCCTTGGACGAACTAGCGCTCATTTCTTGAGCTGTATCAGACAAATCAAGTATCTGGTAATAAGTTAGATGAGACTAGAGTACCTAACACTAACTCGGTAGAAAGCATTGTAGAAGCCTATAACAGTACGCAAAAGCTACCTATTAGATGCTCAGAGCTGTCGATTCTCAAGCACAGCGTGAGAAAACAAGTGCCTCAACAGAATATCACAAAGCTAAAGGAAAAGCAGCGACTATTGAAAAACGGCAGGCGACTCTTAAAAGCGACACCGCCCAAAACACCAACGCTGCTGAACGCAATCTTGCAAATGCATGCCACGCTCGCTAGTGCGCGGGCAGCAAAACGCTAAAAAGCACTAGAAGCCTTGACTGCTGATGTTAAAATCAAGCAACAAGGAAACGCTTGACAAAGCAGAAACAAGAACTTGCTAATGACCAAACTGCCCTTACTAACAGACAAAAACAACCTAGCAAATGAGCTAAGTGGAAGAGTTGAAATCTCTAATCAAGATCGCTGAGAGGATCTCCCTGCTATCTAAAGAGAGAAAGTAGCACAAAGCAACTAAAAACTCTGTAACAAAAGCCAAGGCTGACCTTGAGAAAACTTATCAATGCGGAGCCCTAACACAAGCTAAAACTAAGAATGTCCCTTGCTCAAAGAAACTTCTCCCAGAAAGTGACTGCTTTGAAGGAGGCAGAAGCGAACCTTGACAAGTTGTTGAAAGAACAGAGATCGACCAAGAAGTACGCCAGTAAACTCTTCGCCTGTATAGCGCGCACGGTAGAAGCTAAGCGTTTGGCTGACAACTTGAAGCGCAAAAGAAAGCGATCGACCGGATCAAGTGTAACACCTATTGCAGAGTCTATGATGAGACTGGAAAACTTGTATCTTACCAAGTTAAACCTAAGACTGTTTCTCAATCACCTGCGTCCTATAATGGTGCATTAAATAAAGAAAACAGGATTAAATCATTTGCCAAATACAGGTGAAAAATCAAGTGTTCTTGGATTGATTGGAGTTTCAATTATTAGTCTAACCAGGTTTATCGGTAAATAGCGATAAATAAAATAAATGAGTAGTAGTTCTAATCGTAAAATCGGTGAAAACTCAGATATGTCATTTTAGCATTTCGTAAAATTAAAGATGGACGCCCTGTCCGCACTGTCTCTAAATAATTTCGATAGTCTGTATTGATAAATAGTGTTTGACTGTGATATTTCTTATTTCTTGCTCGACTTTTTCAATTTTCACATGTTCCTTTTCTTTCTCCTTGACGACTATTTGGGTGTTTTATATAATGTCTTTCTCTTGCAGAACTGTGTCTTGCCATCTTAGACTTTTATTAATCAATGGCCTCAAGATTTCTTTATCACCATTTTTAAATAATTTAAAACCTCGTTCCCATATTGATATTTCTTTACTAACCTAAATAATTGCCTTGCCAATACTTTATTCTCTTAGATTTGGAGCTACACAAAGATTCAAGTAGTTTTCTGATAAATCTAAAATATGTGTTGCATAAATCTCATCTATTTCTTCATAACCTAAATATTTGTCAAGTGTTTTGCCGAGTTTATCATCGAAAATTATCTTTGGTAACGAACATATTAAATCGTTATCCCAAATTTCATAACCATATTTTTCTTAATTTCTTCAGACTTAGTCCTCTCTGATACAAGTGCATTTCCTGTTGTATTGAGATGGTTGGCCTAAACTTTGATAGTAGCAATTCTCTGACTATATTTTTCTTTGTATCATAGTAACTCCTATCTTTAAAAAATTGAGTCTAGTTCTTTCTACAACGTCATGATAAACGCAGTCTAATATCATCTATATATATTAATTTGTTTATTTTTGTTAATTCTATCTTTATAATATTCCCACCAATAACTAAGATTTAAATCTAATCTAGTAGCTCGGAAAATACCTGTAATTAACAATTCATAATGATCTTCAAAGTATATTATATACTTCTTGAAGATCAACTGCATCTAATTTAATCAAATTTAATATTAAGTGGCATGTAACCTAATATGATTCTCCATAGATTTTCATCATGAGTTTCGAAAGTATACTAAAAATAATACTTGTTTCTAAAAATGATTCAAGTATAGATTGTTCAGTAGAATCACCGAAAACATATTTCATCATAGGATTTGAACATTATGTTCGTTCAATATATTCTGCTTCTTCATTGCTGTCTAAAGCGAAATTTTAGCCCATATTCATCAAATTTACAATTATCTAGACGTCTTCTATTAGATAGAGTGTATAAAAACGGATTCTTTGAGTTACCATCCCTCTTCTAATAAGGCTAATTAAAGGAGGATTGCTGGGAGAGATTTCTTTGTTGGTAATATATATATGTATATTTTCTTTTCTCCTTTATACCAGTAATACTCTGTAGTTAGTCTTGATTTACGCTTTTCATTAATAAATTTTATTCTGGAATCTAATCTTAACGAGCACTATCTATTAAAAATGTTCTTTTAAATAGCATAAATTTCCCTCTGCAAATGTGGTATATTTGATGGTTTGTTTACAAAAATTACCTTAATTATACCACGTTAAGTTTTATAATGTAATTATCCTTGATACAAGGATAATTACACGATCTAAAAGATGCACCAATGGACGGAATAGAATACAGAGGCACAACCGTCTCTAAAGGATTTTTGTGTCAAATTTATCGTCGTGAGTGCTTTAGTTCATAAATATACTGACAAATTATTGTGTTTCTTTTCGTTCGTGGGCAGAGAAAGACCTTATGACTAGTAAAGTCGAACAAAAACGTAGACGTATACTTGGCTAATGCCGTTGAATCGGCGACTGGATTAAAAGTTGATAAATTACTCAACCAACCGATAAATAATCTTGAACGTAAAAAGAACGTCATTATGATGATAGTCTCAATTTAACTATTTCGAATGATGGAAAAGATACAGAAATCTTGGATTTACTATTCAGATAATACATATAACCTATTGAACAATTTAGCATCAAAAGAACGTAATGAATTTCTTATAAATGCACTATCTAAACTATCAAAAGATGATCTAAATCTTTTTGGAAATCACACTAAATGGAACTTCTGCGTACAATTGACTAAAAACTTCTTTCAAAAGTGTAAAACAATTAAAAAGCGCTATGAGAATATTTTAAAATTTTAAAGGAGGAAATTAGAAAAATATTTTTATTAGCAGGAATTACCAATTTCCTGTTTTTCTCCTATAGATAAGGAGAGTGGTTCCTAGATTGTTTTAATGCAAGAAATCGAAGAATACAACAGGAGTACGATAAATAAGAAAGAGTGTAAATCACATGAAAACAAAAATCGTAAGAACGGCTATTCAGCCAATACAGCTAAACAATATGTTGATCAGAAGCAAGCTATTCATTGCTTGAGTACTGAATTCGAAGCGCAAATTAAGTTTGAAGATGGTCCAGCCAACTGGTGAGATTATGGCACAAAGCTTGGTTCTCTCAAAAAGGTTTACCACCATTTCAAGTGAAGTTTGAATCGAGTTTGCTCTACCAGCATATTTAGCGATGGTTGATTTTTGATGGATTAGAAGCCTGTGGAGTTGGCTATAATGTCTCTTTCCGTGCCAATAACATCAAGGGTTAAATAATGACGGATAAAGAGCTTGCTCAATACTTGCTTCAAGCCCTAGAACATGGGACTTGGTAGCATTATGCAGAAACTAGTTTTACGAACAGCTATCACGTGGAATTATGAAGATGGCTTTTATTTATTTCACGATTACCAGCTGGCTATATCATTGACGATGAACTCTATCAGAAGATTTTTCTGATCGCTAATCTTTGCTCTCTTTTCAAGATACGGTTCTCAAACAGAATTCTGCTACTTTCTTGCTCTTGAAACGGATGATATACACGTGCAACGGGCTTGTTTTTTCCCTGGAAGGAGGGATTTCTGAAAGACTTGTAATTTCAGATTTAGATCAATTTGCGTTGGAACGAGAAAAAAATATTATTCCGATCATGAAAAATTTAACTCTGGATTTTAATAAAGTAACTTCTGTAGCTATCGCAGGAAATAGTGGGTCTGGAAAATCTTATGCTTTGACGTACTTTTTAAGCTTGCTGAAAAATTTTTCGGATTTAATTATTGTGGATCCAAAATTTGATACACCTTCCAGGTGGGCACGTGAAAATGGTATTTCAATTATCCACCCTAAACGTAATCGTTCAAAGTCTGATTTTGTTTCAGAGATAAATGAAAATCTAAGCTCATGTTTGAATCTTATCCAAGTACGTCAAGAAATTCTCTATGACAATCCTGATCAAGAGTTTAAGCATTTAACTATTGTAATAGACGAAGTTCTCGCACTTTCAGAAGGTGTCAATAAAACGATAAAAGAGTCTTTCTTTTCACTCTTATCTAGGGATTGCACTTCTCGGGGCGAGCGACCAGAGTTCATCTTTTATTAGTTGAGTCAGCGTTTTTGATCACAATACAATCCCTATTTCTGTTCGAGAACAACTGAATGTACTTATTCAAATTGGGAACATTAATAAAGAAGACAACACAATTTCTGTTCCCAGATTTGGATCAGAGGATAGTCATTCCAATTGGAAAGGGTACAGGCTTGATCCAAATCATTGATAATGAGCATCCTTATCAAGTTCTTCCCTTATTATGTCCAACTTATTACACTAAGAAAGGTATTTTATGAATGACAAAAGGAATTTCTTTCAGAGAACTTTTAATTTTACAGTAACGTTACTTATATATGGTTTGTTTTTCCTTTGTTTGACAATTGGTCTCAGATTGCTACAGAATTTAATGGCAAATGCTCCAAAGTACATACTTATCTCATCTGTTTGAGATGATAGAATCAGTGGGCTAGTAAAGGTGAATACTATACAAAAACTCTAGCAATTTTATTGCCGTTAATCGCCTTATTTTTAATCATAATTGAGTTGGTTCTACGTGCTATTTATGACAAGCCGGCTAATTATTTTAGATCCGCTTATCAAACGATTCGCCTCATTCAGTTTTTGAGACAAGATGAGAATTCTCAACTAGCATTTTCAATTGATAACTCTTCTACTGTGACAAGATTCAATCCTATTTTAAGGAAATTTAATAGAGCAACATCTAAGTGTGTTGTTGATGTAAGAAATGATTCTGTGACGATTTTGATTAAGTGTCAAAAACCCAGCAGTCTCAGAAGTACTAGAGAAGTGAGAAACTATATCAAAGAAGAAATTTCTAGTCGCAATCCAGACTATTATTTTTCTGCACCAGACAGGAAAGGAAATAAGCTCTGGTTTAAATCTACAAAAAGATAATAAATTGGCAGTGCTTGGTTCACGTAGTGAAGACCAGAAGTACTGCCTTGTCATGATAATCTAGTTGGCAGATACACTGGGGCTACTGACCCCCGGTGTATCAATAATCAACAATCACATGGTTGCAAACAATTTGAAAATGCTAGTTGAAGGGAGGTAGTCATGGCTAAAGATAAACGTTCGAATAAGTGGGCATTCCTGATTTATCAAGAAAAGCGCGCGATAAACTATCTTGATATTCTAGAGGATGCATATTCCATTTGTATTAAGTCCATGGCACGACAAAGATGTTAACATACAGAAACTGGAGAATTTAAAAGCGCATAAGCACGGAGTCCTATTTTTCGAATCACTAAAGCTATACGCAGGTTTCAGAGTTACTAACTGAAAAACTACATACACCTTCTCATGTAGAGATAGTCATGTCACCAAGGGAATGTATGATTATTTCATACGCAGAGAATCCTGACAAAACACTTTACAATATGGATGAGATTGAATCTGGTTTGTGGTTTTTAGTTGGAGCAATTTCTAATCATCTAACAATAACGATCAATTTTCTTTCAACTGTGAGTTGATATTATCAGAAAGATCACAACTTTACTGAGTTTAACAATCTTGTTAGATATGCACGAGTTGAGAATCCGCATGCTTTTGAATCTCATTATTGATAAGACGTACTTTTTCATAAAATATCTGGATTCTCGTAGACACTCAAGTCATAGAAAGGAGAGTGAAAAATGACGAATAATGAGCTCATAAAATTGAATCAAATTGAACAGATTTTGAATTGTTTGCTTGCTTTGATGCAGAAACAAGAATACTCAAAGCATGTAAGTATACTTACTCAGAAAGAGCTACTTTCGATAGCAAGATTTCACCAAACACCTTGAAGTCTTGGGAGAATACAGGGCTTAAACGAGTGGAACCACCGATCGAGGAACTCGAACTGTTTACTATAGAATGGAGGATGTGCTGACCTATTTAACTCCTTGATTCTAGAAAAATGTGCTAAAATAGTAATATCACGCTAGAATAATGTGAGGTTGTTATTTTGAGCCTTTTATATATATCCGAACGTGAAGGCTACTATGCAGAAAGAAACTATCATTCACAACAATCGAAAAGTCATTAAAACTACCAAAGAGTAGCGGAGTCTATTAGCTACTGCAACGTGGGGTATATATTGGTGTAGATGTTAAAACTGGTAAAGTTACATCATCTATAACTGCTAAAACTCTAAAAAGTCTTGATAGGAAAATCATTCAAGCTCGGATTGATTTTGAAGCGAAGGGTTCAACTTTGAAAGAAACCTTGTTGATTAATAATTTCGAGGAGTTAGCTGAAGCCTGGTTTGTCAGTTTTGTAACTTGGGTCACTTCTCAGAATACTATCAATCAGGTTCAAGCTATCTTGATACCTACATTATCCCTAAGTTTTGGAGAATATAGGCCTGAAAAATAAAAATCTGCAGATATTCAGATTTGGGTTAACAAATTAGCTCAACAATCTAAAAAGTCTGTTATGAGATCAGGTGTTAAAAATCCAAAGGGACACAGCAAAGATTTCGGTTGCAGTTGTCTATAAGCTCAGTGATATTTTCGATTATGGGATTACAAATTTTGAACTTTCTCATAATCCAGCTCGGACAGTAAAAATCCTTCCAAAACCGAAGGTGGTAAAGGAGAGAATTATGGTATTGCATGGAGAGGATTTGGGCGCTTGGCTGAACTATCTTGATACTCTTCCTGACACACGAGCTAATCGAGAGATTAAAGATTATCTGCGATACGCTGTTAGCTTCTGCTTCGAGATCAATGAACTTCTTGCTTTATCAATCCATGATCTCGATTTTGATTCCAATGAGATCATCGTTAACAAAGACGCTAATGTGGAAAGTTGGAAATAAGAAACTTGGGATTAAGGGCGAGATTGTTTGTAAGAACAGTGCCAAAACTGATTCTGGTAACAGAAGAGTTGCAGTCCCGAGACAAGTCTTAGATTCTTTAAAAGCTTTTCATGCTGAGATGAGTGATTACTTTGTGAGTCATGATTTACCAACTGTGGATCTAATTTTTCCCGACAATTTACGGAGACTATATGTTGAGCGAAATAGACGTGCAACGCTTAGCGTTTGACTGAGTTAAGGACTACCAAACTATGGTTTCCACCTTTTCCGTCATCACATGCTTCTTTGATGCTGAATGCTGGTGCACAACTGGAAGAGCTCCAGATAAGAATGGGACATAAGTCGATTAAAACGACTATGGACACTTATGCTGAATTGGCACCGAAAAAGAAAGCAGAAGCAGTTGAAATCTACCTCAAAGAAATTGCAAAATTGACGGCTTAGCAAAATGACTACATTTATGACTACATTTTCTATAGAACAATCTAAAAACGTTGATATGACGGCGTTTAAAGGTGCTAAAATAACATTCACAACCTTTACAGAAGTGAAAGTAAGCATTCAATACGAATCAATACATAAGAAAAAAACGCTGATTTTAAGCGTTTTTCTTTTCAAATTTCAATGTATTGCAATAAAAAAATCAACCGAATGACTACATTTTGATTACATTTTTGTATTGTTTTAAAATTTATTAAAGCATATATTTATGTGAGCATATAATTTGAGTGCGCTCTCATATTTTACGATATACTATATTTAACCCAAGATATATTGGGGAGTAATGAAAGGAGCGCATATTATGTTGTGATCCCATTATTGTAGGAGGCTTTATCGGCCTTGCGGCAGGGCAATCACTAAAAAGGTGGCTCAATGGGAGTAATTGCTAATATTTTTGCCGGTTTAATCGGTTCATCAGTAGGTCAATCACTCCTTGGTACTTGGGGACCTTCACTAGCTGGTATGGCTATCATTCCATCTATTGTTGGTGCAGTGATTGTAGTTTCTGTGGTATCGTTCTTTTTTTGGGTAAAAAGGTTAATTTTTTTACTCGAAAGCAGACTATAGCTTTTAATTTATAATGACGGGTAAAAGCTATGGTTTGTTGCACTAATTGAAAGGATTTTATATGTCAAAATCAAAGAAAATATTATTGTTTATTTTCTGTATTTTAATCTTGACAATTTTCCTTCCTATTTTGATAGATTACCACCAGGTTAGTGATTTAGGGATTCAATTGACTAGCTGGCGACAGACATCATTTGAATATTATCTCGCTAGATATGTATTTTGGGGGCTTCTAGGCCTGTCTATCTTAGTTTTATTATGGATGTTAGTAATCCTGTTTTATCCTAGACAATATCTGGAAATAAAACTTGGAACTAAAGACGATAAATTAAAACTAAAAAATTCAGCTATTGAAGGGTTTGTTCGATGTTTATTGGATGAACACAAGATGGTCAAAAATCCCAAAATTCAGGTACATACTCGGAAAAAGAAATGTTTCGTTTATGTAGAAGGTACAGCTGTTCTTTCAGATAACATTGCTAACAAATTTGAAGTAGTTCAAAACGAAATCACTCAAGGATTGAAAGAATTCTTTGGTATTGATCGAGAGGTTAAACTGGAAGTTTCAGTGAAAGAATATGACCCTCAAAAAGCAGCTAAGAAAATTGTTAGTCGTGTAAAGTAAGGAAGTAAAAAATGGAATGGTTTAAAAAATATCAATACCCAATTCTATGTGGTGTAGTAGGTATTATTCTAGCCTGCTTCATCCTATCCTTCGGTTTCTTTAAAACATTGTTCGTTTTAATCTGTGGAGCCCTAGGAATTTGGTTGGGATACTATGTACAGAAGAATTATTTAAATAAATAAAGGAGTTTCATATGTCAAACGTAGAAAAAAATGTAAATGTAAATACTGAAAAAAAAGATGTCGTTGTTTCTAAAGATGTTCGCGGAGAATTAACTTACGAAGATAAAGTTATTCAAAAAATCATCGGTCTTTCACTAGATAGAGTCCCAGGACTATTACATGTTGACGGTGGATTCTTCTCAAATCTTACAGAAAAACTTGTTAACACTAACGATGTAACACACGGTGTTAACGTTGAAGTTGGTAAAGAACAAGTAGCAGTTGACTTGAACGTTATCGTAGAGTACAGAAAAAACGTTCCAACTCTATACAAGGAAATCAAAGACGTTATCGTATCAGAAGTTGCGAAAATGACTGATCTAGAAGTAGTTGAAGTTAACGTTAATGTTGTTGACATCAAAACTAAAGAACAACATGAAGCAGACTCAGTTAGCCTTCAAGATCGTGTAACTGACGTGGCAGAATCAACAGGCGAGTTCGCGTCAGAACAATTGTCTAGAGTGAAATCTGGTATCGGTTCAGGTGTCGCAGCAGCACAAGAAAAACTTAGTGAAGGCGCTGAATTCGTTCAAGAAAAAGTTGGCCAAGGCGTTGACAATGTTAAAGACGCTGCAGCCAAAGCAGAACCACGTGTTCACTAATTACTAATTTAGAAAAAATAAAAGGAGGACATACTTATGTCTACAGAAGAAAAATTCAACCAAGCAGCAGGAGCTGTTAAAGAAGGCGTTGGTAAATTGGTAGGTGACAAAGGACTTGAAAGCGAAGGAGCTGCTGAAAAAGTTGCTTCTAAAGTTAAAGAAGTCGCTGAAGATGCAAAAGACGCTATTGAAGGCGCTGTTGAAGGTGTTAAAAAAACATCTTTAAAAAAAGACGACGCTAAATAATAAAATTTAGGTAATCTTGCTATTTTCCTTGAAAACACTCCCTAACCGGGGGTGTTTTTGTTATTCGTTTTTATCAATGCATGTTTTATAGAGAAAAAAAGAATACAGGACAAACAAAGTCCTGTATTCTTAAAATAACTTAGAACAGATATGATAATGATACGACTAACATGATTATAGCGCAAATTATTTTTTTATGATTTTTTTACATATTGTTGTTTGAACAATTTATCAGAGAAAAAGACTCAAAAATAAGAGCAATCCAAAAACACGGTAGTTCTTAAAAATAAAAAAATAGTCATGGTACATACTCCTTTCGTTATTTTGTCAAACCAATAATTAAGTTGAATAGTAATTATCTAATTTTCAAACATATCCATCTGCCCTGGTAAAGCCTTTGTTCTTTGATTATTAATCGGTATCTCTATCTATCTTTATTATAGTACAAACATCATTATTAAACCAATAAATGTATTTATTTTTTTACTGCTCCTATTTTTGAGAGCGCTTGAAATATGTTATAATAAAACTAGATTAATGTATAGGAGGCAAACCGTGGGAAATTTCATTGAGCTAGTCTTTCATCGTTTCTTTTTGGGGATGATTGCGACAGCTTATTTTTGGTTATTGACACTAGCAGGAGGAGTGGTCTTTGGTATAGCACCCGCTAGTGCAACTCTCATGAGTTTATATGCAGAACACGGTTATTCTTATCGTGCTTATCGTTTCAAGGAAGCATGGGCTTTGTTTAAGAGCAATTTTGTAAAAAGCAATCTCAGCTTCTACACCTTTATAGGGATTGACTTCATCTTGATTTATGGTTTGTATCTGATGATTCAATTGCCAAATCAGACTATTATTCACTTGGCAGCAACCTTTCTAAATATCTTTTTAGTAGCCTTGGTATTTTTGGCCTATACGGTATCTTTAAAGTTGCAGGTTTACTTTGAATTATCCTATAAAAACACCCTAAAGCTTGCCTTTATCGGAATTTTTATGAGCCTATCAGCTATGGCCAAGGTTCTTCTTGGTAGTGTCTTGTTGATTATTATTGGTTTCTACATGCCAGCCCTCCTTATTTTTGTAGGTATTGGAATGTGGCACTTCTTTATTAGTGATTTATTGGAGCCTGTTTATGAAAGTATTCATGAAAAATTGGCAACCAAATAAGACCAAACAATTCCGACTCCACTCACTTCTCAGAATCTATAGTCTGGTAATGATTATCATCATCTCCTGCTTTGCTCTCTTGATTTCTTATGCAGACTGGGATATGCGTGAAAGGGAAGCCAATCGTGTTGGCCAGCGTGTCCTAGCCCGTACTATCGATGAAGTTGAGTATTATTATCGAGAGTCAACCCGCCTAGCCCAGAGTTTAGTGGATAATCAAGCTCGGATTGAAGGGATTTACAAATATTTTAGCCTTAGTACGCCGGATTATTTTTACTGGCAGTTGGAACGCAAGGCGTCGCCTTATATTTCCGTTTCCATTTATGAAAATATTGATGATATATACGTGCGAAACGATTTTGTGACAGGTGTTTCGATTGTTCTACAGGATTCAACGGATGTATTTGTTTCCAAAAGAGAAAACCGAGGCGGACAGAAGATTCCAGCTGAGAACTTCAAACCAGATGCCAATAGTTTTGCGGTTCCAGTAGCTGATCCTATCTCGGACCAGCCTCTAGGGGTCATTTATATTTCCGTAGAACCAGAATTCCTCTATAAGGCGATTGACAACACCAGGGGAACAATTCCTGTAGCAGTAACTGTCATTGCACCATATGAAACAGATATGTTCTATATAGGGGCAAAAGGGACGAATGAATCTTGGTTAGTAGGAACAACAGCCCATGGTTATCAAGTTCGAGTAGCTGTACCAAAGGATTATGTTTGGAGTGGGACTTTAGCGAGTTCGGCACTTATTTTAGGTTTGAGTGCACTCTTTATCATCATTTTATATATGACCTTAAGAAGGACTTTTTCTGACTATCAAAGTCAGGTTGTGGACTTGGTGGACTCTATCCAAGCCATTACTAAGGGAGAGCAGACTAAGAGAATCGACACAGATAAGAAGGACCAGGAATTGCTACTGATTGCTGAGTCGACAAATGATATGTTGGATCGACTGGAAAGTAACATTCACGATATTTATCAACTGGAACTCAATCAAAAAGATGCCAACATGCGAGCGCTACAAGCTCAGATTAATCCGCATTTCATGTACAATACTCTGGAATTTTTGCGGATGTATGCGGTGATGGAAAATCAAAATGAACTAGCTGATATCATCTATGAGTTCAGTAGTCTCCTACGCAATAATATCTCTGACGAGCGAGAAACGACCCTCAAACAAGAAGTGGAGTTTTGTCGGAAGTACAGTTATCTCTGTATGGTTCGCTATCCAAAATCCATTGCCTATGGATTTAAAATTGATCCTGAATTGGAAGAAATGCGTATTCCAAAGTTCACCCTCCAACCTTTAGTGGAAAACTATTTTGCCCATGGAGTTGATCACAAAAGAACAGATAATGTTATCAGTATCAAGGCTTTGAAAAAAGATGGCTATGTCGAAATCTTGGTAACCGATAATGGCCGTGGGATGTCTGCTGAAAAACTAGCAGAAATTCAAGCTAAACTGGCTCAAAGAACCTTTGAACACACAGCAGATTATAAGGGGCAGCGACAGTCTATTGGGATTGTGAATATCCACGAACGCTTTGTGCTCTACTTTGGAGACCGATATAACATTAGTGTAGAATCTACCGAAAAGATGGGTGTTCAATATAGAATCACCATTCAGGACGAAGAGAAAGGATAAACATGTATAAAGTACTATTAGTAGACGATGAGTACATGATTACGGAAGGACTCAAGCGTTTGATTCCTTTTGAAAAATGGGATATGGAAGTTGTCGCAACAGCTAATCATGCTGACGAGGCTTTGGACTATGTTCGAGAGCATCCCGTAGACATCGTCATTTCTGATGTCAACATGCCTGACAAGACAGGACTTGAAATGATTGGGGAAATGAAGGAACTCTTGCCAGAGGCGTACTATATCCTCCTCTCAGGTTATCAAGAATTTGATTATGTCAAGAAAGCCATGAACCTCAATGTTGTAGACTACCTTGTCAAACCAGTTGATAAGGTTGAACTGGAGCATTTACTTGAGAAAATCCTTGGTCAACTTCGTGAGAAAGTGCATGAACCAGAAATGTTAAGTCAAAAGTTAGACGACGAAGCATTTAAAGCACACCTATCTCAAAAAGAAAACTGGTGGATTGGCCTTTCCCAAGAAAAACAAGGGGATTTTGTTATCCCTTACTATGTTCTAGGTCAGGACTGGCAGATTGTGATTGCAGCTCAGAAATTCGACGGTCTACTTGTCATGCCTTTTGAGTCACCTTATCAGGCAAACTTTGAAAAATGGAAGTTTGATGTTGAGAAGGCACTCTTCTATGGAACTGTAAACCTCGATCAGTCTGAAAGTCTCTTTTCTTATTATGAACCCATCTATCGAGTTATTATCCAGGGAAATCTTCAACAGATTATCGAGGAGTTGAATTTGCTTGAGAAGATTGTGTTAGAAAACACACCGAGGGTATCCATCACCAAGCAACTCTTTACTCAGTTTGTTATAGACGTCTTCCATCTCTTTGAGCATTTGAAAGCAGACGACATGACAGATATTGTCAAGAGGATTCATGCTATTACTAACTTTGAAGACTTAGTGGCTTATACAAAAGAAACCTTGACGTCCTTCTTTGGTCAATATCGTATGAATGAAAATGTCGTCAGTGTACTTGAAGTTATTGGTAGAGACTATAAAAAAGAGCTTTCTCTCAAGGATATCAGCAAAGATCTCTTTATCAATCCTGTTTACTTAGGTCAGTTAATCAAGAAGGAAACCAATTCAACCTTTGCTGAGCTTCTCAATAAGCAACGCATCAAGGCAGCTCAGCAACTTTTACTATCTACAAATGATAGTATTGAGGATATTTGCTATACGGTTGGTTACAGTAATGTAGGCTATTTCTATAAGGTCTTTCGAAAACTATGTGGGAAGTCTCCGAAAGCATACCGTAAGCAGGTGGAAGTAAACTTGTAGGATTTGTTTTACTTGTTAAAATATGCTATAATAAATTAAAAATTATGAGGAGGTTACTTTTATGAAAAAGAAACCAATCTATCTATGGATTTTATTAGTCTTATCAGCGATTAATTCAGCCTTGGCAATAGTTGGAATATTCACTCCAGTACCTAGTAAGGACGCCCTTCGTGCTAGCCAAGAAAATGTTGGGACACTTAGTGCTCAACAAATAGAAGATGCTGTTAACTATGCCCACCAAGTGTCAGAGTCATCTCACTCTATTTTTAACACGATACTCATTATTCTATCCGCTATCCTAGTTGTAGTAGCCTTTGTTTTCTTAATTCGTAAGAACCTGCAGTTGGCGAACTACACTTATGTTGGATATGCCTTACTAGCTATTGTTGGACTAGTCCATGACAATATGAATCTACAAGATGCTATGCAATTGATTAAAGATGACACCCTACGTTTAGGAATGGAAGTCATGTCAAAAGCAACCACTATTATTTTCATCGTCATCAATGTTATCTTTTTGGGAATCGTCTTCTATAAAATATGGCGTCAGCAGAAAGAACTAACAGAATCTCAAGAGGAAGAACTCGTCTAAGAGTTGACAAAGGGTAACTATCAAGATACAATCTTGGTAGTTATTTTTTTGGATTCGAGAAAGAGGGAGGAAAAGATGAAAAAAATTTCCTTAGTTTATATCAGTCTGAGCGGGAACACGGAGAGTTTCGTAACACGTTTGAAAGCTTATTTGTTAGAGCAGTATAAGAATATTGATGTTGAGAAGATTGACATCAAAGAGTTGGTCAAGGAAGAACGAGGATTCTATGAAATGTCAAATCCTTTTGTCACTTTTTTACCAACTTATTTAGAAGGTGGCAATGGTGTTGACAATGGAGATGTAGAAATCTTAACGACTCCTGTAGGTGATTTTATCGCCTATGGTGACAATGCTAGTAAGTGTTTTGGTGTTGTAGGATCAGGGAATCGAAACTTCAATAACCAATACTGTTTAACTGCAAAGCAATACAGTCAACGCTTTGGATTTCCTGTACTAGCTGATTTTGAAATGCGTGGTATGTTGGGAGATATCAAGAAGGTTGCAGGCATTATTGCAGAGCTCTACGAACTTGAGGTTTAATAAGAGGTAGACTTTCTAAGCTAGAATGTTAGCCTATGGATCGTAGAATTATTTCAAAAGAGAACAGTTCAAATGAGTA
>BNJT01000857.1_pt1 | contig 17560 bp, 22 predicted proteins | sample 8540491 | NCBI WGS metagenome assembly BNJT01 (sample SAMD00202455, study PRJDB9452) | human saliva metagenome | host: Homo sapiens | reverse complement strand
TATCAGAGCCAATTATAAGCCCAGGAGAAACAAGAATGCTACCTTGTAGATAGCGAAATTGAGCGAATCAGAATGACCCGAATCTAAAGGACTGATCAAGGGTAGAGAGTGCCCAAACTCCAGCGTACTCGGAGTATATATATCTATCAAGATGCGTAAGGTATCGGACTCTCTAATATACCAAACAGTGATAAAGAGTATCATCTTAACTCTCAAGTAAACTCTAGTATCCATGCTATCATGCGCCAAGGGCGTTGTTTCTCATTGGAAACTGCTGTTCAACAGGGTGTCTAAAATTCGTCATGCTTCTCTTTGCAAAAAATAAAAACTATCTCGGTAAAGAGTCTTATAGAGAGTATCTAGCTCACCTGGTAGGTAGCCATTGGAACTTTCGAACGAAGCTTTTGCATTGATGTCTCTTATTCCCTTCGTGGCTGTGGCACGAGATGACCCCCAGCAATAGCCATATAGTGATGAGAAATCTTATGGAAGTATTCATATCTACACTTCTATTACTTCATCTATCTCGAAATAGCATCCAAAGAAAGGCGAACACATCGAATTAAGCTCTTGTATAATATAGTCTAAATGGCGTTTTCTAAGGCTATTCCCAACATTCATAATACTATTCAAATCCTCTATAAATTCTCTCCTTTTGTTGATTAATTTCTTATATGGTTCTTTTGGTAGTAGAATCTATATTCATCTCCATGAGTGATTACAGATACTGCTGAATCCCATAATAAGCGATGGAAGGGCTCTCAGAGTGTTACCAATTGTATGCTCCAAACTCTTGGGCGACAGGATATGTGCATGAGACCATCTGGTGCACCACATTTTTCTTGAGGAGTTACATCATATACATCAAGAAGGATCTTTCGTTCTGTCCAAAGGACAGAACTTCGCTCTCACTAATTTTGCATATACCTTCAATGTTCGTTGAAGTAACCCATCTAATCTTAAAGTCAAGCCTAAAAGATTTCTTGCGGTCTTCTTTCTTTGTTGCATTTTTATCTATGAGGTTGATGAGCATCTACGGTTCCAAATCGTTTGAATCATTGAGACTACCATTCTCTTGAAATGCTCAATAGAGGCTGATGAGTTACTACCCTTATCAACAATCCTCCAACGTTGAGTAATCAATACATCTATTTTCCACATCGATATCAATTGTCATTCTAGAGGTTTCCTTATGCTTGAATAATAGCCAATCCATTGTTGTAGGTCCTTTATAATAGCACAGGGGAAGATTTCATCCTCCCCACTACTATATCTATTATCTAGTCTTTTTGCTTCTCCTGTCGGTACTCGACTCTCCCAGAGTTGTGTCCTCAGGGCTTATCGCCCTTGTGACCTGCAAGCTGGATAACGAAACTCTTGGCTGGGAAGTAAGGCGTGATATGAATATCAAGCGGGACTCCTATCCTTCTGATTTTTGGTCTTGCTCTATCTTTCAGCACCTTGAACTTCTCAATGAGTCCGCTTGGTCCTTGCACTCCATCCAAGAACTTGACGATTTGCGCACGAAGGTCTGCTTCCAGTGCGTGTTGTCCAGTTCTCAAAAGCTCTGCGGTTGAGAAGAGTCAAACAACACCTTGGTGATGTAGTCGAAGAACACGCGACAGAGTAAGTCTGTGAGACCAATGTTATCTCCATTGAGAGAGTCTTGGCTGAGATGCCATCACTCGACTATACTCATTGACCATTGGAACGAGTCCCATACGCTCAAGTTCTGAGATTTCGCTCTTCTTCAAGTCAAAGTGTACACTCTCCACTTCGTTGATGCCACCAAACTTCTTACCTGCCACTACTTGAGACATCTTCGTTGAGTAGATACGTCCAGCAAGAGCTGCTGATGGAGCAACGTAAAGATGCTCCTCTTCACCTGCAACGTCTGCTTTGGCTCGTCCCAACAACCAGTTACAAGTCATTATCGTGTTGGACTTGTAGACTTCTCCACCCTGTATGGTCTGCGCTGAAGAACATATCTACGACATCCTCTGGGCTCTCCAAGTTTTGGAAGTCCGTGACAAGGAGTGCCTTGTTATCGTGTGCAATCTTTTGCCCATTTATCCAGCACAGCATTAGATCCAAGATAGCCTGGCACAACGAGTAAGGAGTAGTTACGACGTAGGTCGAGGCGGTCAAAGTTCTGTTTCAGTTCATCTGCGATGTGATCGATGAAGGAGTATTGTCAAGATCCGTCAGCTGTGAAAGTTCTGCATTGACTATTGTCAGGTTCTTGACCTTGCTCTCCTCTGTATTTTTGAAGAAGTGAGCCACAGAGCGGTAGGAGGCTTCCAACTCACGAGTACGTTTGAGCGCGAGTCAAAAGATTGGCATTAAGCGTTTCCTCTACTTCGATGGCACGTTCCTTAGCTAAAGTCTCGCATCTTATCAGCAGACTCTCCTGATTTCAACAGATCAAGCCAAATTTTTGATACGCCCTGTCAGCTGACGACGAGGCATCTCCTCGTCCCTCATCAGTCAAGAATATGTTACGTCTTGCTTTACGCTCGGGGTTCATATTAGAGAATTCATCGATGATTTGCTCCAAGAACATCAAATCCACCGCAAAGCGTGAAACTATTAATGACTGAGCGATTAGCAGAGCTGACTTGCTTTGTCGTGCTATTGCTCGCACTAGGGGCTCTGCTCTAACTGAGGTTTGGGAGTATTCTTTATCTGCCATAGCCGTGTAGTCTGTTGAGTTATTCTTTGATTCCTTGCATCCTCTAGTTCTCGGTGATGCCTCTAGAACCTGTATCATCTCAGCTCGTAGCTTCCTCATCACTCAAGCTCTTCAAGAAGAGCTTTGTTACTACTCAGAAGACGAGGATATTTTGAGTACTGTTCTCGCTCAATATTGAGTTGTGAAAGGAAAGGGCTATTCTCCTTAAGCTTCTTGGCACTCAAATCACTGAGCCCTTTGAAGTCTAGCTTCTCTGGAATCTCATTGCCCTCTTGGTCTTGAAATTCCAGCTCCACCGAGGGTTGGAAGCGTTCGAAGACGTCTTCGAGGCGTTTCAAGACCATAAATCGTCTCGAGGCTGAAGTGGAGCTTCTTCCGTGAGTTTCTGAACGAGTAGCGTGCGATTGGAGGAATCTCCGCTATTGCTTCGTTGGCGTCAATCTTGACTTCGTTTCCTCGACACCGTATTCATGTAATGCCATAAAGCTTTGAGTTTGTTAGGTGAGTTTTTCTGTGATTGCTTTTTATTCTGGTATCACTAAAAGTTTTTCTGCAAAGCTACTGAAAGCAAGAGTTTCTATAACGAACCATCATCAATGCGAAAGTAAGCACTTCTCTCGACATTACCAAATCTTTCCCGAAATTTCATCAAACTACAGACGACCAAAGTAGGACTAGAGACCTTCTTCCATTCCTGCCGATAAAATCCGTTAATGAGCCTATAAACTAGGGGATTCCGTCAATGTTCCAACAGAGGTTTTTGTACCTTCATTGCCATCGGCATAAGTCGCCATCGTCACAGCTCACCGGGGCTGTAGCTATACTAGAGTAAGTCCATGGCGGTCATCCTCTATGAAGGCCTATCAGCACTGTCAGTTGTAGTGGCGAGAGCGTCGTGCTCCGCCGAGTGGTGAGTCTTGCTGTTGACCCAAACGTCCGATGTTTGTCATAGGCCAAGCTCCTGACTAACACCTCCTGGCGAGACGCCAGCTCAAAGACCTAGACTATCATACTGGGTGCTCACTTGTAGAAGCGTGCATTCGTCTCTGCTGCGTTTGCTTTGAGAGCAAACAGCTCACATAAAGTCATTACATTTCTATTATTAAATCTAATCTCCGTAAACAATGTAGTGATGGCTCATTAGAAAATGGAAAAGACGCTGCTTGGCATGCTGCCCTAAATATCCCATACTCTGTTAAAACAATACTTTAGATGATAATAGGAGTACGTCGTTTCTCTATTCATTGAGATAGAAAAGAAGTTACCTATGGCTCCGAATCTAGGCGAAAAGTCCCGTATACCTCAATACCAAAGGTGGTATCAATATCCTCCAGGTAGAGCACATCCAGAAAATCATCCTAGTATTTGAAAGTCAAGGCATTCTTTTTGATGCAGGAATACCGTTGTCCTATAAACATCCATACATTTTCTATTTAAATATCATAGCTGGGAACGGTTATAATCTGTGCTTATTCTCATCACAACAACCCCGAACAACTGTTTCTATTTACGGGTTCCAATTACTCATTACGAAAATCCTTCTGATATAGAAATTCGTCCATCTTCCTGAACTATTTTCTTATCATGTCATTGTCCGAGCTTCTAATTAATTTCCAGCGTTGAGGAGGGTTTTGAAATTTCCTTTTTGTTGAGAAACTTCAGGCAGCTAACATGCAGCGATTTTCTACATACTTGGTCCTCTGCCATAGTGACTTAAGCCCCAGGAATCAATCTCATCATTTGGAATCCTCTACATATCCATAGAACTTAGCTTCCTCCAAACGCCCTATCGGATCTTGTGGGGATATATCATTAGCTCAGGGTCGTAGATATCAGGAATCGATTGTACGCCAGCCCTGTTTCGTAGTCGTAGTACTGCCCCTGGAAGAGGATAGGATACGGATGCGGTCGCTTCAGAGGCATTCCTGTCAGTCCCCCTCGTGTATCTTACCATTTATCAAGCCTGCGATGCCAAATCTCTTCACCCTCGGCATTGTACACTTCAGGTCCTGCTTTTCCCTTTGGGATTGCTTCGCCCTAGGACATTGTCCAGATTTCCTTCTATACAATGTAAAAACTAAAATCATAAATCTCCGTCCATATATATACGCTAGGAGAGTTAATGTCAAATTCAAACCACTATATTTTCAATATTTGCGTCTCTAGAAGATAATGAAAAGGTCATATACTTTTATCATTTTTGAGATCATAGCATCATTCTCATATGAGTAGATATTCCCTGCATTTCGAGATTTGCTTACACCAAAGCAATCAGCTCCATCCGACATCTATTGATAGTCAATATTGGGTTCACCCAGTGTAGTAGAGGGCGATCGGGTAGAGCTATCAGCTAAATCAAAGTGAAGCTAACAGTCCGGACCATCTCTAATGACATCAATGTTAAATAAGATTAATATATCTCTTAATGCAATCAGAGAATATCTGATTCAAAAGAAAAGTGTCCTCTACTTCATTCCAAAATTCAAACTTCATACACACTATACCCTAATTATAATGCTCTAATGTTCCAGCAGAGTTTTTCCAGTTCTCGTATTCTCGATGGGTCTTATATTGAAATGAACCTTGATTTCCCACCATCTAAAGGAACTCATGGCCCAGCAGAATGATCCTGGATAATAACTTTAGACCCATCATTGCAGGTATATTGATATTCTCTGGTCCATATTGGTTTTCCCTTGTCATTTGGTATGGCTGATCCATTTCTATCTGTCATTTTTCACGACGATATTGCTCAATTAGCCAGTATAAGGTTCCTTGATTTTGTCAGGATGTTTGAGATGGAGTATTTCCTGCATCGCTTTACAGCAGATCGGAATGCTTCCTTCCTAAGTAAATTGCTTATAACTCTTTAGCCCGAGCAGATCCACCAGCTGACATCTTCCATAACTATGTAGTGCAAGTGTTCCACTAGCAAAAGCGTATCGGGTCTTCAGAGATATACCTGCACCCAGCTCAGGGTCATAGTGGAGATCTATTGTATACCCAGCCCTGTCTCGTAGTCGTAGTACTGCCCTAGAGAAGGGTATCGACACGTAGCCCTCGAGGTTCAGCCCAGGCTAGGTCTCCTCAAGAATCTTGCCGTTCATATCAGAGCGACGATGCCACACCTCCTTGCACCTCCTCGTCATGCGCCTCTGTCGGGCGTGCCGAGTTGGTCGCGAACGATGCTGTACGCCTTGCCATCTTGGATGAGAGCAAGTGGTACGAAGCTCTCTTCTTCGAGAGGCAAGTTTTGAAATCTTCGCTGTGCAGGGCGTCAGTACGCTACCCGCGCAGCGATTGCCTGTCTGCCACTCATGCAAGGGAATCGGCTGCATTCCACAGGTGGCTGGAAGGTCGCATCCCCGAGCTTCGAAATCGGGCGACGTCCCAAGGCATCATGGGTAAAGAAGCTCGATCCGGTGTCCATGACGAGTGGGGGCAAAGGTACGCCCTGCAAGCGTACTCATTTCCTGATTCCGGCTATACTCCCAGCAATCCTTCTTTGCACTGAAGAAACCACCTGCCTTACCTCGGAACTTCTCGCGGTTGGCCATCCTTGTGGCATCGCACTTGAGGTCCATTCTCCGACTTCTCAATGCGACCTCCTTCACCAAGGTACTTGGCGCTTCTTGTCAGGATCATTGTCACAGATTGCCCACCTTGTCAGAGAGACTGATACTCCTTCAGCTGCCATTGGCATAAGTAGCCATCGTCCAGCTCACCCGAGGGCAGCTAGCTATACTGAGTGCAAGTCCGTAGCGGTCATCCTCTATAGAGAAGCCTATCGGCACTGTGCCCCAGTTAGCCAGTGGCGAGAGCGTCGTTGCTCCGCAGAGCGTCAGGTCTGCTATTGACCAAACGTCCGATGTTGTCGCATAGCACACCTCTGACTAACGCCTCCTGGCAAGGGCAACTCCAGCTCAAAGCCCTGAGACTATCATGCTGGTGCTCACTTGTGCAAGCGTAGCATTTCGTCTCTGCTTCGTTTGCTTTGAAAACAAATAAGCTCACCATACTCGTGCGCTCATAGCTCAGCTGTGCACTCTAGGCTCTCTGAGGTGAGGCAGAATGGGTCCGATGACTTGTCGTCGCTACGCTTGATAATATATTCACATCACAACGTTCCTGCTGAGCAAACCCTTACACCATCATGGCGGAAGCTCACACGGGCGATGCTCGTTCCACCACGCCTCAGCATGCCGATCGAGGTCCGGTAGCTATATAGCTATGCTTCTCGACTTGGTCATGGTCGTGGGTAATCTCTGTGACACGTCCACGCTGTCATGCGGCCGTAACGCTTAAAACTTACGCTAGAGTGTTTACCATGAGAACGCGTCTGCAAAGCTATACGCGCTCATAGTAGCGTGTTGCCCCATCAAAGCCCGATTCAGCAATGACATAGCCTGCGGCATCTAACGTGAAATCGTAGCTTTTCCCAGTTTCCCATTGCGTACTTCGCGAGACGCTCCTCGCAGTCGTGGAAGAGTTGATGACCCACGATGGTCTCTACGAGCACACCAGCTTCCACATCCCCTCATAACCATACTCCACCTCCTGGTGGTCATCTTTGATAGTGAATCAGATTATCTATACCATCATAGCTTAGCTGATGTGATTACCATCAAGTCGTCGACGCCTATGATACGTCCAACTAGATCGTAGCGCCTACGCGGCGTGCACCCTTATGGCATTGATAACTTCTATGCGACGTCCAAGACCATCATAGCTGTAGCTGCGTGACATTGCCTCGGCTATCGGGTACTTCACAGACGTTGTGCCAGCGGTCATAGCTAAGCTTAGTCACCACACCAGCTGTCGGTCACTTCTTCTACTAGTCCATCCCTTATAGCTTGGGATGGTCTTTGCACCCTATAGGATTGCTTCGCTCAATAACATTGCCCTGCCTATCGTGGCAAAGCTCCAGCTTCCCCATCGAGGTGCGCACCGCCAAGGACGATAGCGGCTCCCGGCTCTTATAATAGGTCAGTTCAATGTTTTCCCGCCCTCAGGGGTCTGTGTTACTGATACGATTACCCAAAGCATCATAGCTATAGAGATAGCTATTGCCCTGCAGGTCTATCTCTGCCTGACTTGACCCTCATCGTTATCGCTGCGTGACGCCACCTTTGCACCGTTAGGATCGATGCGTAGATGGGACAGTCCATCCTTATGGTAATAGGTTGTCTTCTTGTCATAGCTATCCAAGACTTCGGTATAGCCGTCAAAGCGAAGCTTGTGGTTGTAGATATTCTGAGAACCCCCAGGGTGTGGATACAGCGTGCGCCTATCTCCCTGCCATCATACTCAAAGAACCACTCTACGCCATTGCGCCATACCCTCATGGGTGAGCAGACGCCCTTCATAAGCATAGCGGATGCTGTCACCTACGGCATTCGTCTCTTCCAAGAGGTTGCCCTCTTCGTCATAGCGATAGCGCGCAATACAGATTTCTTGGTGAAGCCAATGATTCGGGTCGGGAGCATGAGACGGCAAGGATACGTCCCTTTGTTGTCGGGCTGTTCAAAGCGGAGCTGCGCTCTGCTGCATCGATAATTTCCTAAGCCAGCCCTCTGCTGTATAGCTCAAGCGTATGCTGAAGCCATTGCTATCACTGATGCGCTCCAAGAGATGAACCTCATCATAGCTCTCCTCAGTAAAGTGGTAGTAAAGGTCTTCGTCGGTTTGATAGAGTGTATAGCGTCCATCGCTATCAATACGAAGCTTCTACACGCTCCTTGACATCAAGCGTAGCTTCTGCCTCGTCAGGATGCCTTAAAGCTATTGGTCGCCCATCGCTAAGACGAAGAGTTACATTCTGCTCATCCACGACTAGCCCCATGTCATAGGCATGATGCCAACCATTACCCAGAGGACCTTCGTAATCGCTCTTGCTATACCACTGCCGCTCCCAGCTGATAGGGATAACCACCTGTGAGGAAGAAGTCCTCCTCATCCGTAAAAGAAGAGTCCTGAACTAACGTCTACAGGGTGACCTGTCACCGTACAAATGGCCTTATGCCACAAGTTCCGCAGGCGCTCGCTTCCTATCTTGCTGCTAACCTTATTATCGTGAAGCTTTTCGGCAAGACGCTCCGTATTCTTGCGATAGAAGCGACCCAATGAGCCCATCAGCTTACGCTTCAAGGCAGCAATAGGGTTAAGGGGCGTAGGGATAGGATTCGTCAGTATGGGACGAGCCGGAGGAATAGGGATGAATCACCCTGCAGGCATAAAGAAGGCAAAGTACTCTGACCCTCCTTTGATGATGAGGGAGTGGGAGACCAATATCCCAACAGTCCATATGTAGATGTGCTCCTCCGCCTGAGAGTGGCTCTGCCATCGGCTGAGTACATTCAGGGCTGCCCACAAAGAGCATGCCCCTCGTTCCGAGGAGGAACTACAACTCCTCCCATAGGGAAGTGGAATACGTTTCTCGTGGGTGTCCTCATGGACAGCTCGAGGAATGAAAGCTGCCAATCTTGACCGTTGCCCTGATCATCAAATCACTATCGTTGCTGCCGTATGGGCTAGCTCCATAAGCTTAGAGCTATCGCCTTCTCCCGACTGAGCATCCGAAGGTGGAGCTGGTGGTGGAGGAAGTATGCTTGCTAAGGCAACGGCTATGAAATCCTTTGGGTTAATCAATAACGCAATGTAGGGATTAGGCAGTGGTACACCTGGAACCATCACGTGACAGTCGATACCCAATACCGGGTCTAACTGCTTGCTCACAGGCAAGCACGCCATGCCCCTAAGACCCAACTGTGCTAGAGCTGGAAGATAAGCCGACTCCAAGCCCTGTTCTACTACTCCCTGCAAGGCCATTCCTGTAAGACCCCGTGTCTACGGCATTCAAAACCGGGAGAGACACCAGAGGCGGCATTGCTCTCCACATTCGACACCACACCTGCATGACCGACCCTGCACTCAGCTCCAACTGAGTGCTGACGCTATCAAAATAGCTATGGTCAGGAGTGTTACGACGAGACATAGGAGCACAAGTAGGAGGGTTCGTATAGACTATGATGACTTCTAAGAGGACACAAATCTATTTAAAACTAAAACTATTAAGTCCAGCTTCTTCTTCTGAAGGAGAATTCTATTCCTGTAGTTTCATTCCTCGCACCTTTTGACGAATTTCCTCGAAACAAACAAAGTGAATGATAGGACTAGGTGATATGACAAAAGGCTTCCCAAGTGACATCTTCTCTAATGCGAGACGTTCTATACGCTTTACCCACCCAGTCTTCTCTAGCTGTAGTACAGACTTTTCTTTGTCAATAAGGTCGTTTGTCTTGAGGACTAGAACTGTAGTAGTGATTTACTCAATAATAGACTGCTTCCTCTTGTTTACTATGAATACCTCCTTTGTAAACGAAAGAGTTGAACCTCCATTGAGAGCAAAAGAGAAAAGAAATCGTTCAGAGACAACGAACCCATCATAGTACTCTCTTAAATCAAACTTATACTTCCTGTCAAGGACTAATCAACCCGAAAACTCTTCAGGTAATTCCACTCGTTCTATTTTCCGTCTGTCAACCTCCATAATCAGGTTGGACGTGGCTCGAGGATCTTTTTCGTAGAATGCTGTATGTAAAACACACTCATGAATGAGAGACAGGTGCACATCTCTCTGTTATCTGTTTTAACGCCCAGTATTTATTCAAGTCTGCCATTATATGTTTTAGTTTTAATCTTACCTTTCGTATCTTTTTCGAGGCTCCTTTGGAGAGCTTTTTACATTACAGCCTCCTCTTGGATATTTCCTCCATTAAATCTCTTCTTTATACGATTAAGTTTTTCTTTATAACCAAATTTGTATATTTACTATGCCTTGAACTAGTACAGCTTATTTCCGTGAAGCTTTGCAGAAGCTTTGCTATCTGACATCAGTAGTCCATTAGATCTTTTGATCTCTTTGTCCAGATAGCCCTATCTTATCCAAAAGAAGTACTATTACTATTCCATATTCTTTCAGGAATCAGATGATGAGCCATCTTTTGGTCTCCCTTTCCTCCGCCCCAAAGCCTTATCCAAAGCCTGAGAAGAGGCCAAGGATATCGATAGCATAAAAGCGGATCTCTACATATCCATAGGGCTTAATGCCTCCAGCCAGCCAATCGGGTCTTGTAAAGAGATATATCGTCCTAGCTCAGGGTCGTAGTACCGGAATCTGTTGTACGCCAGCCCGTTTCGTAGTCGTAGTACTGCCCTTGGAAGAGGAAGGATATCGACACACTAGCCCTCGAGGATTCAGCCCAGGCTGAGTCTCTCAATGACCTTGCCGTTCATATCTAAGCGACGATACCACACGCTGCTCACCCTCCTCATCGTACGCCTCTGTGGGCGTGCCGAGTTGGTCGCGAACTTACGCCTTGCCCTCTTGGATGAGAGCCAAGTGGTACGAAAGCTCTCCTCTTCAAAGAGCCAAGTTTTGAAATCTTCGCTGTGGGGCGTCAGTACGCCACCCACATAGCGGTTGCCTGTCTGCCACTCGTGCAAGGGAACATTCCCATTCCACAGGTAGTGGAAGGTCACATTCGAGCTTCGTCGGGCGACGTCCCAAGGCATCATAGGTGAAGCTCGTCCAGTGTCCATGATGATGAGGAGCAAATACGCCCTTGAGCGTACCGATCTCTGATTCCAGCTATACTCCCAGCAATCCTTCTTTGCACTGAAGAAACACGGAGCTTACTCCCGGAACTTCTTCATGAGTTGTCCGTCCTTGTCATACTTGAAGGTCCATTCTCCCGACTACTCGATGCGACCTCCTTCAAGATACTTACGTAGCTAACTTGTCGGGACTCATTATACAGATTGCCCACAGCAGCCGGAGAGACGATACTCCTTCGTGCGTCGGCATACAGTCGCCATCGTCAGCTCGCTGAGGGCTGTAGCTATACTGAGTAAGGCCATGGCGGTCATCCTCTGATAGAGAGAGCTATCGGCACTGCCCCAGTTGTAGTGGCGAGAGCGTCGTTGCTCCATTAATCGTCACATTATCACGAGACGACCAGTTTTGATTGTTGTATAACGGTCTTTCCAATCACCATTGAGGGACTGGAGTTAGCCCCTTTAAGCTCTAGCTTCTGCCAGCCGGCATTTCTATTCTTCTCTATCGTATTAGCTTCCTTGACACTTCGCTTACTTTGAACAGGAAGCAGGGTATATAAAGGTGAATAGAGTCCTCTGCCCAATGCAAGCAGGGTAAGTATCATGCCTAATGCCCTCAGGCCAAGGTAAGTCCTTGATCAATGGACTTTGTCGATGAACAGACCATCATGGGGCGCTACATTCTCATGGAAATATAGGCTCAGTCTCCTTATCAGCTCAATGGGAAGCGTGACAATGCCTCCTGACTATGAGATTCCATCGATGAGCCACGACTAAGGATATCTCGAACGTAGACTCCAAGGCAAAGAGACCGTGGGTGAAGAGTGAGCAGTGCTTATCTTTTATTGACGGTCATCGCACGAAGCCGAACATCCATATCCGATTGGATGTCTACGATGAGTGGGGAGATTCGACTTCGTAGCTTGAGCATCAGTTTCCCCATAACGGCATTACCTGGAATGTCTGCAAAGGGCCCAATCAGGCTGTTCGTATAGTCCTATGGCATTGAGGCGTTTTGCAGGACTTGGCGCGTTCTCCTCTAGCTACATCCAGTGGGGAAGGTATCCAGATTGACGTGCATCCGATTAGGGTCTGCTCCCAGCTTCAACAAATGCTCTAGGAGTTGCGTCTCCTTTTAGTCTGCACTCCACTGCGGTGGAATCTTCCCTCAGGATGATCAGTGTGCTCCATGCTCCAATAACCACAGGTACAAAACCTTCTTATTGTGTCATTACAGAGTGAATAAGCGGTGAGACTCCATTATGGCAATAGTTAACATCTAGTCCTGGAAAATGATCCAGTAACCATTCTGAGAGCTCAGTACTACTCCAAGATGCCGCCACAGGTCAAGACATTCCCATGGCTCCCCAAACTACGTTCGTTGGTAAACAGCTCGGGGCTTCATCTGCAATCCGTCGTACCTCTTCCAGGTTGCGATCGCTAAGTGCTTGGATCAACAATGCCTCTAACATCTCTAGTCTACTCATAAAATTTCCCTTCATGCATTTCTTTTGCCATCTGATTAAGTGCTTCTACCACCGATATTCTTGCAATCTTTCAAACGTTTATAACATGATGTGCCGTTTCTTTTTAGTATGTGCTCCATCTCCATTTTGTGCAACCGTGAAATTTCGCTTATTTCTATTTAGGTCTATTTTAAATCGTTTTGAGATTGATTGGCTTTTAATTATGTGCCCTCTATGCTCTTTATCCCAGTTACGCGGAGCATTCTCTCTCACAATATGATGAAAATGTGGCCTTTTTCATACCTTCTGGAAAGGAAAATCCTCAAAGGACTTCTCTATCTTTTAGCCGAGAGATAGCACTTCTCAAGTCAAATCCATCAAAATGAATACTTGTATCTTCTACTATATCCATACATAGCTAAAAGTTCCACTAGCGGAGTCTAATTGGATCTTGGCTTATGTATTCTGCCAACTCAGGGTCGTAGTACCGGAATCTGTTGACGCCAGCCCGTCTATAGTCGTAGATAGTTGCCCTGAAAGAGGAAGGGTGATCGACACATAGCCCTCGGGGTTCAGCCCAGGCTGAGTCTCCTCAAGAATCTTAAGCCGTTCATATCCAAAGCGACGATACCACACCTCCTTGCCCTCCCTCGTCATACGCCTCTGTGGGCGTGCCGAGTTAGTCGCAGACGATGCTGTACGCCTTGCCATCTTGGATGAGAGCAAGTGGTACGAAAGCTCTCCTCTTCGAAGAGCCAAGTTTTGAAATCTTCGCTGTAGGGCGTCAGTACGCTACCCACATAGCGATTGCCTGTCTGGCCACTCATGCGAGAGACATTACCATTCACAGGTGGTGGAAGGTCATCCCCCGAGCTTCGTCAGACGACGTCCCAAGGCATCATAGCAAAGAGCTCGTCGTCAGTGTCCATGCGACGATGAGGGGCAAAAGACGCTCCTGAGCGTACCATTCTGATTCCAGCTATACTCCCAGCAATCCTTCATTTGCACTGAAGAAACCTGCCTTACCTCGGAACTCTCTATGAGTTGTCCATCCTTGCTCATACTTGAAGGTCCATTCTCCGACTTCTCAATGCGACCTCCTTCAAGGTACTTGCTGCTAACTTCTTGTCGGGATCATTATACAGATTGCCCACCTTGTCAGAGAGACGATACTCCTCTCGTGCCATTGGCATAAAGTAGCCATCGTCGACGCTCACCCGAGGGGCTGTAGCTATGCGAGTAAGTCCATGGCGGTCATCCTCTATAGAGAAGCCTATCGGCACTGCCCCAGTTGTAGTGGCGAGGCGTCGTTGCTCCGCAGGCGTCGGGTCTTAGCTATTGACCAAACGTCCGATGTTGTCATAAGCAAAGCTCTGACTAACGCCTCCTGGCAAAGAGACGCTCAGCTCAAAGCCTAGACTATCATACTGGTGCTCACTTGTGAAGCGTGCATTCGTCTCTGCTTCGTTTGCTTTGAAACAAAATAAGCTCACCCATACTCATTGCGCTCATAGCTCAGCTGTGCTCCTAGGCTACTCTGCAAGTGAGCGAATGAGTCCGTGCTATCGTAGCTACGCTTGATAATATGTTCATCACAACGTTCCTCTACAGGCAAACCCATACCATCATAGCGGAGCTCACGCGAGCGTGCTCATTCACCGCCTCGCGTATACGTCCCGAGGTCCAGTAGCTATAGCTACTGCTTCTCGACTTGGTCATAGTCGTGGGTAATCTCTGCGACACGTCGCACACTTGTCATAGCCGTAACGCTTAAACTTACCACTCAGGGAAGTGTTTCCTTACAGAACGCGTCCTGCGCATATCGCGCTCATAGTAGCGTGTTGCCCATCAAAGCCCGATTCGGCAATGACGCAGCCTGCGGCATCTAACGTGAAATCGTAGCTTCCCAATTCTCGTGCGTACTTCCTTGGGAGACGCTCCTCGCAGTCGTGGGAAAGAGTTGATAGACTCCACGATGGTCTCTACGACGCACGGCTTCCACATCCCCTCGCCATACTCCACCTCCTGGTCGTCATCTTTGGTAGTGAATCAGATTATCTATACCATCATAGCAGCTTTGATGTGATTACCATCAAAGTCGTCGACGCCTATGATACGTCCAACTAGATCGTAGCGCCTACGCTGGCGTACGCACCCTTGGCATTGATAACTTCTGTCAGCGTCCAAGACCATCGTAGCTGCAGCGCGTGACATTGCCTCGGCTATCGGTCTGCTTCACAGACGTTGTGCCAGCGGTCATAGCTCAGCTTAGTCACCACACCGAAGCTGTCGGTCACTTCTTCTACTAGTCCATCCTTATAGCTTAGGATGGTCTTTGCACCCTTTAGGATTGCTTTTCGCTCAATAACATTGCCCCGCCTATCGTAGAGCACAAAGCTCCAGCTTCCCATCGAGGGTGCGCACGCCAAGGGACGATACGCGAAGCTCCCGGCTCTGTAATGGGTCAGTTCAATGTTTCCGCCTCGAGCCTGTGTTACAGTGATGCGATTACCCGCAAAGCATCATAGCTATAGAGATAGCTATTGCCCTGCGGTCTATCTCTGCCGTGACTCTGACCCTCATCGTTGTCTGCGTACGCCACGCTGCACCGTTAGGATCGATGCGTAGATAGACAAGTCCATCCTATGGTAATAGGTTGTCTTCTTGTCATGGCTATCCAAGACTTCGGTATAGCCTTTAAAGAAGCGAAGCTTGTGGTTTGTAGATATTCTGGAGGAACCCCAGGTGTGGATGCAGCGTGCGCTCTTGTCTCCCTGCCATCATACTCAAAGAACCACTCTGCGCCATTTGCGCCACACCTCATGGTGAGCAGACGCCCTTCGCATAAGCATCTGGATGCTATCACCTACGGCATTCGTCTCTTCCAAGAGGTTGCCCCTCTTCGTCATAGCGATAGCGCGCAATACAGATTTCTTGCGAAGCCAATATTTATTCGTTGTTTGTTACCGTCGGGATAGACGGCAGCGAGGATGCGTCACTTGTTGTCGTGTTCAAAGCGAGCTTGCGCTCCTGCTGTATCGATAATATTTCCTTGATGACCCTCTGCTGTATAGCTCAAGCGTATGCTGGAGCCATTGCCATCACTGATGCGCTCGAAGAGATGAACCCTCATCATAGCTCTCCTCGGTAAAGTGGTAGTAAAGATTCTTCGTCGATTTGATAGAGTCGTATAGCGTCCATCGCTATCAATACGAAGCTCTGCTACGCTCCTTTGACGACATCAAGCTGCAGCTTCTGGCGTCAGTGATCGCGCCAAAGTCGTGGTCGCCCATCGCTGAGACGAAGAGTTACGTTCTGCTCATCCACTGACTGGCTCCCATGTCATGGGCATGATGCCAAATCCATCGCCCAGAGGACGACCTTCGTAATCCCGCTCTTGCTATGTTTTCGCCGTACGCTCCCCAGCTGATAGGGATAACACCTGTGAGGAAGAAGTCCTCCCCATCCGTAAAGAAGAGTCCTCAACCAACGTCTGCAGGGTGACCTGTGTCACCCGTACAAATGGCCTTATGCCACAAGTTCCGCAGGCGCTTCGCTTCCTATCTTGCTTTCGCTAACCTTATTATCGTGAAGCTGCAGCAAGACGCTCCGGCATTCTTGCGATAGAAGGACGGCTAATGAGCCCATCAGCTTACGCTTCAAGGCAAAGGCAGACAATAGGGTTACAGGGGCGTAGGGATGGGGATTCGTCAGTATGGGACGAGCCGGAGGAATAGGGACAATCACCCCTGCAGGCGCCAAAGAAGGCAAAGTACTCTGACCCTCCTTTAGACGATAAGGAGGAGTGGGAGACCAGCCGCCCAGCAGTCCATATGTAGATGTGCCTCCGCCTGACCGAGTGCCTCGCCACGGCTAGTACATTCAGGCTGCCCATAAAGGTGCATGCCCCTCTCGTTCTGAGGAGGAACCACAAAAGCTCCTCCTATAGGGAAGTGGAGCCACGTGCTCGTGGGTGTCCCTGCGACAGCTCGAGGAATGAAAGCTGCATAATCTTGACCGCTGCCTCAGAATCATCGGAAATCACCTATATCGTTGACTGCTGCGTGCCGCTAGCTCCATAAAGCTTAGGAGCTATCGCCTCCGACTGAGCATCCGAAGGTGGAGCTTGGTGGTGGAGGAAGCATGCTTGCTAAGGCAACGGCTATGAAATCCTTTGGGGTTAATCAATAGCACCCAATGTAAGTGATTAGCGGTGGTACACCTGGAACCACTCACGTGACAGTCGATGACTACCCACATGCGGGTCTAACTGCTTGCTCACTGGGCAAGCATGCCATACTATAAGACCCAACTGTGCTGGAGCTGGAAGATAAGCCGACCTCAAGCCCTGTTCTACTACTCCCTGGCAATTACATTCCCGCCTTAAGACCCGTGTCTCATCGGCATTCAAACCGGGAGAGACATACCAGAGGCGGCATTGCTCTCCTTACATATCTTGACACCACACACTGCGCATGACCGACCCACACTCAGCTCCAACTGAGGCTTACGCTATCGTGCCATTGAAGCAAGTGGTCAGGAGTGTTACGACGAGACATATGCCGAATGTGAGGAAAATTATGTTGTGTGTAAGTCCTTAGGAACAGGTAGATGAGTCCCTAGGGATAGCAGCAAAGATGAAGAAGCCACACATGCAGGCGTTTCCGTACGGCCGAAGAAATCCTCATCATATGCCAACCACTATAGCGCTGCAGCAGGATGCACCGCCCAGTCCTTGTTAAGAATGTAAGATACCGACAAGATATACTGTGAATGCAGGACGAGT
>BNJT01001784.1_pt1 | contig 17564 bp, 15 predicted proteins | sample 8540491 | NCBI WGS metagenome assembly BNJT01 (sample SAMD00202455, study PRJDB9452) | human saliva metagenome | host: Homo sapiens | reverse complement strand
CCATTCTTGTCGAAGAACTCATATGTTGCATAGATGATAGCGTTACGAATTTGCATCACCGCTACTTGCTTACGAGAACGGAGCCACAAGTGACGGTTGTCCATCAAAAAGTCTGTTCCGTGTTCTTTTGGAGTGATTGGGTAATCTTGAGATTCACCGATTACTTCGATGTCTGTAATGTCCAACTCATAGCCAAACTTAGAACGTTCGTCTTCTTTAACAATACCTGTCACATAAACAGACGTTTCTTGGTTCAAGCGTTTGATGACATCAAACTTCTCAAGTCCTACTTCTTCACCAAATTTTTCGACAAAGTTTGGTTTAAAGGCCACACCTTGGAAGAAGGCTGTTCCATCACGCAATTGCAAGAAGGCGATTTTCCCTTTTCCTGATTTGTTGGCAACCCAAGCGCCAATCGTCACTTCCTGACCAACATAGTCTTTTACATCAATAATCGTTACACGTTTTGTCATTATTTTTCCTTTTCTTTTTTTTTTCCATAAATGCTTTCAAGCGTTTAACTGCTTCTTTAAGCGTGTCTAGGTCTGTCGCATAGCTGAGGCGGACATTTTCTGGCGCTCCAAAGCCTGCTCCTGTTACCAAGGCCACTTCGGCTTCTTCTAGGATAGCCGTTGTAAACGCAGTTACATCGCTATAACCTTTCATCTCCATTGCCTTTTTGACATTTGGGAAGAGATAGAAAGCTCCTTGCGGTTTGACAACTTCAAAATCCTGGCACTTCACAAGAAGTGGGATAGATGGTATTGAGACGTTCTTCAAAAGCCTGACGCATGCTTTCTACAGTATCTTGCTCCCCTGATAGGGCCTCAACTGCTGCATACTGGGCTACTGCTGACGGATTAGAGGTTGTTTGACCTGCAATCTTGGACATGGCCGCGATAATGTCTGCTTCTCCGACGGCATAGCCAATCCGCCAACCAGTCATAGCATAGGGTCTTTAGATACACCATTGATGACTACTGTTTGCTTGCGAATCGCTTCAGATAGGCTAGAAATCGGTGTAAACTCATGGCCATTATAGACCAAGCGACCATAGATATCATCTGCTAGGATGAGAATATCATTTTCTACAGCCCAGTTTCCGATTGCCAAAAGTTCCTCACGGGTGTAAATCATACCTGTGGGGTTAGATGGTGAATTCAGCACCAAAACCTTGGTCTTGTCTGTGCGAGCTGCTTCTAACTGCTCTACGGTTACCTTAAAAGTGATTGTCCTCCTTAGCAGGAACAAAGACTGGCACACCCTCTGCCATCTTGACCTGGTCTCCATAGCTGACCCAGTATGGGGGTTGGGATGATAACTTCATCACCTGGATTGACCACAGCCATAAAGAAAGGTATAGAGAGAATACTTTGGCTCCAGCAGCGACTGTCACTTGATTTGGCGCTACAGAATAGCCGTAGAAAAGCGCTCAAAAGTAGGTATTGATCGCTGCCTTAAGTTCTGGCAGACCTGAGGGTTACTGTATAAAAAGAAGCACGCCCATCTTGAATCGATGCAATGGCGGCATCTTGGATATTTTTTGGAGTGGTGAAATCTGGCTCACCCAAGGTTAGAGACAGGATATCTCTTCCCTCAGCCTTCAGTGCTTTGGCACGGGCTCCAGCAGCCAAGGTCACACTTTCTTCCATTTCTAAAACACGGTTGGATAGTTTCATAGGCCCTCCTTATTGACCAATGCTCCTGTTTCAAAATCTACTAGATAAAAATCAGATCCTGACTTAACTTCCCAGATTGGCTTATCTTTATAACGTCCAAAGGTAATCTTGTCAATCTCGCCAGCTCCTTTTTCCTTAGAAACCGCTTCTGCTTTTTCTTGTGAAACACCTTGATTTAGCTGATAAACGTAAATCTTATGGTCATCTTTTCCAATCAGGACAGCAAGTGCTTCTTGTTTTTTATTACGACCAAGAACGCTGTAATAGGATTCCAAGCCATTGTATAAGTCAACCTGATCAGCCTGCTCTAATCCTGCATACTGCTGAGCTAATTTTTCTCCTTCACTTTTAGCTGTTTGATAAGGTTTCATGCTAAGAGAAACCAGATACAGAAAGGAAGCACTGATAACCACAAAGCAAAAATCGTCATCCCTAGACCATACTGCCACAGTAGATTATTTTTTGCTTTTTTTTGTCTTTTTTTCACTCGTCTATTTTACCATCTATCTGGGCTTTATTACAAGTGAATGCAAGAACAAACCTATATTATTTCTTCCTTCAAAAGCAAACCGATTTTTTTCTTAGATTAAAAACCGAACAAGAAAAAGTAAAGACTGCTCCAAAAATCAACCTATTAAAAAAACCTGAGCTTGGCACTCAAGTTTTTCGTAAGTTCTTTTGATTTATGGAATCACTTTATCATCCATTCTTTTTAGCCATTTTTTTCCTAAAAAAATATAGGCAGTAGAAGGCTAATCATGACTAAAAAAAGAAGCCTAGATAAAGAAATGCTACTACAAAGCCTAAATTGTCAATCAACCAGCCCTGTCAGTGGGAAAGAACACAATCATACTTAGGCTAAACATCATAGAATAGACACTCAGCATGGTTGCCCTTACTTCACTTGGGAGGCGCCCTTGCAAATCATTGTCAAAAAAATCGGCTGAAAAAAAGAGCATGCAGAGCATTACTAATCAAATAAATCAGAAATATAGATTAGAGGTGTTCCCAAAGTAGGACAGCATATAGGTGATTCCAGTCAGCAGGACGAGAATAGGAAAAAGCTTCAAGGCAGCATATTTCTTTCCAATCTTACTCGCTAGATAGATTGCGAGGATATTCAAGAGACTTCCAAGTAGCATAACTGCTGAAATTTGCCAACTACTTAAATCTGGCAACTGATTTTGATAGTAAAAAAATAAAAACATATACATGAGTGTTCCGACAATCTGAGATAAAATCATCCAGTTTAAAAGCATGGGATTTCTCTTCAACTCATCCTTAACAGTCCAAATAATCTGTTTCATGGTCACACTATCAGCTTTTTCTACTTTGACACTGGGCTCTTTCAGCATCCAGATCAGGAAAAGAACTATGATAGAAGTGGCAATCATGATATAGTAGGTCAGGTGCAATTGACCATGAACAAAAAATCCTGCTAGCACTGTCCCCAAAGACTGGGTTCCTTCTGACACTCCTGATATGAAACTTGAAATGGATAGATAACGCTCCTTTAGTCCAGCCTCTACAGCCGAGTCATAGACCATTGCTGCGCTTGTTCCTGAATCAAAATTATAAGACAAGGCACTTACCGCCATAGCTAGTGCATAAATCCAAAAATTTCCCTGCCCAGCCAACATGAGAATAGAAGACACAATCCCTGCTGTACGACTTAAATAAAGGTTGGTCTTATAGGAATAACGATCAGCTAACATTCCAGATGGAATTTCACAGAGAAGACTGGTAGTATGAAAAATACTCTCCAGAAGTCCAATCTGCCAAAGAGACATTCCGTTTTGACTGAGAAAGAGAATCCAAAAGCTGGTAATCCCTAAAAAAGCAAAAAACTCAACTCCGGCCATTAGGCCAATATTTTTCCGATAATTTCTTATTAACATTTTTTCTCCTTTAACAAGTGTATTATTATTATTTCTTTTGTCCGTCACTTGTTAATCTGTGTCTTACATGATCTCCACCCCTTTTTAGAAGCATTCTTCAATGCCATTATTTTCGTTTAATTGTTTATGAAATGATACCGGAAAATAGCTGTTCTACGGTTTCTATTGCGAGTTTTCTTGTTTATTTTAGCACTTATGTCATCATATTACAAGAGAATATAGGAATACTCTTCGAAAATCAAATATAAACCAGGATTCAAAACGAACAGTTCATACTTTTCCAGTCGCAAATGACTAAAGTTTCTGTAATTTTTAATTTTCAAATAAACTCTGAGCAAATTTCTTGCAAGTCCTTTTGTTTTGTTGTAATATATTTTATAACAACGAGAGAGTTCTCGGAAATTTAAGAAAAAGGAGACACATCATGTCTAAAAAAGTATTATTTATCGTCGGATCACTACGTCAAGGTTCTTTCAACCACCAAATGGCTCTCGAAGCTGAGAAAGCACTTGCTGGTAAAGCAGAAGTTAGCTACCTTGATTACTCAGCTGTACCTCTCTTCAGCCAAGATTTGGAAGTTCCAACTCATCCAGCTGTAGCTGCTGCTCGTGAAGCAGTTCTCGCTGCGGATGCTATCTGGATTTTCTCTCCAGTCTATAACTCACTCAATTCCCTGGGTCAGTGAAAAAAACTTGCTTGACTGGCTATCTCGTGCTCTTGACTTGTCTGATACACGTGGCGCTTCTGCCCTTCAAGACAAGTTTGTCACAGTATCATCTGTAGCCAATGCAGGGTCACGATCAACTCTTTTCGCTATCTACAAAGGACCTCTTGCCATTTATCCGTACACAAGTCGTTGGTGATTTCACGGCTGCACGTGTTAATGACTCTGCTTGGGCAGACGGAAAATTGGTTCTTGAAGAAACAGTCCTAAACTCACTTGAAAAACAAGCGGAAGACTTGCTTAATGCGATTAAGTAAAAAATAGAGTATTCTAAGAAGTCTAAATCAATTATCGCCACCTAATAGGGTGGCATTTTTAGACTCAATCAAGATTTTCAGACAAACATCAGCCATCCAAAAAAACCTTGAGCGTTACCACTCAAGGTTTTTAGCAGTCTTTTCCATCATAGGAAAATCATTCTAAGAATATTCTTTCATCCAATATCTATCACTTCTCATCTTCTTTCGAGAAATTAGTGACTGCTTTTGGCTGATTAATCTTCTTTTCTTCGACCTACATATAGGCTCAATAGAATACCGCTACCTAAAAGAACAGAGATATAATCAGATTGGCTTCCAGTTTCTGGTAATTTGTCCCCATGGTTTTCTTTAACTGTAGTTGGAACTACTGGGTTATCGTTTACTGGTGTTGCTGGTTGAGCCGGTGTTTGGTACTACTGGTTGTTCTGGAACCGCTGGTACTGGTTGGACCAGTACTTCTGGTGTCAGGTACATTTGGTATTTGGTTGTGCTGGTACTGTTGGAATATCTGAATTCTGGATTAGTAACTTCTGCATTCCCGGTACCCACCGTTGAAATTCTGGGATTCATGACTCATTCCTGGTACTCCACCATTAAATTCTGGTAATTCATGTACTGGTGGTTCTGGCATTGCAAACGTTGGTCCTTCTGGCACATTAGGTGTTGGAGGAACTGGTTTGTCATTTGATGGTGTTACCGGTTTGTCTTGGCATCCACATTTACCATCTTTACCGTCTTTGCCATCGCGACCATCTTTACCGTCTTTAACAACTGTTTCTTTAGAAGTTCCATCTGGATTTGTTACAGTAATTGTATGGCTTCCATCTGGATTTTCAGTTGTGGTGATAGTAGCTGTTTTACCATCCTTACCATCTTTAACTTTAGTAGTTGATTCAGAGCCATCTCCATTTCGAACGGTAATAGAGTGTGTTCCATCTCCATTATCTGTCATTGTGACAACTGGTGATTTACCATCTGCCCCATTATCACCTTTTTCACCTTTTAGTCCATCAAGAACTGTTGCAAGTGGTTTTGTAGCATCTAATGGTTGACCTGGATTTGCTGGATCTTCTACAAAAATTTTAGTTTCATTACCTTCTTTTTTAGCAATTAGAGATTTTCCATCTTTACCATTTTTTACATTTACGGTAACAGGATCTTTTCCTGGTGTTGTAATTGTAATATCTGTACTATGTCCATCTGTTCCTGGTTTAGCTGTAACTTCTGGTGTGTCTCCTTTTGCTCCTTGTGGTCCTCTTATATTGCCAGTCTTATTCCATGCTCCGTTTTGTTTTTTATAGACATTTCCTGTTGAACTATCAATATAAGTATCTCCATTTTTTCCATCTTTTGGAGTTGGTGCAATATTTCCACTTAAAAGTTCAGATCCATTACGTCCGTCTCTACCACTAGCACCATTTTCTCCATTAACTCCGTTCAATACATCACGTTCACTGATTAACTCATCTACTCCCGGATCGTAATGATTATTTCCATTATTATCAAAATAAACTGTAACATGAGTACCATCTGCGTTATCAGAAGATGTTGCTCTAGAATTAGGATGTCCTGATACTTCATCCGGGTTATTTCCTACACTTCTTCTAGCTCTTCTAAAGGAATCTTCTCCATTAACATATGGTTGTAAATCAATTTTAGGAGTTCGTCCATTGTTACCATTATGTCCATCTAGACCATCTCTAACTGTAAATGTTACTGGTTCTTTCCTGGTGTTGTAATGGTTACAACTGTACTATGTCCATCTGCTCCACGTTGAGTTGTAACTGTAGGTGTTTGTCCATTTTGACCATTCGCTCCAGTTTCGCCTTTAGCTCCATCATGAACAAATACTGTAGTCGGTTGTGAACCATCGTGATTATCGACAGTAATCTCTACTCCCTTATGATCAACTTCTTCCTTACGAGCAGCAGTTACAGTTGGTGATTTTCCGTCTACCCCATCTCTAATTACTGCAAGAGGTCTGTCAGGAGTTAATGGTTGACCTTGATTTGCTGGATCTTCTTGATAAACTTTTGTTTCTTTACCTTCTTTAACAGTGAGCAATGACTTACCATCACGTCCATCAGCACCTTTAGCTCCATCTTTAATCATTTCAGAACCTAGAAGTTCATCAGTTCCCACAGTATATTTTCCATCGCCATTCTCATCAGTGTAGAATGTAACGATTGTATGAGATGGGTTACCATTTTGTCCCTTCAACACGTAGTAGATCAACTTTTTGGAGTTTTCCCATTTAGACCATTTTCGCCATTTTTTTAACATTTACTGTTACCGGAGTTTTTTTCCTGGAACTGTAAATGTAATGTCAGAACTATGTCCATCTTTTCCTGGTGTTACAGTTACTTCAGGAGTCTTACCATCTTCTCCTTTCTCTCCGTCTTTAACGATGGATGTTTGAACGAGCGTATCTGTGCCTTCTGTATAGTTTCCATCGCCATCTTTGTCAACGTAGAATGTTAATGTTGTTTGTTTTTTTTAGCTTCATCACGATCTGCTTTTGACTTTTTGGTGTTTGGCCGTCTACTCCGTTTTTTTAATTGATTGTTGTGACAGCTGGGCGACCTTCTGGTTGAGTGATAGTGATGGTGTGTGTGCCATCATGGTTGTCTGTCACTGTTACTTCTGGTGTGAAGCCATCACGACCATTTTCTCCCTTGTCACCTTTAGCTCCATCATGAACAAATACTGTAGTCGGTTGTGAACCATCGTGATTATCGACAGTAATCTCTACTCCCTTATGATCAACTTCTTCCTTACGAGCAGCAGTTACAGTTGGTGATTTTCCGTCTACCCCATCTCTAATTACTGCAAGAGGTCTGTCAGGAGTTAATGGTTGACCTTGATTTGCTGGATCTTCTTGATAAACTTTTGTTTCTTTACCTTCTTTAACAGTGAGCAATGACTTACCATCACGTCCATCAGCACCTTTAGCTCCATCTTTAATCATTTCAGAACCTAGAAGTTCATCAGTTCCCACAGTATATTTTCCATCGCCATTCTCATCAGTGTAGAATGTAACGATTGTATGAGATGGGTTACCATTTTGTCCCTCAACACGTAGTAGATCAACTTTTGGAGTTTTCCCATTTAGACCATTTTCGCCATTTTTAACATTTACTGTTACCGGAGTTTTTCCTGGAACTGTAAATGTAATGTCAGAACTATGTCCATCTTTTCCTGATGTTACAGTTACTTCAGGAGTTTTCCCATCTTCACCTTTCTCTCCGTCTTTGACAATTGATGTTTGAACGAGTGTATCTGTTCCTTCTGTGTAGTTTCCATCGCCATCTTTGTCAACGTAGAATGTTAATGTTGTTTGTTTTTTAGCTTCATCACGTTCTGCTTTGACTTTTGGTGTTTGGCCGTCTACTCCATTTTTAATTGTTGTTGTGACAGCTGGGCGACCTTCTGGTTGAGTGATAGTGATGGTGTGTGTTCCATCATGGTTGTCTGTCACTGTTACTTCTGGTGTGAAGCCATCACGACCATTTTCTCCCTTGTCACCTTTTGGACCTTTGATGTTGCCTGCTTGTTCCCATGCATTGTTCTTCTTAACGAAGACATCTCCTGTGGCAGTATTAACGAAGCTGTCTCCATCTTTTCCGTCTCTTGGTGTTGGATCTACTTTTCCGTTTAATACTTCTTTACCATCACGTCCTGCTTGACCTGCTGCTCCATCTTGACCGTCTTTAACGATGGCTATTTGAATGAGCGTATCTGTGCCTTCTGTATAGTTTCCATTGCCATCTTTGTCAATGTAGAAGGTTAGAGTAGTTTGTTTTTTAGCTTCATCACGAACAGCTTTGACTTTTGGTGTTTGGCCATTTTCTCCATTTTTAACGATTGTTGTAAGAGCTGGACGTCCTTCTGGTTGAGTGATAGTGATGGTGTGTGTGCCATCATGATTATCTGTCACTGTTACTTCTGGTGTGAAGCCATCACGACCATTTTCTCCCTTGTCACCTTTAGGACCTTTGATGTTGCCTGCTGGTTCCCATGCATTGTTCTTCTTAACGAAGACATCTCCTGTTACAGTATTAACGAAGCTGTCTCCATCTTTTCCGTCTCTTAGTGTTGGATCTACTTTTCCGTTTAATACTTCTTTACCATCACGTCCTGCTTGTCCAGCTGCTCCGTCTTGTCCGTCTTTGACAATTGATGTTTGAACGAGAGTGTCTGTTCCTTCTGTATAGTTACCATCGCCATCTTTGTCAATGTAGAAGGTTAGAGTAGTTTGTTTCTTGGCTTCATCACGTTCTGCTTTAACTTTTGGTGTTTGGCCATTTTCTCCATTTTTAACGATTGTTGTAAGAGCTGGACGTCCTTCTGGTTGGGTGATAGTGATGGTGTGTGTGCCATCATGGTTGTCTGTCACTGTTACTTCTGGTGTGAAGCCGTCTTTTCCATTCTCACCCTTGTCACCTTTAGGACCTTTGATGTTGCCTGCTTGTTCCCAAGTATTGTTCTTCTTAACGAAGACATCTCCTGTGGCAGTATTAACGAAGCTGTCTCCATCTTTTCCGTCTCTTGGTGTTGGATCTACTTTTCCGTTTAATACTTCTTTACCATCACGTCCTGCTTGTCCAGCTGCTCCGTCTTGTCCGTCTTTGACAATTGATGTTTGAACGAGAGTGTCTGTTCCTTCTGTATAGTTACCATCGCCATCTTTGTCAATGTAGAAGGTTAGAGTAGTTTGTTTTCTTTAGCTTCATCACGTTCTGCTTTTAACTTTTGGTGTTTGGCCATTTTCTCCATTTTTAACGATTGTTGTAAGAGCTGGACGTCCTTCTGGTTGGGTGATAGTGATGGTGTGTCTGCCATCATGGTTGTCTGTCACTGTTACTTCTGGTGTGAAGCCATCTTTTCCATTTTCACCCTTGTCACCTTTAGGACCTTTGATGTTGCCTGCTTGTTCCCAAGTATTGTTCTTCTTAACGAAGACATCTCCTGTGGCAGTATTAACGAAGCTGTCTCCATCTTTTCCGTCTCTTGGTGTTGGATCTACTTTTCCGTTTAATACTTCTTTACCATCACGTCCTGCTTGTCCAGCTGCTCCGTCTTGTCCGTCTTTGACAATTGATGTTTGAACGAGAGTGTCTGTTCCTTCTGTATAGTTACCATCGCCATCTTTGTCAATGTAGAAGGTTAGAGTAGTTTGTTTCTTGGCTTCATCACGTTCTGCTTTAACTTTTGGTGTTTGGCCATTTTCTCCATTTTTAACGATTGTTGTAAGAGCTGGGACGTCCTTCTGGTTGAGTGATAGTGATGGTGTGACTACCATCATGGTTGTCTGTCACTGTTACTTCTGGTGTGAAGCCGTCTTTTCCGTTATCACCCTTGTCACCTTTAGGACCTTTGATGTTGCCTGCTTGTTCCCATGCATTGTTCTTCTTAACGAAGACATCTCCTGTGGCAGTATTAACGAAGCTGTCTCCATCTTTTCCGTCTCTTGGTGTTGGATCTACTTTTCCGTTTAATACTTCTTTACCATCACGTCCTGCTTGTCCAGCTGCTCCGTCTTGTCCGTCTTTGACAATTGATGTTTGAACGAGAGTGTCTGTTCCTTCTGTATAGTTACCATCGCCATCTTTGTCAATGTAGAAGGTTAGAGTAGTTTGTTTCTTGGCTTCATCACGTTCTGCTTTAACTTTTGGTGTTTGGCCATTTTCTCCATTTTTAACGATTGTTGTAAGAGCTGGACGTCCTTCTGGTTGGGTGATAGTAATGGTGTGTGTGCCATCATGGTTGTCTGTCACTGTTACTTCTGGTGTGAAGCCATCACGACCATTTTCTCCCTTGTCACCTTTAGGACCTTTGATGTTACCTGCTTGTTCCCATGCATTGTTCTTCTTAACGAAGACATCTCCTGTTACAGTATTAACGAAGCTGTCTCCATCTTTTCCGTCTCTTAGTGTTGGATCTACTTTTCCGTTTAATACTTCTTTACCATCACGTCCTGCTTGTCCAGCTGCTCCGTCTTGTCCGTCTTTGACAATTGATGTTTGAACGAGAGTGTCTGTTCCTTCTGTATAGTTACCATCGCCATCTTTGTCAATGTAGAAGGTTAGAGTAGTTTGTTTCTTGGCTTCATCACGTTCTGCTTTAACTTTTGGTGTTTGGCCATTTTCTCCATTTTTAACGATTGTTGTAAGAGCTGGACGTCCTTCTGGTTGGGTGATAGTAATGGTGTGTGTGCCATCATGGTTGTCTGTCACTGTTACTTCTGGTGTGAAGCCATCACGACCATTTTCTCCCTTGTCACCTTTAGGACCTTTGATGTTACCTGCTTGTTCCCATGCATTGTTCTTCTTAACGAAGACATCTCCTGTTACAGTATTAACGAAGCTGTCTCCATCTTTTCCGTCTCTTAGTGTTGGATCTACTTTTCCGTTTAATATTTCTTTACCATCACGTCCTGCTTGTCCAGCTGCTCCATCTTGACCGTCTTTGACAATTGATGTCTGAACGAGCGTATCTGTGCCTTCTGTATAATTACCATCGCCATCTTTGTCAATGTAGAAGGTTAGAGTAGTTTGTTTTTTAGCTTCATCACGAACAGCTTTGACTTTTGGTGTTTGGCCGTCTACTCCGTTTTTAACGATTGTTGTAAGAGCTGGACGTCCTTCTGGTTGGGTGATAGTAATGGTGTGTGTGCCATCATGGTTGTCTGTCACTGTTACTTCTGGTGTGAAGCCATCACGACCATTTTCTCCCTTATCACCTTTTGGACCTGGTAATCCTTGAGGTCCTCTGATGTTGCCAATTTGGTTCCAGTTTCTGCCTTCTTTTTTGTAAACATCTCCTGTAGTAGCATCGATATAAGTATCACCATCTTTACCATCATTTGCTGTTGGTGCTTTAGGTCCACTTAATAATTCAGCACCATTACGACCATCTGTACCAGAAGCTCCATCTGCACCATTACGTCCATTTGTACCATTCAAGATATCACTTGTACCAATTAATTCATCCACACCTGGATCGTATTTACCGTTACCATTGTTATCATAGTATGCTGTAATACGAGTACCCTCTACTGGTTGTGGTGCTGGTGCTGTAGATGGGGCGTCTGATAATGCTCTTCTTACTCTTCCGCTTCTTTGATTGTTTAGTCTTACTGCTGCTTCTGCTAAAGCATTCAAGTCAATAGTTGGTGTACGGCCATCTTTTACCATCCTTAATGTTAGCTACAACAGGCTCTTCTCCATGAACTGTAAATGTAATGTCTGTACTGTGGCCATCTGCTCCACGAGCAGTTGTCACTTTAGGAGTTGCTCCCTTGTCACCTTTTTCACCTTTGGCTCCATCTGCAATGACAACTTCTTTTAGTTTTGTATCGCCTGCATCAAATTCGTTGTTATCATTTTGGTCATAATAGAAGATAACGGTCGTTGTTTTATCTGCTTCATTTCGTTGAGTCGCAACTAATGGACTTGCGCCATCGAAACCATCTCTTACAACAGTACTTGTAACATTACCTCTACCGTCGTTAATCGTGATAGTATGAGTGCCGTCATCTTTATTATCTTTAACGGTTACAGTTGGAGTTACACCGTCACGACCTGCCTGACCTTGGGCTCCTGTTTCACCTTTAGTACCTTGGGCTCCTGTTAAACCGCGTTCACCTCGGTCCCCTTTTTCACCTTTAGCACCTTGGGCTCCTGTTAAACCACGTTCACCTCGGTCCCCTTTTTCACCTTTAGCACCTTGGGCTCCTGTTAAACCACGTTCGCCTCGGTCTCCCTTTTCACCTTTAGCACCTTGGGCTCCTGTTAAACCACGTTCACCTTGGTTCCCTTTTTCACCTTTGGCTCCATCTTTAATAGCAATTTTTTGAACAAGTTCGTCTACGCCCTCAGTATAAACACCATTTCCATCGTTATCAAGATAGAAAGTAAGATTATTTGTATCACCAACTTTATTTTGATCAACACGTGGTTTTACTGTATCGATTAGCTCTTTAGCCACACCAATTTGCAGAATACGTGGCTTAGCTTCTTTAGTAACAGAATTACTAATTGGCAATCCTAAAAGTGTTTCGTTACCAAATCGATGGACTTTATAGGTAATTTGACGTTGTCCTTTTTCACCTTCTCGAACTAATCTGGTTTGACCTTCTGGTAACTTAGTAGTTGGAAGATAGACAGTTTGGAAGTCAATGTCTTCTGAAACAGTCTTATTATTAGTACCACCATAAGGGTTTGCATCCAAGTATAGTGGGTTTGCTCTATAATAATAGTTAGAGTTACTGTATGGGTCATTGCTAGTAGCGGCTCCGCCACCACCTTGGTCCACGTTAAAAGTAACAGGTTTCAAACGGACAGACAAATCACCATTTGGATTGTTGATTGGCAAACTGAATCTGATTGTCTGTTGCATACTTGTTTCAGTAGCAGAGGTCATAGTATATCCTGAGTGAGATACAAAGTTGGCACCCTGGCTAATAGGTTTTGATTGCTCTCTTAATCTTGGAGTTGTGATAGTTGCATTTGAAGGATTTCCAAATCCATCCCCTTTATCCAAGATAAAGTTATTATTAACAAATTCACCTGAACCAGAATATTGAATTGTGAAATTCAATCTATTACCTTGACGTACTGTCGTCACATCATAATGAATTGAATGACCACCACGTGCGTTCCCATAGCCGCGGAAACTATAACTACGACCAGCTTGACTGATATCTGTAAATGCAACTGTATTCCCAGAACCTGAGACAATTGGGTTGGCTGGATTGCTAGCTGCTCTAAAACCACTATGCCCCTTCTCCAAGTCTTCCTTACGGATAGCTGGATTTTGGCGAGCATCAGAAAGGCTTAAACCTGGTTTCAAGATTTCATTAGTTGTTTTTGGAGCTGAAGTTGCTTCTACTTTAGCAGTTCTGCTAGCTGGCAAAACAACACTATCAAGAGCTGAACGATTAGTTGTAGGAGCTTGCTTAGTTTCTTCTTCTGCTTCATCTGCATCAGCTTTCTTCGCTACAGGAGTTTCTGATACAGTTCCTTTATCAGAGTTAGAGCGGAGTTCCAGTCCAATGACAGCTGATTGAATAGATGACTCCGCTGCTGATATTTCAGCTTCAGTTGCATCTGCTTTCCCAAGCAAACCTTGACCAGCTTGGATACTTGCTTTCAAGTTTGCAGCACTAGCTTCTGTATATAATTTTGCTTCTAATTTTTTTGCACGCGAAAGAGCCGTTAATAATTTTGATTTATCAACTGCACTTTGATGAGAAACTTCTTCTTTTTCCACTTTAGCTCCTTCAACCTTTTCTACAGCTGCCTTAACAGCTTCAGATTTAGCTGGAGTTACCTCTACTGGATTAACAACAGTTGGAGCAGGGTAGGTAGTTTCTTTCTTAGCTGTAGAAACTTCTGCTGATTTAGTAGTTTCTGCTATCTTATCAACAGAAACACTGTTAGTTGCCTCAGGATTGTGTTCCTCTGCTTGTACTGCTTGCGTATTGACAGCAGTTCCCAAGACTAATGCTGTCCCGAGCAGTACACTAGCTGCCCCAAAGTGATACTTGCGAATAGAGAAACGTTGTTGCATTTTATACCAATTAAATGATTTTCTCTGTGCCTGTTTCATATTCTTTACCTCAATATAATTTTATACTATACAATTTACATCTATTTTTTATATAATTCAATATGATTTCACAAATTAATATATAGTATTTTTTCCCTCAAGATTCATTTAAATTGTTCTAATCAAAGTGAATTTACTGACAAAAAAATGATTCTCATATTTTGGTACAAATGGTACAGAAAAATAATATAGAGGTAAAAAAATGTAATCGTAAAAGCAATACAAATATTCCATTAACATTTAATTGCCTTCCTATATTCGATTCATAAATATTGTTTTAAGATCAAATCGGATTATTCTTCATCTTAACAATATCAACATTAGCATTTTTATTATAGACTATGATATAATGAGCTTAGGAGGATAGAACCCTATGAGATCTCTATTATCTACAAAGGAACAACGACAATTACGACTACTTGAAATACTCATTCAGAAACGAGATTGGATACGTCTAAACGAGTTAGCACAAACTTTAGAATGCACCGAGCGTATCCTGAAAAATGACTTAAACGAACTACGAACAGCATTCCCAAACTTCAAAATTCAATCTTCTATCAATGGCATTATACTAAATCTAGATACAGGTGCAAGTATAGAAGATATTTATATTTATTTCCTCAGTCATTCCCAATCTTTTCAGTTACTAGAATATATGTTTTTTAACGAAGGATTACCTATTTACCGAACTGTAGAAAAGCTGCATTCTAGTAATGCCAATCTTTATCGTTTAGGAAATCGAATCACCACCATTCTCTCGAAACAATTCCAAATTGAACTGTCTTTTACTCCAACATCCCTGAATGGAAATGAAATCGATATTCGCTATTTTTATGCCCAATACTTTTCAGAGCGGTATTATTTTCTAGACTGGCCTTTCTCAGATATTTCTGAAAAAGTCATAACAGAGTTCGCTGACTACTTCTATAAATCCACAAATTACCCAATGCGATTTGCAATCTATAGAATGTATAAGCTGATGCTCGCAATTAGTATTCATCGAGTAAAAAATGGACATTTCATTGATTTACCGAATCATTTTTACCAAGACTACTATCCTGTTTTAATAAATTTACCAGATTTTGAAGACAAGCTTGCATACTTCTCTCAACAATTTGGACTGGAAATGACTCCAGATATTGTGGCCCAAATTTTCATTTCCTTTCTTCAAAATGATATTTTTCTAGATCCACAGCAATTCTTTGATTCTCTAAATAAAAATGATGAATCTCGCTGTTCTTATCAATTATTAAGCCAAATTTTGGAACGATTATCTAAAGCATTTAATATTAAATTTGCTAATCATGATGAACTCATTTGGCATCTGCATAATACAGCTTATTTTGAAAGACAGGAAACCTTTCAACACCGCTCTTATTTGAGCAAAAGGGAATTACACTAGAAAAGTTCAAGGTCTATTTCCCAGACTTTATGGAAAGTGCTCGTCAAGAACTGGCTCAATATCGGCAAGCAATCGGGCAACATGATTATCCTGAACAATTAGAGCACTTGATTTACACCCTCTTCACCCATGCAGAAAATATCACTACTCAATTATTAGCCAATCGACCACCTATCAAGGTTTTGATTATCAGTAACTTTGACCATGCCCTATCCCTCACCTTAATGGACATGCTTTCCTATTACTGTAATAATCGCTTTACCTTCGATATTTGGGATCAATTGGAAACAAGTCCTGAAATTTTAAATCAGACAGATTATGACATCATCGTGTCTAATTTCTATATTCCTGGCATCACTAAAAAGTTTATTTGCCGAAACCATCTGTCAATCATGGATTTGGTCAATCATCTTAATACCTTATCAAATGAGATTCATTTGTCCAACTCTTTATAAGCTAGAAAAAACTCAGCAATACTTTTCCTTGCTGAGTTTTCTTCTTTTATCCTTATTTTATACTTTCTTAACAAAAACCAATTCCTGTGGCTGGGACAGGTCTTCTCGGAAGCTAAATCCTGCAAAGCTTAAGCGACGTGCTTCCTCCACAGTTTGTACTTGATTTTCTATCAGGGCTGTCAGGAAGGCACCACGCGCTTTCTTGGAGATGGTTGAGTGAATCTTCAGCTGACCGCCTCTATCCTCCATGAATTTGAAGGTCACCATTTTTTCTCTGATTTCCTTAGAAAATACAGTCTCAAACTCGGACGACAAGAGAGAGAAAATCACTTCTTCCTGCTTCACAACTTCATCATAGGCTGCCTTCCAATGGCTCTTCAAAGTCTTACCAGCGACTTTTAACTTCATCAAAAAATCCAAACGGTAAGGGGCTATGGGTGACAAGGCTGGAACGACACCGTACAAAGCCGAAGTAATAAAGACATGATTTTCAAGATAGTCTTGTTCTGCCGCGGTCAATTTGTCTCTCTTGATATGACGGTACATAAGCCCATCAAAAAGTTTCAGAGCTGGATAGTGTTGGGCAGTTTGCCTTTTCAAAGCTTGGATATGTTGAAATTCTTCCGCCGCTTTCTCGGCTGAAACCTTATAAAAAGTTTCCAAATCACTAGCAGAATAAAGGGCCAAGACATCAAGCACGGCCTGACTTTCTGGTTTTAAAGGATTTGCCTCGATACTTGGCAAATCTGTGTTCATTTCTTTTGCTGTAGGTATTAAAATTTTCATATTAATAGTGTAGCATATTTTTTTGCCGCTACCAAGGAATTCATCTGAAAAGAGACTGGGGAAAAGTCTTAAACCTCAGAAAAAACGCATAATATCAGGTATTGAAAACCTTAATACGATGCGCTTTATCATGCAAGGATCTACTATATTTCTCCTCAAATTGAGGTTCTATATCATAGTAGCTCTGCTCATCCACCGATTCAATTTTTAATCCTCGATCAATTTATAAAAATCAGAATGCTTTAGAGATAAAGTCTAATCTTCTTTACGTTTTGTAGCCAATAGTGCTGCTGACAAGGCCAAGCTAACACCTGCTAAGAAGATTGCTATACCAGATTCTCTCTCACCAGTTTCTGGTAAGCTATTTTGATCTTCTTTGACTGCTGAAGCCTTTCTTTCTGCAGTCTGGTTATTAGCTATGTTCTGTACTGGATTCTCTGTTTTCTCACGAACTGGTACTTCCTGATTTCCTACTGTTACTGGATCACCTTTATCCTCTGGAAGTTTACTATCTTGAGACACTCCTGTATTTACCCCGTCTTTAAAGTCAGGCTTCTCAGCGATTGGTGCTACCTGATTATCTACAGTTGATTGTTTCCCTGTGTATTCTGAAATGTCGTTAACTGCTCCTTCAACAAAGTTAGTACCTCCCTTGAATTCAGGGACTTCATTGACTAGCGCAGGCTCCTCGCCCTTGCTATTTGAAATAGATGCTTTCACTCCTACCTCGATAATGCGGTCTTGAGCC
>BNJT01000207.1_pt1 | contig 17657 bp, 37 predicted proteins | sample 8540491 | NCBI WGS metagenome assembly BNJT01 (sample SAMD00202455, study PRJDB9452) | human saliva metagenome | host: Homo sapiens | reverse complement strand
CTCCCTATTGGTTACTTTTTACATTATACTAAAAAGACTGAATATTTCAACAAACATTTAAAAATGAAAGCTTTATAGATGATATGTTTATATATCTTTATAAATTTATAAAATAAATTATAATAAAAAGCTGGAAAATACCAGCTTGATTTATCAAATTTGTTTTTCAGTATGTGAACTTTATTCTATTTATAGTAATTGGTGCGAATGATGGGACTTGAACCCATACGGCTACTGCCACTACCCCCTCAAGATAGCGTGTCTGCCATTTCCACCACATTCGCAACTATACTTATTTTACATTATTTTCCCTCAATAAAAATTTTTTTCATTTCCGGTTTTTACACAAAATAAAATCATATTCTTCAATTTTCAATCTAACGCCATTTGGGCATAAATGTTTTCCCAATATTTAAATACCATAAATAAAACATAAAATTATAATTGCCATTTTTATAAAAATTTTGTAGTCCTGAATACAAACCTCAGAGTAAAATCACTATTATAAAACCTATTAATTCAAGCATCTTAAATATCCTTTCCATATAATTTCTTTATATATTCTGTTTTTCTCCATTTTCATTATACACGTATACTCGCTTCTTCAATTACAAATCCTTTTTAGCATCCTTTATCGCTTCCACAAGGCACAATTTTGCATTTTTTACCTTTTCCTGTATAGCAGTTTTTCATCCGTTTTGGCTCCAAATTATATTTTTGTAGAAGTCCCAGAACTTCAACAAGTCTGTCACTTCTAAAAACCATTGAAAAAGAACCATTATTTTTCAATAAATAAGCTGATATTTCTATTATTTCCTCAATTGTTATGTCAATATTATGTCTTGCCCTGCTTATCTGTGTCAAGTCACTTATCTGAGTCAACATTTCCGTCATAATCAAAATATGGTGGATTGGTAACTATCACATCAAATTCATCTTTACTGAATATTTTACCATAATTTTTTAATATCGTCATTTTATTATTCTGATACAGTTCTGAAAATTATTATTATTTACATTTCTTATTGCCACCTCAGACATTTTCTCCTGAAGCTCTATCCCTGTTATTTCAGCCTTTGACTTTTTGCCAGAATTAGTGAAATGACACCGCATCCAGTCCCTATATCAAGTATTTTCTTTGTTTTTCTATTTATTTTAACAAAATCTCCCAGCAGTACAGAATCAAAGAGTAAAAATTCTGGAAATCATTTCTCTGTATAATTTCATTCCATCAAGCACTGTCCTTGTTTCTTCTCCATTTTTCTCATTTTATATTTTCCTTTTCGTATATTTTATTCTAATTTATTATATCATTTTTATTCCAACCTTGAAATATATTTAAAACAATTATATAATAAACCCATTAGAAATCTATGAGAGAAAATAATAAAAATGGAAAATATAGAAAAATGAAATTTCAGGACTTGGAAATACAGCTTGTGAAACAGTTTTGCCAACAGTACCTCTACATGACCTTTGAAGGAAATAGAAAGAAGTATTCAGAAAAATATAGAAATGAACTTTGGTCACCTTTTATCCGTGCATTAAAGGAATTTGAACTTGTTGAGGAAGGCGACAGAATAGCCATTGCAATTTCGGGGGGAAAAGACAGTCTTCTGCTTTCAAAACTTTTTCAGGAGTTAAAGAGGGCAAGCAAAACTAACTTTGAGCTTGTATTTACTTTCATGAATCCTGGTTTTAACGACATAAATTTACAAAATCTTATCTGGATTATTTGGAAATTCCATGCGAAATTTATAATGACAATATTTTTGAAATTGCTGAACAGATTGCAAAGGATTACCCATGCTATATGTGTGCTAAAAATGAGAAGAGGAAGTCTTTATACCAAGGCTACGTCACTAGGATGTAATAAACTTGCCTTAGGCCATCATTTCGATGATGTAGTTGAGACAACACTCATGAGCATGTTCTACATGGGAAAATTTGAAACAATGCTTCCCAGACTAAAATCTGATAATTTTGATATTGAGCTTATAAGACCTCTGTTTTATGTTGAAGAAAAATCAATTATAAAATGGGTCAGAAATAACGGGATATTACCTATAGAACTGCGGATGTACTGTTGCCGCTGGAAAAACTTCCAGCAAAAGAAGGGAAACAAAGGAACTTCTGGCACAGCTGTACAATCCTGATATAAAGAAAAGAATAATCCAGTCTACACAAAATGTAAATCTTGAAAAATCCTTGGCTGGAAAAACTTCTGAAGGAAGATTTTTCCTATCTGGATAAATTATAATTTAAATATTTCAAAAAATCTCTGAAAACAATCAAAATAACATACTAGAACATCTCGAATAATTATCTGAAAGTGTCTAGAATTTTGTGTAAACTGAAAACATAAAAAGAGGCTGTCTCAAAATAGCAAAAATATAAATACAATATATGAAAAACTATATTTATTCATTTACTAAAATTTTTACTCATATAAAAACAGTCATTCATTAAGGAAAAGTCAAAAACTCGCCCTAAAGGATCGAACAGATGACTTTTCCTAAATTCATTTCTATTTTTAAATTGTAAAATTTTAAATAATTCAAAAAAATATAGTTTTTCACATTAATTTTAAGTTTTTCTTTTTGAGATAGCCCTTTATTTTACAAATATTTCAAAACTTACCTATACCTATTTTCTGTAAAATCAAGCATAGAATTAGTAAATAACTCTGAATCCTAGTCCTCCTCTTACATTGTGACCTTTTGTATCATATCCGGCATTAAATGTTACTCCGAATCTCTGATTTTCTACTCCTATATTCAAATCAGCCTTGAAGTTTCCTTTTCTGTCATCCTTTTCTCCTCTGATATTGAACCAGTCTGCATCTGTATGAACTACTCTTATATTCTTAACATTTCCTACTTTTCCTAGTTCATTTTTCATATCCTAATCCTAAAAGTAGTTACAAATGTTGTTTTTACTGCCATTGGCTGTTTATACTTGAAATTCTATTCCACTTCAGGTTTTACTGAATAGTAGTCGTTTCCTTTTACTTCCAGTCTTATTTCTCCTGATTTTTCCTTAATACTTCCAAATCTTCCGTATTCAAGTTTTAAGCTTCCATATGGTCTGATACTTGTTCTTTCACTTGTTCTTATATTGTATCCAAGTTCATTTTTGCTAACTACATCCATAAGTTGTATAGCTTGATTTAGCATTGAATATATCATCTACTACAAGATATTTTCTATGCATATCGTTTCTTGATACATATCCTTCTCCTGAGATTGTCCACTGTAAACTTCCATTATGATCTGTTACTGGTGACATTGTCTTGAAGATTCCCAATTTTAACATAGTCTGATTTTTTCTTTTTGATCTTCCTATATCTTTAAATCTAAATCTGTTATGTACTGCTCCTGCATACCATCCACTTGAGTTTCCTAACTTAACAGTTTCATCTTCATGTAAGTATGCAAATCCATATGCATGACTGTTATAGTCTATTATTCCTGCATGTATCTGTATTATATTCGTCTCTCATTCCAAACGTTTTTATTTTGTTAGACTGTTTAGACTTAGTATCCCATTCTTTAGATAAAATGAGTTATTTCTTTATCTATAAGTCTTCCAGTACCATGTGTCTCTCTGCTGTACATTTGCATACTGGTGTCCCATCATTTCGTCTGTTGCTTGGAAGAATAATATTTCTTCATTATTTCCAATAGAATTTAATTTTGAATAACTGATTTTTCCTAGTTTCCTAGTTCTTCAACACCATATCTTTGTTCAAGTCCGTCTCAGAAATTATATGTATCTTTTTGCTTCTACAGGTGTTGCCATTCTTCCTGCCCATACTGTGTAAGTATTTTAGCTAAGTAAGCATTTTTATTGTATAATCTGGAAGCTGAGTTATTGATGCCATCCAAGTTAATGAACCTGAATAGATATTCCATTTTTCTATTCCTGATGCTCTTATCATATCGTTATATGGATCAATTATGTCCTGTCCTAATTGAATATACTTAGATGTAGTATATTTTTGCAGCTTCTGTTCCTATAATTAAATCTGCTTCAGTTAATCCAGCTAAAAGCTCCAATATTAGTTATAGGTCTTGTATAATTTATTCCAGATGTATCTATGTACATACCTAGTGATGAAGTTGGTATATCAATAGGTTTTCTGTTTGGTATTGCCTGTACATGAACTACTGTTGAGTCTGAACTACTCCATTTGCAATTATTTTAGCTCTGACGCCTCCTTGCTGGTGCATGAATTTTTATCTTGTTTATTCCATCAGGAGAATCCTGCACCTGTTTTGAAGTATCTGCAGCTGTTATTTCTTTTACATCAACTGCCCACCACTAAGCAGTTATATTACCACTGTTAATTATTATTCCACCTGCTTCAAACGCTCCATATCCTTTAGATGCATCTATATTTATAGTTCCAGTGTTATTCAAAGTAGCTCCTTTTCTTATTGCTACCCCTATTTGCCCTACATTTCCTGTTCCAACAGTTGTGATAGTTCCTGTATTGATTACTTCTGCTCCATTTTCAGCAAATATACCTATATTTCTCTTTGGTCCGCTTAATTCTATTGTACCTGCATTTAGAATTTTTGAACCTGCACCTGTCTGCAGTACATTCCAATACTGTCAGGATCTGTAACTTTTATTGTTCCATAGTTTTCTATATTTCCTAATCCTCTTGTCACATAGTTTCCTGAACCCACTGGCACTTCTTCTGTAAATCCTGCAGCCATTCCTATTCCGTATTTTTATCATTAGGATTAGTTCTTAAATCTGACTTAGAAACACTTATAACTCCATAGTTTTTAATAGCATTAGGTGTTGAAGTTGCACTTTCTACATAACTGTATGCTCCTACGTTTCCTATACCGTTACTAAAATCAATATTTCCATAGTTTTCTACCGCACCTAGTGCATAGATACCATAGTTTTTCATTTCCTGTTGATTTTTACATTAGCGTAGTTTCTTGCAATACCAGTTTTATCTGCTGAGTACATATATACTGAATCATCAGAAAGAGTTACTTCTCCTGTTGCTCCTGCTAAACCTGTCTTAACATTATTGCCTTGACCAGTCATTACATATCCAAATGAACCTTGTCCAATATTTAATTTGTTAGTATCACTATTAAGAACTTGGTTATTTCCAGCTAGATATACTCCAACTCCTTCTTTTCCATTACCTAATGTAGCTCCTACAGTTATTTCTGAGTTTGCAGAAATATTTACATTTCCTTCTCTAGAATATACTCCTATTCCTCCGTCTCCTGCTTTTGTTTCAGAGTTTCCTGTTAAGTTTACATTTCCAGCATAGATAGCTGTTGATTTATTTCCAGCAATTACCTTTCCAGAGCTTTCTACTGTACTATTTGTTCCATTTGCTGAGTAGATACCTACACTTGGAGTCAACTCATTAGAAGAATCTCCAACAGTTATATCTCCTGTATTAATAACTTTATGTCCTGCAGTTGTTATTCCTTCAGAGTGTAAAGCTGTTGATTTATCTCCTGTCAATGTTATAATACCTTTATTTGTTATATCTTGACTTCCACCACTTTGTGACATTCCAGTAAAGCTTTTTCTGCTGTACTTGTAATTTTACCAGTAGTTTTCATTTTATAACTGTTGCGTCTTCTGCACGCATTCCAACTGAAGCTTCTCCTATAGTAATTTCTCCATAGTTAGTTCCTGAAGCTGAAGTTTGCTGGTGCTGTTGTTATAGATTTAACATAGATTCCTGAACCATCCTTTACCTATTGTTATTTTTCCAGTACTTTCATTTGATACTGTACTTCCTTCAGCGTATAAAAGCAGATGATCCATCTCCTGTTAATGATATTTTTCCTTCATTTTTAACAGTACTTCTAGTTGAATATACTCCCGTTATTGTTTTTATTTGTAGAGCTAATATCAGTTGCAGGTTTTTAAGTAATATTTGAATTTTGCAGCATTTATAAATATTGATTCATCATTAGCTATTGTTTTAGTATTTTTCATACTTCAATGTGCTACCAGTAGTGTTTATATATGTATATGCATCTGTTGAAGTCAAAGTTAAGTCATCTTTAAAATTAACTCCTGTTTCAAAAATCTGATCCACTTATTAAATAAGCAACTGATCCTGTATCTGTTATAGAAATATTTCCTGAGTTACCTAAGAAGCTTTTTAGTTGTAGGGTACATTAGTTAATTTGAATCCAACTGATTCTTTTTCCTACTGTATAATCTCCACCATTTATTGTTACATTTTGAATTTGTAGCATCTACTCCAACACTTCCTTCATTAACAGAAATAGCTCCAGTTGAAGTTAAGTCTCCATTTGTCATATATATACCTACACTCTTCTTATTTTGAGATAGGTTTATTATTCCTGAATGATTTATAGTAGATGTAGCTGTAGAGTAAGCTGTTGTATCATTGTCAGCATAGATACCAAATACTCCTTCTTTACCAGCAATTCCTTCAATTTTACCAGCATTTGTAATATCTATATTTTTTTATCCCCAAGTTGCTACTGAGCTAGCTATTTTTGTTAGCTCCCCAAATTCCAACACCCTTAGTTCCAAGGTATATTTCTCCTGTTCCACTATTTTCTAACTTAGAACTAGATGCTCCAAATAGACCTATACTATTTTCTCCTACTCCATTTGCTGCATCCATTGTGATTTTTCCATTATTTGTAGCTTGTCCATAGTCTACAGCTATTGCTGTTCCACCTTTTTAGAAATTCTATTTCTCCATTATTTATAACATCTATATTACTTGTACCTGTTGCTCCCTCATAGTTAGCTTGTGCAATGAGCTTGTTTAACTAGTGTTGCATCAGTTCCACTCATCTTTTTACCTGCTTCAAGAGTAACAGCTGAGTTTAGGAAGTCCACTCTATAGTAATTAGATTTTGTTGCTCCTGTATGATTATCTAGGGTTTACATTTTTCATCTACACTCAATCTTCCTTTAGTTACTTTATATGCTTTAAAAGGACCTGAAGTTGAATCTATTTCTACTCTATTTCCAAGATAAAGCATTAATACTTGCTAAACTAGCACTTGATAGTGGTATAACAGTACTAGATGGTGTCGTATTTTCTAAAACAAATAAAGTTGAAGGTTCATCTAATTTTACTTTTACTTTCTTTCCAGCCACTACTACTATTAGATCCAGTATCAGCAAACATCTCATTTAATCTTTGAGATATTAAAGCAGCTGTTGCAGAATCTTTATAATAGAAAAGCTGTTGCTCCATTTTGTTATATTAGCAACTACATCTTGATTAAGCTTAAATTTTCCAAGTGGATTATAAGCACCACTATTTTCAGTATAGTTATAGAACAATAAAGTTCCTTTACCACTTTGCATTTAATGTAGGAGCATCTGTTCCTGTACTTGCTCCTAATTCTATTGTTGTATTATCAGCGAATAATCCTAAAGCAGCATTTTTAGCAGTTATGCTTCCTTTGAAATTTTTGTTGTAGCTCCATTATTAGCATACAATGATATAGATTTTTTTCACCAGATGTTGTAATTGAACCAGCTGTCATATCAAAACACCTTGGTTATATACTCCAGTGACCTTTGTTCCTTCTAATTCTATTGTTCCTGTATTTGTTCCATTTGCTACCAAGTGCTCCGTTTTTTAGGTTGGATTACCATACCTATTGTTTCTTCAAGGTTAGTTGTGCTATTTCCTTTTATTTCACCACTATTTATGATTTCTCCACCTTTTTCTGCAAATAGACCTATACCTTTTTTAGATACTCCATTAAATAAGATTTTTGCTCCTGCTTCGTTTTTAGCAACTGCTCTATTTTTCATTACTGTTTCACTTCCAACAGTTGTTGTTCCACCATCAGAGTTGTTTGCTACCATACCAATATTTTGTTCTCCATTAGTTATACTAATAGTTCCTTTATTTATTGCTGTTGGCAACAATCTTGTAGTAGTATCGTCAGTAGCTACTGTTCTAAATCTGCTCTCATACCGATATTTTTAGAACCATTAACATTTATCTTACCAGCCGTTTCGTTAGTAATATTATCGTTGGCTTTATTAATTAAAAACCATACCTGTATTACCTTCTCCACCTGAAACACTTATTGTACCTTTATTTAAAACCTTTTCCAGTGTAAGCTCTTATTGAAGCATTTCCTGTTAAATTTCCATCTTCCAATATAGCTATATCTGATGAAAGTGAGTTTCCTCCTGCACCAGCAATATTAATATTTCCATTATTTTCAAAAGTCATATTTTGATCTGATACTCTTGATGAAAGTTTCAATCCATAACTTTCTTTTCCACCCATAGTGATAGTACCATCATTTTTACTGTAACACGAGTGCTATTTGAACCAGGTGCATAAACTTGAATTCCTATAGAACTCTTACCAGTAAAGTTAATAGTTCCAGTTCCGTTATTTATTAATCTATAATCACTATTAGCTCTAGTATCATCATTTTCATAAGTTAAAAATCATTCCAACTTTATATCCTACATAACCTCCAGGAGTTGTAACAGTTCCATCAGCTGCAACTACATCAGGAGTTCTTTCAACAGTTATATCAGTATTTGTTAAACTTCCTGTAAGACTTGAAAGAGCTAATGTAGCTGAGTTAGAAGCAACAGTTTGTCCTCCTGTTTTTCCAACATGTAGTCCTCCAAGTCCATCAGCACCTCTATAACCTTCTTCTGCTTTATCTGTTATTGTTCCACTGTTAGCTATTTCTCTACTACCATTTCCAAGATTATCTGATTGCATTTCAAATCCAACTACCAATGGTCCAGCTAAGTTTATTATAGCAGCATTTTTCTAACTTACTTCCATTACCTACATTGTCCATAGTAGCTATTCTTGAACCACCTAATAGGAAATTTCCACTATTGTATGCTCTAGTTGCAGTTGTTTCACTAGCTCTTTCTGCTACATTTAAAGGGTTTATAGAATCCACTGTTAAATTTTGTGTTAATTTTGCAGTAATACCTCCACCTACATAATCAAAATATGATTTTAAAAGGACATTCCCTGTACTATTCCATGAGTGTCTTAATGATGGAGAACCGTCTGTCAAATTACTTATTATTGCATCACTTGAATAACTTTTAGCAAAACCATCATAATAAGCATTATATCCACCACCATCAACACCTACTCCACAAGCTGCCATACCATTACAATAAGAACCTAATTTAATATTAAAAAGTAGGTGGTGTTGGTAAGTTCACTATTATTGGTTCAGGTGCCACTGGGTTAAATGTTTCATTTCTATTCTTGGTAATTGAGGTGGTTCAGGTGGCTCAGGTGTATTCAAGGTGTAACAGGATTTACTGTAATGCTTGGTGGTGTCACTGTTATTGGTGATTTACTTATATTCTTTGGTTTTACAGAAGCCCCTAATTCTATTGAAGCTATTGGTTCCTGATTTACAATAGTACTTGCAAGTCCATAACTACTGCTACCTCCTAATATAGTGGAGGTAGTTGCAGAATGTGAGAATACTTTCGTTAATTGATGATGTGTAAATTTCATACAACTCGCTATCAGGAGAAACATTTCTTAAAAATAAGTCATTACTTCTTTCAAATATACCCTCATAAGGATATTTCTGTTTTTATCTCCCTTCCTTTGTATGTTCCAGTCCAGTCACCATAAAAAATAGTTCATTCCATATTGCCATGAACTCCATGGTGATTTTACTACATGGTCTCCTTTGTTCCATTAACTGGATTAATTCAAGGTTTGAATCTTTCATTAACTTGTTATTCTCAGCTTTTGCTTCTTTTAAACAGCTTTTTCATATCTGTTATTGATGTCTTAAGTCCTCTTCTTTGCAGTTTCTACATCATCTTTTCCATTAGCTGTGAGTGATACTGACCCCGTTACTAAAAAATGAAAAACAGTAAAGCTACATTGTACTTTTATGTCTTTACATCTTTTTGCAAAGGCTCTTAATTCTTTTTCAATTTTTCTCAAATTGTTGTTCATAACTGTTTCTCTCTTTCTTATAATTTAGTATATTTTTATTTATTTTTATCCTTTTTAGCAACTTCCTCTTCTTAAAAACTTTAAATTCTATTCTTCTATTTTGTTCCTTTTCATTTTAAGTACCATATTGTAGGCATTTTCATACTAATAAAATTAAGTAAAATAAATAAAAAGTTTTTAGAGTTTAAATTTTAATTTCCCATTATTGCGAGTATTTGTTCCAACTCAGATATTTTCTGCTCTTTTTCTTATTAATTTTGCTAAATTTTTATAATATATATCATAATTGTTCAAAATTTGCTTATATTTGTCTCTGTGCCATCTAACTCTGAATCCTTCTTCAATTTTTCAAAAAGTTTTCTTTTCCTTCCTCTTTTGCTTTTAAGGTCTGCAACTTCTGTTTCCAGTTGAGATTTTTGTACTTTCAAACTCCCTTTTTCTGTGCCTCCTTTTCAAGCAGGTCATTAAACTTATTTTCTATTGAATTCAGACTTGCTTCTAGACTTTGTTTTTCTGCAGAATAGCTTACTGTTGCCATTATGAATAAAAACTAATAGCAAAAGTATTTTTCTTTTTCATAAATGTCCTCCTTAATAAGTATTACTTTGAACGTATTATCCAATTTATTTTGAAATTAAAATAACATGTGTTAATTAAGATTACAACTCATTTTACTATTATTTATTTTTATTTAATCTGATCTTTGATAAGGTCTGATTTTTATATGCTCCTGTGTATTTGTTTAATTAATTATACCACATTTTTTAATTATACTATTAATTTATTCACATTATTTTATACATTTTTATTTATAGATTTTATATATATTTTATATATATTAATTTAAGATACAAAAACATTTACCTAACCAAAGTATTCTTGAATACTTACAGTACTATTAAATACTATAGTATGACTATGATTTCTTGAAGGTAGAATTTAATATGAAAGTAATAGAACTTTAGCACAAAAATACCGCCAATATGATATTGACGGTATCTTTATATTATTCTCCTTAATTTCTGAATTAAAGATTACATTTTAACTAAAAATTTTTAGATAAAAAGTTATTAGTAAATAACTCTAAATCCTAATCCTCCTCTTACATTGCTTCCCTTAGTATCATATCCTGCATTAAATGTCACTCCGAATCTTGTATTGTCAAATCCGATATTAAGGTCAAATTTACCATTTCCTCTTCTATCTTCTTTGTCTCCTCTCAATTCATAGTAATCAGCAGTAGTTCCTTTTAATCTAGCTTTGTTTCTAACATCGTTTACTTTTTCCTAATTCGTTTGTATACGCTGCTGTCAGGCTAGCTTTAAATTGGCTTCTAACTCCTACAGGTTGAATATAGTTGAATGATACTCCTAATTCAGGCTGTACTGAGAAGTAGTCATTTCCTTTGTACTTCCAGTGACATCGGTCCTTTTTCCTTGATATCTGAATATCTTCCATATTCCATACTCAATGCTCCATATGGTCTAATACTTGTTCTTGCACTTGTTCTTATATTGTATCCAAGTTCATTCTTTAATGCTGCACCATATGTAGTATAGTCTGATTTTGCTTCAAATGTTTCATCCACAATCCAGTATCTACGCTTCATATTATTGATACTTGCAAATCGCTTCTCCTGCAATTGTCCAAGTTAATGAACCATTGTGGTCTGATGCAGGGTGACATTGTCTTAAAGATTCCTGCTTTCAGCATAGTTTGAGTTTCTTTTAGATTCTCCTAAATCTTTAAAAACTAAATATGTTACTTGCCACTCCTGCATACCATCCTGATTTACGTCCAAGTTTTACAGTTTCATTTTCATGAACATAAGCTACTCCATATGCATTGTTTGTGTAATCAACTACACACCTGCTGAATCTGTATTATATTCTCCTCTGTGACCAAATACTTTAATCTTGTTATTATCTTTTACTAGGATTTCTCCATTCATCCTGTAAGTAATTAAACTCTTTGCTCAAGATATCTCCTGTTGCTGTTCTTTGTTGGATACTTGAGTATTGATGACCTTTCATTTCATCAAATGCCTGAGCTAGAATATGTCCTTCTCCTCCCGTTTAAGTTACTTATTTTATCCAACACTGATTTTTCTTTTGTTCCTAATCCTTCTACTCCATATCTTTGTTCAAGTCCTACTAGGAAGTTATATGTTTGCGTGTCACCTTTCTTAGCAAAACATTGTGTAAGGAACTTTTAACTAAGTATACTTTGTCAAGTAGTCCTGTTGAAGCATTTTTAGTAGGCTGTGCCATCCAAGTTAAACTTGCTGATGTTACATTCAATGTAGTTCCTGCTGTTACAACTCCACTTAATGCATCATTGTAAGGTTTCAATATGTTATCTCCAACTTCAATTGCTGTTGCAGTTGTATATCTAGATGCCTCTGTTCCAAAGAATAGGTCAATGTCAGTCAATCCAGTCAAGTTGTTTATTCCCTGGATAGGATTTGTGTAGTTAACTCCTGAAGTATCTACATACATTCCTAAGCTTGAAGCTTCTGAAGCTGATGGGTAACTCAAGAAATTACCTGCAGAAAGATCAATTGATGTAATTCCTGAAGCTGATGTTACAATTGCTGATACTGGTGCTAGGGGTGTTTGCTGCATCTGTATCCACTTGATATATAGGAATTGGACTTCCATTTACATCAGTTACTATTGGCGATGTTACTCTAGGCGGAACTTTTATTGTTCTTCCTCCCATATCTTTCATGTCAGAAGCTGTAGCTACTTTCATTGCCGGTGTTAAAGTTCCTGTCTGATTAACTCCTGTTACAGGATTTACTCCATTTGCTTTATCTTCAGCATGGTCTGCTTTATCTGTCCAGATTCCTGCGCTCTTAAGCGTCTGAAGCCGCAATATTTATTGTTCCGTAGTTTTTAATGTAACCTCCGTTAGCAACGTAAACTCCTTTTTACTTTTTGTAAGTCCACTTGCCGCTATCTGGATAGTTCCCAGTTTTTCTCCTCACTGCCCCTCTGTCAATGTACATTCCAACTGTTTCACTTCCTAAAAGGTTAATGTGTCCATAGTTTACAGCTTTAGAACCTACTCCAACAGCATACATTCCAATTGTATTTGGATTAGTTACTTCAATTGTTCCATGGTTTTCAATTGTTCCTTGATTAAAAGATTGACCATATGTTGAGTGATAACGGATCATCATCATAATATCCAGTTGCCATACCTACACCATATTCTTTAGCTGAAGTATTAGATGCCCCTACTTTAATAGTTCCAAAGTTAGTTCCGATTCCACCTGTAGTTGCATACATTCCTACGTTTCCATTACCTGTTGAGAAATCAATTACTCCATAATTATTCATAGTACCGTTTCCGTAGAGTCCATAATTTCTGTCTCCTGTTTGATATTAATGTAGTATAGTTTTTCACACGTCCTGTACTATCATTTTGATATATAAATACTGTATCTGTTCCTAGAGTAGTATTAGAAGCTCTAGAATCAATGTGATTTCCACTTCCCTGGTTTACCAATCCGAACGAATCATTACCAATTGTAATATTTCCATCAAAAGATACAGTTTGCCCTGTTCCAACTGTCAACACACCAATTGATTTGTTAGTTCCAACTGTAAGGTTTCCAAAAGTTTTTACATCTCCACCATTAGAATAGATTCCTATACTGTTATCTCCCATAGTAATAGTACCTATTGTTTCATTAGTTACTGTTTTCACCATAAATACCAACTGCATCAGCTACACCTGCCGCTGTTATTAAATTATTATTTTTCACTCCATCTGTAGCTGTACTATCTGAATACATTCCAGTACCTTTACTTGCAGTTATTTTAATTGTACTGTTATTAATTAATTTACCACTTGTATTATTAGTATCAGAAGTAACCATACCAAAGTTAGTAGCTCCCACTTCAATTGTTCCAGCTGCTTCATTTATTGCTGTACCTTCTTTAGTGTATATACCTGTATTTTTAGTTCCTGTATTAAAATCAAGTTTTCCACTATTTTTTATTATTCCACCTTTTTGGTATATTCCGATTATATTATTACCTGCCGCAGTTAAATCCTGTGCATTCTGTATTCCAGTTCCTCCTATTGCTTCTGAATAGATAAAGATTGCACCGTCATCCATTGTAACAGGAGCACTTCCATTTGTATTTGTATAAGCTAAGTTATTAACACCTTTAAAGAAATATCCATAAGATTTTTTACCAAGCGGACCTTCAATTAAATCATGTACATTTACGTTTACACTTCCTGCTGAACCTTTATTTTCTACAAATACTCCTGTAGCACTCATCTGCCGGAGTTGTACCAGTTCCACCTTTCAGAAGTTTAATTTTAGCTCCTGAGTTAACTGTAATATTTCCTGTACTTGAATACAATCCTACTCCTGAATCTCCAACTGTTATACTTGAAGTACTTCCTAACACAGTACTAGTATTTCCATAAATTCCTATTGTCTGGTCTATTCCTTCAATTTTTCCATCATTTGTAATAGTTCCAGTTGTTCCTTTAGAATACATTCCAACATTTTCAGTAGTGTTATTTAATTTTTATTGTTCCAGCTGTATTGTTTGTTATATTGGAATTTTCTGCAACCATTCCAATATTCTTAGCACTCAGTTGTTGTAATTGTTCCTTTATTTACTGCTGTTTTTGAAGGTGTTGTTTTCAACAGAATACATTCCTACTGATGATGTTCCATTAATTGTAATATCACCACTATTTTTCTGTATCAGCAGCTGCACCACCATACCAAAGGCTGCATCTCCATCCATTGTTATAGTTTTTGAAGTTATTGATACCTTGTGCACCACTTGAAGCATAAATTCCAATTCCTTTATTAATTTTACTTGTAATTGTTCCATCGTTTATAGCTTTAGAACCAGTTCCTGTTGCAACTAGTACTTTTAATTCATCTGGTGTAGTAAATTCAATGTAATTGTTCCTTTGTTAGTCAATGTTTTTTTCCATTATTTACACCAAGAATATATCCTTGACCTGTTAAATTTGTTGATGCAGATACATTTGGAGTAGCTCCGTCCTGAATAGTCTTTCCAGTATCTACAGTTATATTACGAATCATATATTGCAACTTTATTTAACTTATTAGTTGCATCTGATAAATCAATATTTTCATCTATTGTTACATTTGCACCTTTTTATTGTTAAGTATTTATAATCTCCAGTAAGTGTAGCCACTTTTTGTGAGTTAGCATTTTTGTAAAAGTTGTACCTGTACAGGTGGTACTATATTAGTGAATGCTATATCTTTATTTTGAAGCATTAGTAACATCTGCTAATAATAAACTTGAACTCGAGGTCATTGTCAAATCTATTCCATTTCCAGTTCCTGTATTTACCCAATCATTTAAAAAATTGTGCAAATGCAGTATTTCCTCAGTAAATATATTCTTATTAGTATAGAATGCATATGAATAATCACCTACATGTAGCTTTACCTGGATTATTTGATAAATCAAATTTTCCTGCTGTTCCTCCAGTCGCAGATGGAATATTATAGAATAAAATTGATCCTGCAGTATTTGTTCCTGACACAGTAGCATTTAATCCTTTTTAGTGTCTGTGTAGAACCGGCATCTGCATATAATCCTACACCTCCGTTAGTAACAGTTAATGTTGCAAAGTTAGCTGTTCCACTTCCTATGTTAGTAACTGAATTTGTTCCATTTGCAGAATAAACTCCAACTGAATTTGTTCCGTTTGCAGTTATTGTTCCACCTGTGAAATCAAATACTCCATTGTTTACAACTCCCACATTGTTTGAAGACACTGCAATAGTTCCAGCAAGTTGTTTAGCTTTTTGAATACTGATCTTTTGTATACATACCTATTGAACTTGCACCATTAACATTTATCTTTCCTCTGTTTTTCAATAACTGTTTCAAAGTTAGTTGCAGTTGTTCCTGACTTGTCCTCTGCCATCATACCAACGTTAGTTCCTGCAACATTAATAATACCTGTAGCAGTATTTTGTCCTAAAATTTTATAACTATTAGTTCCCATAATATTGTTTTGTATTCTCCACATCAAGAGCATATATACCTACGTTTCCACTTCCATTATTAAGATTTATTGTCCCTTTATTTACACCTACAAGATTCCCAATTTTTGAATCGGTTGCTGCATTAATTGTTGTAGCTTCTGCAGTTGTTATTGGAAAACTTTGAATTCTTATTCCAGCATTACTTGTAGCATAAGAATTTGCATAAACATGATCAGAATTATTAAATAAATTGTAAGCTCTATCTATTGTAATTTCTCCGCTATTTGTTACAGTATCATTGAAAATTGATTCTAATAAAATTCCAGAATTATTATTACCCGCTACATAAATTTTACCATTATTGAATATTGTATGCTTTGAACCCCATTTTGCTTCTTTGTAATTTTTGCATGATACCAGCAGATGACCCTGTTTTAGCTGTATCATATGATCCAGAAATTAAAATTAAACCATTATTTGCAAGATAAGAAGCATCTTTTTACATTATAGTCTGTGTCATTAACATACAGAGCTTCACCTGATAATTTTATTCCATAAGAATGAGCTCCATCTAACTGGATATATCCATCCCCTTTATTATCGGCTTTAAGTAGTGAACGTGAAGTAGATAGACTCCAAGCACCTCCTGGAAGGTCTATTTACAGAAGCAACCTGTATTCCTGTTGAATAATCTCCACTAAAATGTATTACTCCATTTTGAGTAAAATTTTCTCCATTAAAAGCTGTATTTTTCCCAGTAGTAGAAGCTATAACATTATCAGTATTACCACGATTAGCAATAACACCATTCAATTTTGTGTTAAAATCATTAAAGAAAGCCGAACTGCTTCCATTAGTTCCATTACTCAATTCATAATAAGTATGACTAGAATGGTCAACTGTTTCCTCTGTTGTTTGTGTTATTCCTACTTTATAACCTACTTTACCTTTAGCATTTGCTGTTATTGTTTTGGAGACCCCTGTTGTATCACCTACTGACTGTCTTAATTTTTCCCGTATAACTACCAGATAAATTTTCACTTTCGTCATTAATACTTCCTAAATTTGTAATGTTTGTCGTTACATTTCCATCTGTATAAACTGTTTCTTCGTTTACTATACCGGCAATTGCAGGTCCGACTAATCCAATATTAGCTTCATTTCTTAATGTAAAAGTCAAGCCAGGTTTACTATTTCTAACATCATCAATATAAGCAAATCTACTTCCACCACCATAAAAACTAGAACCGTCTAAATTATTTGCTGTTTCGCTTCCTCTCATTGTTATCGTTACATCTGAAGACATTGGAAAATAGTTTCCCGCAAATTGGTAGTGTGATATATAACCTGTAGTATTACTACCACCACCAGCAGTTGCTTTAGAATTAGTAGAACTTAAATTAACTATTCTGCTAGTGTCTGTATTATATCTAGTTGAAAAATCTCCCGAACTAGGGAATATTAAAGTAAATCCACTTACAGGACTCATACTAACACTAGGAATATTAACATTCGGTGGTGTTATTGATGGAACTGTTGTACTAGATGGAGCAACAGTTGACACACTTATATTTAAAGTAGGTGGAGTCAACTCTGGTGCTTCTGCAAGCACCTACAGTTTTTATAATTGGAATTTTTGCTTAACTGCAGCATCTATAGGTACAGATGAAATAGGTTCTA